>Ga0209526_10000880_pt1 | contig 19730 bp, 18 predicted proteins | sample JacPinW_OM2H0_M1_FD_188566 | JGI IMG/M metagenome (GOLD analysis project Ga0209526, IMG submission 188566) | Forest soil microbial communities from Algoma, Ontario, Canada - Jack Pine, Ontario site 1_JW_OM2H0_M1 (SPAdes) (version 2) | ecosystem: Environmental > Terrestrial > Soil > Boreal... | reverse complement strand
AAATCCTGCCGCAGCGAATCGTAGTCCCGGTCGATCCCCACCGACCCTTGCGCGCCGATGAATCCTCGAAACCCCTCGTCGCCGATGAAATTCGAGCTGTCCAACTTGTAGGAACCCACGCGCGCCGCCACGTCCATGAACCGGTTGCGGGTATGCGTGCTCTGCAGCAAAGTGCCGAACTGCGCCACCACTTCCCTGACGTCGAGATCGAGCAGCCGGTATTCGACGTAATACGGCCGCACCGGTTGATCCGTGCCCGGAATCCTCAACTCCAGCCGGGTTTTCGAGCGCAGCATTTCATCGCGCATGGCGCGCAGTGTCTGATCGTTGTCCTGAGGATTGGCCTGCGCCGCACGTGCCCTGGCCACGCCACTCGTCGCTGCGACAAAAATCGCAAACGCTACCATCGCTCGCGCGCGCCTCACTGCAGCCCTCCGGCCTTCAGCACGTCATGCGCAGGGGGCGGCAAAATCGGCGGCCGGTCGGTCGAAGTCTCCTTCTTCTGCACTTCCAGCTCCGATGTCAATATGGCCGGCGACGCTGCCGCAACTGGCACCGAACCCGACTCCGCGCCGCAGTACCCATTGAAAACCTCCGGCGTGTCACCCGTAGCCACGATCTTCGTCAATGCGGCCAGCGGCGTGCCCACGATGTCCACGCCGCGCACCAACTCGTCGGGCCGGCCGTCGGCAAACACCTTGTAGACCACCAGCGGCTGCACTTGAAATGCTTGCGGCTGCCCGCGCCCGGTAAAAGTAAAACCACCGGCAATGTCGTCGATCAGCAACCCGTAAGGCTTGCCCTGTTCCTTCATCAGCTCGATGAATTTCGCGCGAAGCTGCGCGTTCGTCATCGTCTTGCTGCTTTCTACGATCAGGTTGCCCTGTCTTGAAACCGGCGATGCGCCAAGCTGTCTCCGTCCGTGCCCGTTCGAGTGCGGAAAACCGACCAGCGGCGACCGCGACATCTCGAAATCCTTCAATACCCCGTGATCCACGAGCGTCACGCGATGCGCCTTCACCCCCTCGTCGTCGTACTCGTAGTAGCCCAGCAGGTCCGTCGGGCCCAGCTTCCGCATCGTCGTGTCGTCGACAATGCTCAAAAACGACGGCAGAATCGGCTCGCCCACCTTCTTCGCGAAGGTCTGTCCTTCCGCCACGTCCTTCTGGCGATGTCCTTCCGCGCGGTGTCCAAACACTTCGTGAAAGAAAACCGCCGCCGCGCGTCCCGTCAACAACGCTGGACCCACCGAGGGTTCGTTGAGCGGCGCCGCCACCAATCCTTCCAATTCCTTCCGCATCGCCGCTCCGGCCGCGTACACCCCCTTGTCGTCGGGCGCGTCCTCGGGCTTCACCCAATCGAAGTTGTAGTAGCGATTGAGGTCCATTCCATCCGGCGCCTTGCCCTGGACGAACAATTCCAGCCGGTAGCGGATCTGCCCGTATTGAAGTTGCGTCCCTTCACTGGTCACCTGATAGGTGTTCTGCGCCTGCGCGGTAAACGTCACGATCGAGTTGATGACCGCCGTGGAATCGCGGAAAGCCTTGGTATAGGTGCGGACCTTCTCTTCCCAAGGCTTGCGTTCGAGCTTGAAAGAATTTTCCGGGCCAATGTAGGTGTGCGGTTGTTCGTGCGTGAAATCCGGCGCGCCACCTTCGGCCGTTTCGACTTTCACTTCCTTCCCCGTTTTGATCTTGATCAACCACTCCGACGCCGAGCGGTACTGCTTGTCGGTCTCAAGCCACAGCGCTCTTCGCAACACTTCGGTGTCGTCATCGACCGGCGCGGGCTCACCCGGTCCGCCGCTCTGGGACTGCCGCTCGCCAACCTTGTGCGTGTTGTCCAAGTCATAGCTGCCCGCGCGCACCGATACCTCCAGCCAGCGGTTGCGATTCTCATTGCTCGAGAGCAATGCTCCGTTCGAGCCCGACACTTCCGCCCTCTGGGTGTCCGTAATCGTGTAGCCGATGTAGTACGCCGGCGGGTTCTGCGCGCCCAGAGTTTTCACCGAGCGATCCAGCTCGGTCTGCATCGCCGCCAGCAACGGCGAACGCTTTGGCTGCGCGTCGGGAGGCCCGGCCACAGCTCTATTCGCCGCCAGGGACGCGAACAAAGCCATCGAACCCAGCCCCACAAAAAGAAAAGTCATTCTGTTGCCGATCGATCTGCTCAAAGGAAGCCTCACTCACATTTCTACGGTCTGCTGAACATTCAGTGTACGACAGGGCCAACAGGTGCACAAACCGCCGGTCGCCGCACGGCCAACCTAATTCGATGGCATTCCAGCACATACCGTTGCACCACGGAGCGACCGGAGTGTTGCCCTAGACCGCTCGGGTTTTCGCGGGGTCCGGCGCGCCGGCTACCCGCATTTGGGCGGAGTGCATCGCGGAGGAACAGGGGTCGTTTGGCTGCTGCCTTTGGATACCACTGGAAACACCACCGCGGGCACCACGGCTAAAATGCCCAAGGTTATCGCCGTGCCTTTGCCGATGTGATGCCCGGCCGTCTCGACGCCTGGCCCCGCCGCACTTCCAACGTTTGTGTCGTTCACGGCCGCGGTCAAGATGTCGAGTGTCGCCTGCACCGGCGCCAGCGGCGCGGAGTTGTCGCCGCTACGCACGCTGCTCATCTGCCCGGCCTTCACCAGCACGCACACGCCGGCCAGATTGCAAACGCGCACGACACCTTCGAACACAATCACGTTCATCGTGTTGTTGTCGTAGCCCACGAAAAAATCCGTTCCCACCACGCCGGCGACCCCTGCCGGTGTGCGCACTTCGAACTTGCCGTCCGGCTTCGCGATTTTTTGTGCCTGCGAGCGCAGCTTCCCGTAGGTCAGCTCCAGTTGTGTCTGTTGCGCGCCCGCATCGTGCTTCTCCACCTTCATCGACGACTCCGAACCCACGTTCAACACCGAGCCGTCATCGAGGGCTACCCGGGCCCGTCCGTTCACCTGCGTATTCACCAGGTCTTGCCAGTCCACCACCGATTTCGGTGACGCCGTGATGGTTTTCGCTCCCCGTGCGATGTTTGCCGCCGGAATTACACGCGAAACCTCCCCGGCGCGCTGTTGGCCTCCGGCCTGTGGCACGCCGTACGTGTCGATTGGTATGGCGATCGACAAAGAAAGCAGGGAGGCCAGTGTCAGAGCGCACGAAGATTTCGTCTTCATCAAGGACTCTCCTGGACTAAAGCGTATGCTCTTGGGGATAAGCCGCAGGTATCGTTGTTACTGGAGAGCGCCCTGCACTGTCAATCCAAAACGCGCAGCCGCTTGCCCAGTTGTCACACGCCATCCGCAGCGGGTGTGCCGCGCGGGTTCGAATGCCACACCGCAGGGTCATGGGAGGTCCTCAATCAGGGCTGTAGTGGAAAACGGCGGCCGCCATATCGTCGTGCTGTGCTTTTCCCCGCGTAAAGCGTTCCACGGCCGCGAAGATGCGCCCGAGGAGGTCTGTCGGCGAGCGGCAGACTCCGGTTTCACAGATCGTTTGCAATCGCTCGATCCCGAACGACTCTCCTTCCGTGTTGAAGGCATCCGTGATCCCGTCGGTACAAAACAGCACGGAGTCACCCGCCTCGATCGTTATCTTGGAAGTGTCATAGGCGACCGTCGGAGAGAACAAACCCGGGGGAATCCCCGATATCTCGAGGGACCGGCAACCTTCGAGCGAAATATGAAACGGACAAGGCATGCCCGCGCCGGCAATCCGCATCTCGCGGCTGCCCGGATCGAAAACGGCGTATTGCACCGCCGCGTGCCTCCGCGGCATGCCGCGAATCATCAAGCGCCGGTTCAACGTCGACAAAACATCTCCCGGCGACATGCCGGTCTTGTGAACCCCGCGCAGCGTTCCGACCGCCAGCGCGGCATACATCGCCGCGGGAAGTCCCTTGCCCGATACGTCCCCCACATAGAGGCCCACCGAGCCGTCGGTCAGTTCGAAATAGTCGAGAAAATCGCCACCCACTTCGGCGATCGGCTGAAAGGAGTGCGAGATCTTCACCTTTCCCACGCGCAGAGGCTCCGCCGGGAGCATCACGCTTTGAATCGAGCGTGCCTCTTCGAGCTCTTCCTCGCGCAGCTTTTCAATTGCCTGCAGTTCCACCGGCGGTGCCGTGGTGCTCATGGCTTTTCCAAAAGGGACGTCTCACCGGAAAGGGGGTTCGGCGGTGAGGCCAGTTTAACAGGACAGCCTGTACGGCGATCGGAAAAGCTGGGCGTTGTTTCCTTCTACACGCATGGTGCATCGCGGCATTGCATCGACGGCGCCGTGACGCCACACTTCCTTCATGCGCGCCCTAGCCATGCTTCTTGTCTCCGCCGGAGTTCTCTTCGGTGCCTACGAATACTATCTGAAGAAGATGCCCGTCACCGACGAGGGCACCGCCCCCACGCAAGCCATCAGTCTGACCGGCGTTCGCGCCGACCTCCTGCAGATCGCGCAGGCGGAGCGCAACTCCATCGCCTTGAACGGTCACTGCGCCTCTCTGGATGAGCTGTTGTCTTCCAACTCTCTAACCATGTCCCGCGCCGAACGCGACGGCTACTCTTATTCCGTCGAATGTTCCGACCGGGACTATACCGTCACCGCGCACCACTCCGCCGCGCCCCCAGGCTCACCCATCCGCTACCCCATCCTGGCCATCGACCAAGCCATGCAGATCCACGAAGTCAACTAGGCCCCACATCGGTCTGCGATGTAGCCCAGGCTTCGCGCCGGCCGCTAACGAGGTCTGCCCCATCCGTTTCACCCACGGAACATTTGCTCCCCCTCCCGCGTACCTTCTGCTGACACCGGTTTCCCGTACCCAACGCCGCGCTCTCTGGGCGCCAACAAGGAGCGTCCCATGGACGGTCAGCTGATTGGTTTGGTAGCCGTAATCATGCTTTTCGGCATCCCCCTGGGCGCGATGTACACCTACTACCGCGTGCGCCGGCTACGCACCGAAGAACGTCTGGCCGCCATCGCGCGCGGGGTCAGCGTGCCCCTGGAGCCAGAACTCTCGCAAGCCGCGCGTTCCCGTCGCGCAGGTATCCTGCTCGTCACGGGTGCCCTCGGTTTCATCGTCACCTTCGGCCTAATCGCCCAAATGGAACGCGAGCCTGAAACCTGGGTGGCCGCCGCCTTCGGCATCATTCCGTTCGCCGTGGGTATCGGCTACTTCCTCGATTGGAACCTGATCCGCCGCGATCTCCACCTATCCAACTGAGTCCCCGGACCTCCCGCAGGGCGGGCTTGGCCCGCCTTGCCCCCTTCTCCGACCGCCTCCGGTATCGATCCGGTCGGCAACCCGCCACGCCATGCCTGTGCTAGAATTTCTCCGGATGCATCCCGCGATTCCGCGCCTCATCGATCTCCAGGCCGTTGATCATCATCTTGCCGCCGTGCGCGCGGAGATGGACTCGTTTCCCAAACGCATCCTCGAAGCCGACGCCCAGCTCAGCGGCGCCCGAGCCGCGGTCGCCGCCGCCAAGCAAGCCAGCGCCACGGGCGTCTCGGAACGCAAGAAACTCGAGTTCGACGTTCAGCAATGGAAGGACCGCGCCCGCAAATACCGCGACCAGAGCGGCGCGGTGAAGACCAACGAAGCCTACAAAGCCCTTCAGCACGAAATCGCCAACGCCGAAGCGGAAGTGGCCAAGGCGGAAGACCGCCAGCTCGAAGTGATGGTGGCTGGTGAAGAAGCCGAGCGCCGCGTAAGGAATGCCGAGGCCAATCTAAGAGAGGCCGAACAGGCCGTCAACGCCGAGAAAAAGAAGATTCAGTCGTTGAACACGGAAAAGAAAAAGGAGCTCGACACCGCGCTCGCCGAACGTGAGCGGGTCATCGCTCCGGTTCCCCAAGATATGCGCGATCTCTACGAGCGCATCGCCAAGCGCCATCACGGCACGGCGCTCGCGCAAGCCCGTGACGGTCAGTGCCGCGGCTGCGGCATGCGCGTTCTCCCGCACATCCTTCAAGAGCTCCGCCAGGAATCCAACGAGGAGGTCTACCGCTGCGAAAGCTGTGGCCTTATCCTGTACAGCCTTGAGCCCATTCCTGCGCCGAATTCCGACGCCGGTTCCGGAAACGCCGCCTCCACGGCTTCCACTTCTTCCTGATGCTCAAACGCCCGCCAACTTCCCGCAGCACCGGGCTGTTCGCTGATGCGGCGCCCGATCCGAAGCCCGTTGCCGCCGGCTATCGCGCAAACATCGACGGCGGCTCGCGCGGCAACCCCGGACCGGCGTCCTATGGTGTGGTGATTCGCGACCCCCGCGGCGAAATCGTCGCCAAGCTGAAAAAATACATCGGCCGCATGACCAACAATGTCGCGGAATACTACGGCTTGATCGCCGCCCTCGATTACGCCCAGTCGCACGGTATCCGCGCGTTTCGCATTGAAAGCGACTCCGAGCTGCTGGTCAACCAAATGCGTGGCCGCTACAAAGTGAAGAGCTCGGACCTGCGCCCGCTCTTCGAGCGCGCCCATAAAATGTCCCAAGCCTTGGAATCCTTCCGCATCGACCACGTCTACCGCGAACAAAACCGCGAAGCCGACGCGTTGGCCAACGAAGCCCTCGATGAAACCTCCGGCAGTTCCGCCACCTCCCCCGCTCCCCGAAGCTCTGCCACGCAGCCACCGCCCGAAGCACGAAGCGTCAAGCCCGAACTCCGCAAGATTCGCGCCCGCTTCCGCAGCGGAATTCTCTATCTGCTCGAAGACCTCGACCTGCCGGACGGCGCGGAGGTCGAAATCCTGCTTAGGCCACTCGCGAAACCCTGATCGGCCCGAGTACGTGCGGCACTGCGCTCCCATTCCCAGTTCTTGATCGCGATCACAGGATCGACGCGGGTGGCGCGTCGCGCGGGAATGACACAAGCCGCCCTGGCGACAATCGAGAGCCATCTCGAGACGGGAGGGCAGGCCATCGGTTCTGTGGCGCTTATGCCCTAGAAGCTCACCGGTTTTTGGCTGAGGCTAGGACCGCGAGCCAGCGGCGAGAAGCTATTTCAAGACGTAGGAGCGGTACAAGGTGTCGCGCTGGGCGGGGATGAAGCCGGCGTCGGAGATGATGCGGCGGAGTTCGCCTTCGTTGGTGCGGTTCCTTACGCCAGCGGCGAACACGACGTTTTCTTCGATGAGGATGCTGCCGACGTCGTCTGCGCCGAATTGCAAGCCTACCTGGCAGACTTTTATTCCCGGCGTCAGCCAGCTGGACTGGATGTGATCGAAGTTGTCGAGATACAGCCGGCTGACCGCCAGGGTCTTCAGGTAATCGACGGCCGTGGTCTCTTGCACTTTTTTGCCGAGCGCGGTGTTTTCCGCTGCGAACACCCACGGAATGAACGCCGTGAATCCTCCGGTGTCTTCCTGAATGCGCCGGAGCCGGTCGAGATGATTCACGCGATGCCGCAGTTCTTCGCCGCAGCCAAACATCATCGTCGCGGTGGTGCGCAGCCCCAGCGAATGCGCGACGCGGTGCACTTCTTCCCAGTCATCGCTGGTGCATTTCAGGCGGGCAATTTTCGAGCGGATTTCGTCGTCAAGAATTTCCGCGCCGCCGCCGGGGACGGACTGAAGACCGGCGTCCATCAGTCGCTGAATCGTTTCGCGCACGCTGATCTCGGACACTTCCGCGATGCACAAAATCTCCGGGGCCGAAAAACAGTGCAGATGAACTTGCGGGAATCGCTGCTTGAGCGAACGCAGCAGGTTTTCGTAATAGCCGATCTGCAAATCCGGATGCAGGCCGCCTTGTAGCAGAACCCCCGTGCCACCCAACTCCAGCATTTCTTCGATCTTCTCGTAGATGGTTTCGAAGGAAAGAATGTAGCCATCCTTCGCGCCGAGCGGCCGGTAGAAGGCGCAGAACGAGCAGTACTCCGTGCAGAAGTTGGTGTAGTTGATGTTACGGTCAATCTGATAGGTGACCACGCGCGGATCGTTCTTCTTCAGGCGAAGCTGGTGCGCTTCCATCCCGATGCCCACCAGGTCATCGGACTGCAGCATTTCCAGGGCTTGCTCTTTCGTTAGTCCCACGAATCTTCCTTTTCAGATGCCCGCTTATTCTAACCGCGTTTGATGCCCCAGGCGCAATCGCCGAGCTTGAACCTTAACGTTCCTTGGCCATCGCAAAATCCACATAGCGCAGCGGCTTGTTCCGGGCCGCCGCGATCGCCATTGTGTTCATCTGGGGGATCAGACCCAGGGTGGAGGCGAACCTGAAATAGGCCGTGAGCCCGCGCAAATTCTCTTCCCCGAGACGGAAGTCGATATTTTCCGTCAGATAGCGCTTCAACTCTCCGGCTGGAAGATGAAGATCCCTGGCGGCCCGCTGGCTGATTTCCTCGACATTCTGCAAACCGAAATCTCGCGACATCTGAAAATCTTCGATGACCTCTGCGTTCACGACTTCCGACCTCGCCGCCCAGACGGCGAGCACCGCGGGGAGGTTGGTCATCTTGCGCCATTCTTCGACAACGTCATACACATGAACCGTCCCGGCATCGGGTATTCCCGCGTCGTTCCCGCTGCTGACCTGCTCGCCCGCTGCGCCGCGCTTGGCGCTGTCTTGGATTTCGATACTCAGGCGCAATGCCGGATCGCCTATCAGCAATGCGGAGTCTGCGCCGTGCAGCATCGCGACGGCATCCGGCGGCGTCTCCAGAAATTCCGGCGCAATTTTCCACCACCGGTGGCAAAGAATCTTCGTGAGCGCCTGGGTGCTGCGCGAGCTGCTGTCGAGGGCGATACTTCGTGCCTCTTCGATCGGCATCTTGGAAATAATCAGCAGGCTGCGCACCTGGTTCTGCGATGCGATGGCCATGTCCGGCAGAATCACCAGATCGCCCATGCGCTGATACTCGATGGCCGGGATGATGGCGATATCCGCCGCTCGGCTGCGCAGCGCTTCTGCGCACAACGAGGGTACGGTGAAAGAAAGTTCATATTTTCCGCGCAGCGGACCGTTCGTAAAGCCCCAAACCAGCGGCGCCGTGTTCAGGTATTGAACGATCGAGATGCGCAGTTTTGGCAAGTTTGCAGTTCTTTCACGGAAGCTTAAGTATAGCAGACCGGATTTTGGTTCGGGCAAGCACGCCTTGTCGCGGAATCTTCCAGACCTTGCAAAGCCGGTGAATTTGACAGAATCAAAGATTCTGCACAGGATGCGGAGTTCGCCCGCACCGTCAGGGGCGTTTGCGGCCCCTGCGGCAAGCAGCCGAGCCATGGCGAGCGGGCCGATAGGAACGCCGCGTGGCCTTGAGACTCGACTACCGAACCTCGCTGGCTTTTCGCCAGGGAAGCGCGGTTCGCGAAGGAAGCGCGGAGAAACACCAGGGCCTGGCGCTCTGATCCCCTGGGTAGAATAGTGGGGAAGCCATCTCGAGCATCTCCTAAAGTAGTACCGGTGCAGTTTGCGGCACCATGGTGTCGAATCGAACAGTCCTGCTTTGGGCTGGCGGTTATGATGTCTACGTCAGCGCAGAGACAACCGGTGTTGAGGTGTTCCCATGCGGGTATTCCGCTTCGTTTCTCTGGTCCTCGCCATCATTTCTTTTCCTTTTGCTTCTAGGGCTCAGGAAGACACCAAACCGGCTGCGGCACAACAGCAGAGCGCTGATGGATCTGCCGCTAAATCGAAAATCGTGTACGTCAGCGATTTCGAACTGGACGCGGCGAGCGCCAAGGGGCAAAAGAACCCGCCGGGCGGTAGCACCGCGCCGGCGGATGCAAAGAAAGAGGACGGCGCGGCAGAACAAGCCAGCAAGCTCGTGGATTTGATGTCCCTCACCTTGGTGAAGGAATTGGAGAGGGCCGGATTTAGGGCTCGTCGGCTACGACCTGGCGAGGTGACACCAGAGGAAGGCGTTGGGATCCGTGGGGTTTTTGCAGAAACCGACGAACAGAACCGCTTGCGCCGGGCGGTGTTTGGCGATGGCTCCGGCGTGGGCAAGATGGAGCTTTTCGTGGGGGTGAGCAACCTGGCGCGTCCCGAGCAAGCGCTCTATGCCGTGGCCGATCCCAAGAGCGAGGGGAAACCGGGAGCGGTGATTACGGTAAGTTCATACGCTCCGGTGGCGAAATTCGATATGGAGAAGAACGTAACGGAGAAATCGCTGAGAGATACGGTTTCTTCGATCGTAGCGGACTTGACGTTGCTGCTGAATGCGAATATCGCCGCAGTAACCAATTGAGGGGGCAAAAGACTAAGTCCCCGGTCTGATGCGGCGTTTGTACGAACTGGTCTCCGGTGGTTCGGCAGGAAAGAGCAAAGGCGCCTCCCCTACCAAGGATCCTCGAGCTGGCCGTTCCGCCGTGTAGAAGTTAGCTGCTGGGGGTTCTATTCTTTTTCGAGCATGACTTCGGTGGATTTGATTACCGCGGAGACGGTGTCCCCTACCTTCAGCTTCATTTCGTCGGCGCTGCGCTTGGTGATCACGCTTTCGATGAGGTTCTTGCCCGCCTGAACGACGACGTGAGCCATCACGCCGCCGAACTGGATTTCGATAACTTTTCCGAGCAGACGATTGCGCGCGGAGAGCGTCATACGAGGCAGTATACCCCGCCGCGGCGAAAGTCTCCATAGGCCAGAAAAACGGGGAGATCCTTACGCCTTTCGAAGGCCATCACTGAACCGCGCCAATTTCAATACTTCCAACCTGATCGTGATTACCCCGTCGGGCTTTCAGGGACCGCGGGGGCGATCACCAGCACGTCAACTACTTCGCGGCAGGTGCAGTTTGGCGTGAAGCTGCTCTGGTGAGGCAGGGCGGGGCTTCGAATCTCAGGGTAAACAAGCGCGCCAAGCGCGCCTGTCTGTGAGTCGATACAGGGGAGCCTTAGAGATGAAAGAGGAACTCATCGGTCCCGGAACGTGCAGGCTCGATGAACAGATTGTCGATGAGGCGTGTCTTGCCGACAAAGACAGCCAGTAGCGCATAGCAGGGACGAGCCACCCGCGTGACGGGTTCGAAGGTGTCCGCGTCCACAATTTCGGAATAGTCCACGGCCGCAAGAGGCTCGGCTTCCAGCACGCCACGCAACACCGTTTGTAGATGGAGCGCGTCTCGCACACCCGCGGCGAGTTCTCTGCGAGCCGCTTCCAAGGCACGGTAGAGAACTGTTGCAGCACGTCGCTCGTCCGCACTGAGGTAGGCGTTGCGCGAAGAAAGTGCGAGACCATCTGGCTCGCGAACAATCGGATAGACGACCACCTGCGTGTCGAGGTTCAAGTCCAGAGTCATCTGCGAGATGATGCGCACTTGCTGGGCATCTTTTCTTCCAAAATAAGCAAAGTGCGGCTGCACGATTTCGAGCAACTTCATCACCACCGTGGAGACGCCGCGAAAGTGGCCGGGGCGCGAGCGGCCTTCGAGGCGGTCACTCAAGCCTTCGACGCTGACGTACGTGCGAAAGCCGTTCGGATACATTTCCGAAGCGTCTGGCATAAAAATGGCATCGACGCCTGCGGCGGCAAGTTTTTGCGAATCTGCTGCCAGGTCGCGCGGATATTTCGTGAAGTCTTCTTTCGGCCCAAACTGCTTGGGATTGACGAAAATGGAAACAATCACCGGCGAGCAATTTTCTTTTGCGCGCTGGACCAGGGCTAAGTGGCCCGGATGCAATGCGCCCATCGTCGGCACGAGGCCAACGAGGCGGCTTTCGGCGCGCGCTTGCCGCGCGTGCTCCTTCATCCAGGAAATGGTTCGAATTGTGTCCACAGAGATGGGCGGCCGAGCAACTACGCGCCGGCTGCGGTGGCACGCTCACGATAGAAGTGCATCAGGTCGGTCGCGACCGGCTGGGCACCCAACTGGCGAAGCAGCGTGGTCACCTGGCCGCGATGGTAGGTACCGTGATTTACCAGGTGTTGCATCGATTCCCACAGCGGGTTGCGGTAGACGCCGAATTTCAGCGTCTTATATTCTAGAACGCGGTCGAGATCGCTTTGCTTCAGCCCGCGGACAAACGTGAGCAGCCGGGTCTCGTGCTCGGTCCAGCGTTCTTGAAGGCTCGTGACGTTCGCGAACTGCGTCGTATCCGGCAGCGAGGACGGCGAGCGACCCTGAAAGCGCTCCAGCCAAACCCATTCCGCGCCATAAATGTGCGCGAGGGTGTCACGCGCGGAGGAAAAACTGGATCCGAGAGGCTTGGTGAATTGTTCCGCCGTCAGCGCGGAAGCGGCATCCAGGGAACGGTGATTGGCCCAGGCATTGTAGTCGTACAACGAACGAATTTCGTCGGGAGTCATGGCGCACCTGGAAGCAAGGGATTTTTGTTTCGCAAGCGATTCAGCACGCGATGTGGATGGGCTTTCGGTCCTTCACCGTTTGTCCAGCATGATAAGACTCGGCATCGCACGGAAAATCGCCGCTGCGCACGTCTTCGCAGTATTCGCGCACGGCGCTGGAAATGACCTCGCCGATGTTCGCATATTGCCGCGCAAACTTCGGCGTTTGCTGGAACGTCAAGCCGAGCAAGTCGTGAACCACGAGAATCTGCCCATCGCAGTCGGGACCTGCTCCGATGCCGATCGTGGGAATGCGCAGCTCGCGCGTGATTTGTGCCGCAAGCTCACGCGGTACGGCTTCCAGCACGACGGCGAAGGCGCCCGCGGCTTCCACTGCGCGCGCGTCGCGCAGCAACTGCTCCGCGGCGTCCGCGGTTTTGCCTTGCACGCGGTAGCCACCGAGGGCGTTCACGGATTGCGGCGTCAGGCCGATGTGGGCCATCACGGGGATCTCGGCTTCGGTCAGTCGTGCGATCAGCTCCAGGCGCCGCTCGCCGCCTTCCATCTTGACCGCCTCCGCGCCAGCTTCTTTCACGAAGCGCACGGCATTGCGAAGCGATTCCGCGGTGTCGGTGTGGTAACTGCCGTAGGGCATATCGGCCACGACCAGCGCGCGCCGCGTCCCTCGCCGCACGGCGCGAGTGTGATGCAACATTTCCTCGAGCGTTACCGGGAGCGTGCTGTCGTAACCCAGCACGACCATGCCCAGCGAATCGCCGACGAGGATGACGTCGACACCCGCCTCATCCAGTAAGCGGGCCGTCGGGTAGTCGTAGGCCGTCAGACAAATGATTTTCTGTGATGGGGAATCGGCAGCGACGGACTTGCGCTGCAGGAGTTCGGGCACGGTGATTTTTCCGTTGCCCACATTCGGAACGACACTCATGGTGGCCTCCGGTGCCGTTCCCTAAGAACGGGATACAGCCCTGTACCTCACCACTACCAGTATAACAAATTTCGATTCCCACGACCAAAATCTTCTATAAGAGGTAGGGATACAACGGGCCAGCATCCGTTGCCAAGTCTCATCTGCCAAGCTGGCATGACGACGAGATGCACCCGGTCTTACGCGGCTCGAGGGGCTTGCGTACGGCCTTTCCATTGACCGCCTCGGCCAAGCCAGTAACGCACAGCAGACAACCATGTCGCATAAGAGTAGAACACGGCCGCAAGCGGCAGGAGCGGTGCCCAGAGGGGCGAGAGGCGATAAAACCGCACAGTCGGCAGAAATGACGCCGACATCAGGAGCCAGGCGGCGAGACCGAGGATTTGCGGCGTAGGATGGCCGGCGAGAAGCAGTGCGACCGGGGCGAGATAGGTGAGAAACATGCCTGCCAATGTGCCGAGGAGCAGCGGGGCGGAGTAGCGGAGTTGCGTGAAGGCTGTGCGGGCGATCAGGTCGCGGATCTCGCGGAAACTGCGATAGGCGCGCAGGCTGACGCTGGCGCGCGTCAAACCCATCCAGATTTTTCCGCCACTGCGCTTCACCGCGCTGGCCAAGGCGCAATCGTCGATTACTTCGTTGCGAATGGCGGAGAAGCCTCCGAGGCGCTCCAGAGATTCGCGGCGTAGCAAGATGCAGCCACCGGCGGCTCCAGCGGTGCTTGCGGTTGCCTTGGCGGTCCATCGCGGGGGATAGAGCTTCAGAAAGAAGAACAGGAAAGCGGGAATGAGGGCGCGTTCCGGCAGCGAGTTGGCCTGAAGCAGGACCATGAGGGAGGTGAAGCCGAGTTTGTTTTGCTCGGCGCGTGCCACCAGACGCCGGAGCGTGTCGGGTGCGTGCAGGATGTCCGCGTCGGTGAACCAGTAAAATGCCGCTGCGTGCGCTGCGGCTTTGGTCACACCTTCGTTGAGCGCCCACAATTTGCCGGTCCATCCGGCGGGAAGGGCGGAGGCGGTGAAAATGTCTACACGCGATGCTGCGTTGTTCTCCCGTGCCGTCTGCTGCGCAATCTGCGAGGTGGCGTCTTCGCTGTGATCGTCCACTACGAGGATCGAAAAATCGCCGGGATAGTCCTGCTGAAGCAGCGCTGCTACCGTTTGACCGATGGTGTCCGCTTCGTTGCGGGCGGGGACGATGGCGACCACGCTCGGCCATGCCGGGACCGATGGATGTTGCGCTAAGTCGTCGTCAAAGGGTCGCAGGCGCCAGAACGTGCCGCGGGCGAACGCGAGGTAGAGCCAAAGGGTGAGAGAGAGCAACCCGGCAGAGGTCGGCACGAATGGCACAGGCCATTTTGCAACGGGCGCTGGCCCGGAGGCTAGAAATGATCTTCGGCGAAGAACGGTGGACGCCTCCCTCCGTTTGCGTCGTTGCCATCGATTGGTTACCAGAGGTTGCGATCCCCGGCAGGAATGCTGGTGCCGCGGTTCGAGAAAAAATGCGCGCTAGGCGAGATCTTCGCGTCGGATGGGGAGGCGGCGGATGGGTTTGCCGGTGATGGCGAAGACGGCGTTGCAGACTGCGGGAGCGATGGGCGGGGTGCCGGGTTCGCCTACGCCGCCGGGCGGTTCGTCGCTAGGAACGATGTGGACCTCGATCTTGGGCATTTCGTTCATGCGCAACATCTCGTAGTCCTGGAAATTGCTCTGTTCGACGCGGCCCTTGTTAATTGTGATGTTGCCCTTCAACGCGGCCGTGAGCCCATAGGCGATGGCGCCTTCCATCTGCGCGGCAATCGTATCCGGATTCACATGGCGCCCGCAATCCACGGCGCAAACCACGCGATGCACTTTTATCTCGCCGGAGCTGCGGTTCACGCTGACTTCGGCGACCTCCGCGACGTAGCTGGCGAATGATTCCACGACGGCGATGCCCCGCGCGCGGCCTGCTGGGAGCGGCGTGCCCCAGCCGGCTTTCGACGCCGCGAGTTCGAGGACACCCAGGTGCCGCGGAGCTTTCGCCAGGAGCTTGCGGCGGAATTCGAAGGGATCTTTGCCGCCGGCCTTGGCCAGTTCATCGACGAAGGATTCCGTGATGTAGCCGTTGTGCGAACAGCCGACCGATCTCCAGAAGCCCACCGGCACGCCGGCTTCTGTGAGCACGTAATCTACGAACAGATTGGGAATCCCATACGCCAGATTTGCCGCGCCCTCGACGGAGCTGGAATCGATGCCGTTCTTGACGGAACCGGGAAAAAAGCGACTCATGATCGACGGGCTGACGATGCGGTTCTTCCAGGCGACCGGCCAGCCACTGGCATCGATGCCCGCCTCGAGCTTGTTGTAGGCCGCCGGACGATAGTAGTCGTGCTGCACATCGTCTTCGCGCGACCAGGTGACCTGCACCGGGGCGCCCGCGGCTTTCGAGGCTTCGACAGCTTCGGCGATGAAGTCCTGCTCGGCGCGGCGGCCGAAGCCGCCCCCGAGATACGTTGTGTGCACGCGGACCTGCTCGGGCTTCAGGCCCGTAATCTTCGCGCCGGTCATTTGCACGAAGGTTTGAAATTGCGTCGGCGCATAGATATCGCAGCTGTCGGCACGCACGTCAGCGGCGCAATTCATGGGTTCCATGGTGGCGTGCGCGAGAAAAGGAACCTCGTAGACGGCTTCGACTTTTTTCGCAGCGCCCGAAAGGCCCGCTTCGACATCGCCTTCTTTGCGCGCGATGGCGCCGGGTTGCTGGGCGCGTTCGGCGAACAGCTTGCGGATGGCGTCGGTGGTATTCGCGGAGTTGGGGCCTTCGTCCCAGGTGATTTCCAACGCGCGGCGGCCCTGCATCGCCGACCAGGTATTGGTGGCCACAACGGCAACACCGCTGGAAATCTCTACGATGTGGGTGACCCCGGGTACGCCTTTCGCTTTGCTCGCGTCAAACGTCTTTACCTTGCCGCCGAAAACCGGGCACCGCGCGACCGAGGCATGGAGTATGTGGGGCAAACGAACGTCGATTCCAAAACCCGCGCTGCCGTTCACTTTGGAAGGGGTGTCGAGGCGCTTGATCGGCTTGCCGATAAACTTGTAATCCTTCGGGTCGTTGAGCGTCGGCTTTTCCGGCACGGGAAACTTTGCGGCATCTTCCACCAATGCGCCGTAACCGAGGCGCCGCTTGGTCGCTCGATGGACGATTCCGCCGCTTTCGGCGCGGCACGTGGAAGCTTCCACAGCCCAGCGCTGCGCAGCCGCTGCAATCAACATCTCCCGCGCGGCTGCGCCCGCCTTCGTCAACGGGCCCCAGGAAGCGCGAATGCTGGTGCTGCCTCCCGTCCCTTGCAATCCAAAAACCGGGTTGAAATATTGCGGGGCGGCGGGAGCGAATTCCGTCTTGATCTTTCGCCAGTCGAGCTCCAGTTCTTCCGCGAGCAATTGAGCGAGCGAGGTGACGATGCCTTGCCCCATCTCCGATTTGTCGATGATGAGGGTAACGCTGTCGTCCGGCGTGATGCGCACCCAGGCATTCACCGCCACCGGTCCGGATTCCGGCGTGGCTGCCAGCGCCTCAAATTTTTTCGGCAGATAGAAGCCGATCATCAAACCGGCGCCGCTCACGGCGCTTTTTTTGAGAAACTCGCGGCGATGAAGCGTCCCTGTGGATGACAAAGAATCCTCCGTGTCGCGTGTTGTGGCCCCTCGCGGCCGTTGGAAAGAAGGGATCAGCGAATCAGGCCAAATCGTCGGGCCGAATCGGAAGGCGCCGGAGCCGCTTGCCGGTAGCCGCAAAGACAGCGTTGCAGACCGCCGGGGCGATGACAGGCAAGCCGGGTTCGCCGATTCCCGTCGGCTCTTCTTTGCTCGGAACCACGTGCACTTCGATGTTGGGCGTCTCCTGGATGCGGGGCATCTGGTAGTCGTTGAAGTTGGATTGCTGGACGCGGCCGCGATCGATGGTGATGGCGTCGTGCAACGCGGCGGACAAACCGTAAATGGCCGCGCCCTCGACCTGGGCGGCGATGCCGTTGGGATTGACAGGGCGGCCGCAATCGACGGCGTAGACGATGCGGTGCACGCGGACTTTTCCGTCCTGGACGCTGACCTCGGCGACGGCAGCGGTGTAGGATTCGAACGAATAGTACCCGGCAATGCCGCGAGCGATGCCCTTCGAGAGAGATTGGCCCCATCGCGCTTTTTCGGCAGCCAACTGCAGAACATTCTTGAGCCGCGCGGTATCGAGAGGCTTTCCTTCCGGCGAAGTGACGTCCGGGATCTTGCGCGCCGGGCCAATCAAGCGCAACCGGAACGCCAGCGGGTCCTCGCCCGCGGCCGCCGCGAGCTCGTCCACAAAGGTCTCGACGACGAAGCCGCTGCTGGAATGCTCCACCGAGCGCCACCAGGCGCGTGGTACGCCGGATTTGGCCAAGGCGTATTCGACTCGGAAATTGGGAGTCCCGTAGGGGATAAACGCCGCCGTGGCAAACTCGCTGGCCTCGGGTTTCTCGTGGCCGTTCTTGTCCCAAACTGCGGCGATAGAAGTGGAGCTTTGAAAGTGTTTCCAGGCAGCGAGCTTGCCATGCCCATCCATCGCGCCCTGCATGTGATGATAGGAGGCCGGCCGATAGAAATCGTGTTGCATGTCGTCTTCGCGGGTCCACAACACCATGACAGGCTGGCCGGTGGCTTTCGCGACTTGCGCCGCTTCCATGACAAAGTCAGCATGATACCGGCGGCCGAATCCTCCGCCCATGAGCGTGGTGTGCACGACGACGGATTCGTGAGGAAGCTTCGAAACGCCGGCGATGACATCTTGCGCCCATTGCGGACCCTGCGTCGGAACCCATGCTTCCGCGCCGTCCGGCCGGATGTGCACCGTGCAATTCATCGGCTCCATGCAAGCGTGCGCCGCGAAGGGGAGCTCGTATACGGCCTCCACCTTCTTCGAGGCAGAGGCCAGCGCGGCCTCGGTATTGCCATCGTTGCGCACGACTTTTCCCGGCTTCGTGGCGTTTTCGATGAAGTGCTGGCGCAAAGACTCGGACGATTCCGTGGCATTCGGGCCTGGGTCCCAAGTGATGTCCAGCGCCGTGCGTCCCTGCATGGCCGCCCAAGAATTATCGGCAACGACAGCGACACCACCGGCGCTGAATGCACCCGGACCGACCGGTTCGATGGCTACCACCTCGCGTACGCCTGGTACCGCCTTGGCTTTGGTGGCGTCGAATTTGGCTACCGTACCGCCGAAAACAGGGCTGCGCGCGATCACAGCATAGAGCATGCCGGGCGTACGCGAGTCGATACCAAACTTGGCCGTACCCGTAGACTTGGCGTAGGCCTCGAAGCGCTTGTGATCGCGGCCGACGATCGTGAAGTCATCGGAGTTTTTCAAAGGAACTGTGTTCAAATCGGGCACCGCAAGCTTGCTGGCCTCTTCGACGAGCTGACCGTAGGTCAGGAATTGCTTGCGCGCTCCGTGGAGCACACCGCCGTTCTGCGGCTTGCAGGTGTCGCGGTTCACATTCCAATGCTGCGCCGCAGCGGTTACAAGCATTTCACGCGCGGCCGCACCCACGCGTCGCAGCGGTACCCAGGAGCCCGCGATGCTGCCGCTGCCGCCGGTACCGTGGTCGTAAATCGCGGGGTTCGTAGGCGCCTGTTCGACCTTCACCAGTTTCCAATCCACACCGAGCTCTTCTGCAAGGATCATGGGCAGGGCGGTCATCACGCCCTGGCCCATCTCGGACTTGCCCAAGATCAACGTGACCTGATTGTCGGAACTGATGCGCACCCAGGCGTTGAAGGGATTGGCCGGCTTTTTCTCCTGGTCCTCGGCGGAATCGGCCAAGGCGGACGAGGGGAGATAAAACCCGATAACCAGCGCGACGCCAGATGCTACGCCGGACTTCAGAAAGGCACGACGATTCAGAGCGGACGCTGCAGTCATGACCTGCCTCTCTCCGGAGAAAACCAGCGGTTAAGCAGCGGACTTCGGTTTGCCAGACTCCGCAGCGGCGCGGTGGATGGCCTTGCGGATGCGCTGGTAGGTTCCGCAGCGGCAGATGTTGCCGCTCATGGCGTCATCGATGTCGGCATCGCTCGGGTTGGCCTTCTTCGCTAGCAGCGCCACCGCGGACATGATCTGCCCGGACTGACAGTAGCCACACTGAGGAACGTCTTCCTCGATCCAGGCTTGCTGGACCGGGTGGCTCCCGTCGGCGGAGAGGCCTTCGATGGTCGTGACCTTCTTGCCGGACACGCTGGAGATGGGCGTGATGCAGGAGCGCGTGGCTTCTCCGTTGATGTGCACGGTACACGCTCCGCACAGCGCCATACCGCAGCCGAACTTCGTGCCGGTCATGTTCAGGGTGTCGCGAAGCACCCACAGCAGGGGCATTTCCGGGCTGACGTCGACGCTCTGTGCCTTGCCGTTCAGAGTGAAACTGATGGCCATGGAGTCCTCCTTGAGTAGGACGATATCCTACAACAACTCGCACCTAAGCGAAAATGGGCGAAAAGTCGTTAACTGGGCCGCCAGCCGCCCGTTCGGAGGGGCCAACGGCGGACGCCGTGGCCGGTG
>Ga0209526_10000878_pt1 | contig 19761 bp, 14 predicted proteins | sample JacPinW_OM2H0_M1_FD_188566 | JGI IMG/M metagenome (GOLD analysis project Ga0209526, IMG submission 188566) | Forest soil microbial communities from Algoma, Ontario, Canada - Jack Pine, Ontario site 1_JW_OM2H0_M1 (SPAdes) (version 2) | ecosystem: Environmental > Terrestrial > Soil > Boreal... | reverse complement strand
TCGAAGGCAAGACGGCGGCGCGACCCTCGACCCGCCAATGAGGTCACCGCAGCCGCCAATCCCGAAACCGGCGAAAACATCCGCGCCTCCTGAAAGCCACGTCCGCCCCGGCTACGAAACCCCGGCCATCTCCGCCGGAGCGGCCGTGGCGCGTCGGGCTCGATGCCCACGCCGCAAACTGGCCTGGTATTACTCCGCCCCAACGGCCGGCTTTTACTCCGCCGTTGACGCTCAATAGGCCGAAGCATCGGCAACGATCATGCCCCCGATATGTTTATCGACCATCTCCCGCTGCGGTTTGTAGACCGGCTCTCAATGCCCAGATTCTCATAGACGCCGCCGTCCCAGAGACGGATGGCGCGGCGCATGGGCTTGATAGTTACACTGGGCTCGCATCATCTTTCAGCTTGCAGTACTTGCTTCAAGCGCCCATGAAAAAGTGCCGGCGGAGCTGCTTCGGCCCGTCTTTGAAATGCGAAGGCACCCACTGCCTCCAATCCTCCTTGAGGAAGCCTGCGTCCGGATCGTTCTTGTGGGCCTTCCTGACCTTCTGCACGATGTATCGCGAATAAAGATGATCGAACACGCGCATGAACTCGCCGAAGTAAATATCTGCAACGCGCTTGTTGCCCCGGATCACTAGCATGTTCTCGTCGTTGGCATTTTGGGACGGTTTGCTGAAATTCGCTGTGCCGGTGACGACGATCGGGTCGTCGCCGAGCGGATCGATTAAGATGAACTTGTCGTGTATGTAAAAGTTTCTGTTGAATCCGGTGAGCTTTTCTCCCAGGAAATTCTCCATATCCCCCTGTTTGAGGATCGCCCCCGGCGCCATCACCGTGTTCTTGATCCGGTAAACCTCGTTCTCGAACACCTTTCCGGGATTCTTGTCGAACACCGCGTAACGAAGCACCCCGTCGTTCTTGACCAGCGCTTTGTGCAATAAGTCATCGAGGTTGAATGCGACTGTTACGCAGGCGATGCGGTGAGCTCCGCCGATCAGGTCCGCGTACCAGTGCAACGTCTCCTCGTCGCCCTTGTCATCGCGGGGAGAATACAAGGTGAGGATCCGGTCATGCGGAGGCTGCGAATTGCGCGCGGGTGTTGACTCGACCTCGAGGTTCGCCTCTTTGAGGCCAGCAGGCTTAACATCCGGATCTGCCAAGCGCTCCCAGTAATCGAGAAAGCTTTGTGCGATGTCCTTGTCCCAAATCGCGTGCCCGACATTCGAGTGGCCGAAGATGCCACCGGCCGAGATGTTGGTGGAGCCGGCCCATACGGCGACCGGCTTGTCCTTGTGAATGAGTACGATGAATTTGTTGTGCCGAATTCCGGCGCGCGATTTCTGCGGCGCGCACAGACTTTTGATGCGCGCCTTCTTGATCATCGCTTCGTTCTCGTCCTCGTACGATTGCGCCTCATAGCGGATGTCAACGTCCGCACCCGCGTCTGCGGCCTCCTTGAACGCGCGGCCGACAGGCAGATACTGAAATTCGTAAAGCATGGCGCGCAGCTTGTAGTCGGCTGCGTCCTTTCTTGCCGCGAGCCCGATGAAATTGGTCAATGCCTCGAACAGGCCGCGCGAAAGCCAGACCATCGGTTCAGACTTCGGATCGTTCTCATCAAGTTCGACTTCCCCGAACTTTCGGGCAAAGGCCTGCGAGCCTGCGACCCCCCGATTGAAGTAGATGTCGTGCGTAGGACCGCCGTGCTCCGCACGGCCGCCTTCTTCCGCTTCCGTCGTGATCTCGACCGTGGTTGCGGAGGTTTCGTCCAGTTCTAATAGCTTCGGTTTCCCGTAAACGGGTATGACCTTGAAGCGGTAGGTAGTATCAGGCTTCGCCGTGTAGTCGCCCCACTGGAACGATTGCACGGGATGCTCCGATGTCGGCATCGGCGTCCCAGGCGCCAATCCTTCGTCCTTGAATTTGAACCGCTTGATGCCGCGCAGGTAATATTGCTCGATGACACTGCCGTTCTTGAGCTCCGAGCGCTCGATCGCAAATCCAAGCAATCCCTTGCGCTTGTCCTCCTGCTCCGCTGCAAAATCCCAGGCGAGCGTGATGACATGCAAGCCACCGATTGCGCGAACATTCAGGACATGCCCTTCTTTCAGTTCACGCATCGCCCCCCCTGTTGCTTCAGCACACAAATGCGGATACCAAATTTGTAGCACATAATTCGGAAAAGAGGGGTGGTCTCTTACACATTTTTCCCCTCGTGGAGGGCACCCCTTCTCAACCACGTCGTGTGGGAACAAATCAATAAATAGTTCGCAAGGCAGGCGCGGGGGGACTAGGATTCGATCCTGCATGCCATTGCTCCTTGAACGACCGTGAGGTCTGCAAGGATCGATCACTACCGACGCGGCTGGCGTCAGCAGGCACCCTTGATCGCCGTGCCGATATTAAGTTTGAGCATGCTGTCGCGTTCTCGCGCTCCCAGCGACTTCTCCGGTTTGCATGATTCCGCGGATTCCAGATCGGCGATTCGCGCGGAAAGCTCTGCATTCTTCGTCTCGAGCTCGTCCACCTTCGCCGCGGATTTTTGAGTGAGTGTTTCCTGTTCTTCCTGCATCTTGGCTACGATACTGGCGTGCTCCCGAATCAAGGGAACGTGCTTTGGTTGCTCCTCGAGGTGTTCGGCGACGGCGTCATCCGCGATCTTCTTCCGTGCGTAATAGGCTGTTTTCCAGTCCGCTATTTGGTGTCCGAGCGCGTTGACCGCATCGATGAGTTTGGCGGGCATCGGAAACTGCATATGGTCCGCCCAAGCAAGGAATACCGCCGGGATGGTGGGATCCCGGAGCTGGCGCATAACTATGGCGCGAATGGCAATTTCGCGCCTCGCCCCGAATTCGCTCGCAAGGGCGATAAATAAGTGAGACTCTTAACTCTGTTCCATTGACAACCCTTGGGTCCTCGCCCAGCGAAAGGACGACCGCCTCGTCGAGCGTCCAATAGGACATGCGCGACCAGTGCGTAACGTCCATGTCGGCGCGCGGTTGATTGAAGAAGCGTTCGTTTTCCTCTAGTTCGCGACGGAGTTGCGCTTCCTCCTCCATCGCAAGCGCAGCCTTTTTCGCAAGGCGCGCGATCTCGTTCGGGGGCAGAGCCTTTAGTTCCTCCCTTTACCCGGCGGCTTGGTCCTCTGCTCTTGCGCGCTCGTGCGTATTCGCCGAAGCATGGGGGGACGAGGCAGCCGCTATGCTCAAGTCGAGAGGAACCTTCGTTCTCACCAACTATTCGAGGGGATTAAGTTCCCAGGGCGGTTGATACATTGGCATACTGGCCCAATTTGATGGCGCATCTGCTGGGGCTTTGCCCTTGCGCGATTCGCTGGCGCATGTCACCAACTAACGTGATGTTTTCAACGTTATCACAGCCTTCAAGGCAAGGGTGGAAGGACTGGTCGGTTATGCCCAAGTTCATGACGCCTTTGCCCGCCGAGCCCTTGGTTCGGCGCGCGCTCGCGATCGTCGAGGCGAGCTACGGGACCAGGCTCCTTCGGATATCCCGTCCCCCCAAGATATGAGGCAGGGTGTCGCGCCTCCGCGCTAACGATTGATCGGATTTAATTAACCAGATCGTGTTCAATGCAAGAGATCGCCGTCCCCCGCATCTTTCAAAAAAAGGCCTATCGCAATGCAAATGAAATCCGCGGTCGCATTGGTTGTCCTGTTGCTGTCCATGACAAGCCCCGCTCTTGGCCAGTCCGGTCTGCGGGCGGAGCAGCAGGCGGCATGTGAGGACGACGCTTACCGTCTCTGCCCTGATGAGATTCCTGACGAGGCGCGGGTAGCCAGTTGCATGAGGCGCCAGAAGGCCAAGCTCAGCCCAGGGTGCCGCGCGATGTTCACGCCATCGCCTCGCCATCGCTCCGGGCGCTGAACCCGCTGCTTTTTTCTCGTCACGCCGCCTGCGCCAAGGCGGAGAGCGCCGCGCAAACGTCATCGACGACGTGCTCGACAAGATCGAGATTGTCGCCTTCGCCCATGACCCTGATGACCGGTTCGGTGCCGGATGCGCGCACGACGAGGCGGCCGCTTTTGCCGAGCTTCTCGCGGCCATCCTCGATGGCCCGCGTGACACTCGCATCCGCCAAAGGCTGTCCGGCCTTGAAACGCACATTCCGTAAGATTTGCGGCACCGGATCGAATCGGCGGCAGACTTGGCTCACCGGTTTATCCTGCTGCTTGACGATTGCCAAGACTTGCAAGGCGGCAACGAGTCCGTCGCCGGTCGTGCAATGATCCAAGAGGATAATATGGCCGGATTGCTCGCCGCCGAGATTAACCCCTTCGTGCCGCATGTGTTCGAGCACATAGCGATCCCCGACGGCGGTGCGCGCAAGCGAAAGCCCGAGTCCTTCGAGATAGCGTTCGAGGCCGAGGTTCGACATGACTGTCGCGACTATGCCTGGCCGCGACAATCTTCCGTCCTCTTTCCAGCTCTGCGCGATCGCGGCCATCAATTGGTCGCCATCAACAAGTTTCCCGGCCTCGTCGACGATAAGCACGCGGTCGGCGTCCCCGTCGAGCGCGATGCCTATATCCGCCCGCACTTCCCGGACTTTCTTGACGAGCGCTCCTGGCGCGGTGGAACCGACATCCCGATTGATGTTGAAACCATCCGGCTCGACGCCGATCGAAACGACGTCGGCGCCCAATTCCCACAAGGCTTCGGGGGCGACCTTATAAGCGGCGCCATTGGCGCAATCGACGACGATTCGCAAACCATCGAGCGTAAGATTGCGTGTCAGGGTACGCTTGGCGAATTCGATGTAGCGGGCGCGATCGCCCTCAACCCGCATCGCGCGGCCGAGATCAGAGGGTTTCGATAATTTGAGCAAGGACGGCTGATCCAGGATCCCCTCGATTTTCGCTTCGACCGCGTCCGGCAATTTAAATCCGTCCGGGCCGAACAACTTGATCCCATTGTCCTCGTAAGGATTATGCGAGGCCGAAATCATGACGCCGACATCCGCCCGCATCGAGCGGGTGAGCATGGCAACGGCGGGCGTCGGCATCGGCCCAAGCAACAGCACGTCGATGCCCACCGAGGTGAAGCCCGCGACCAAGGCGTTTTCGATCATATAGCCGGAGAGCCGCGTATCCTTGCCGATCACCGCCCGATGGCGATGCTCGCCCCGTTGAAAAATAATGCCGGTCGCCTGCGCGACCTTCATCACGAGTTCGGGCGTGATCGCGGAATTGGCGAGCCCTCGGATGCCGTCGGTGCCAAAATGTTTCTGTGCCATCGGTAAACTATCCTTCGATGCAATCGACAGTATCTAATGTCTGGCTTGCCAGCGCCAAAACTACTACTTTGACGAACGCGGAAGAAATGCAACTGGTGGCACGGCCGCTGTTTCGCCCGCACGTATAGTTAATATTTTCATGCTCCCTGTCTGTCCTAGCCTCGAAATATCACCCTTTTTTATTTAAAAACCAGTACGTCCGTGTTTCCTCCGGGATCGAGCTTCTCCGCCGGCATCCTTTGAGCCCCCGACCGGATAGGCAAAGATGACAGCCTTAGGTGGGCGCGCGGACCGCCCTTGGAGGCTGCCCGCGCAATATTAATAGCGGTAATGATCAGGCTTGAACGGGCCAGTCCGCGGCAGCCCGAGATAGGCCGCCTGGACGGGTGTGAGCTTGGTCAGCTTAGCGCCGATCTTATCGAGGTGGAGGGCCGCGACTTTTTCGTCGAGATGTTTTGGCAAGGTATAGACCTTGCGATCATATTGGCCCTGCTTGGTCCAAAGTTCGATTTGCGCCAAGGTCTGATTGGTAAACGAGGCTGACATCACGAAAGAAGGGTGTCCCGTCGCGTTGCCGAGATTGACGAGCCGCCCTTCCGACAAAAGGATGATCCGCTTGCCATCCGGAAATTCGATCTCATCGACCTGCGGCTTGACATTGTGCCATTTGAAATTGCGCAAGCCCGCGACTTGGATCTCGGAATCGAAATGACCGATATTGCAAACGATGGCGCGATCCTTCATCGCGCGCATGTGGTCGACCGTGATGACGTCGACATCGCCGGTGCAGGTCACGAAAATATTGGCCCGCGGCGCGGCATCTTCCATGGTTGTGACTTCATAGCCCTCCATCGCCGCCTGCAAGGCACAGATCGGATCGACCTCGGAAACCATCACGCGGCAACCGGCATTGCGCAGAGAGGCCGCCGAACCTTTCCCGACATCGCCGAAGCCCGCGATCATCGCGACCTTGCCAGCCATCATCACGTCGGTGCCGCGGCGGATGCCGTCGACAAGCGATTCCCGGCAGCCGTAAAGGTTGTCGAACTTCGACTTGGTGACCGAATCGTTGACGTTGATCGCGGGCCAAAGAAGCTTGCCGTCGCGCTCCATCAAATAAAGCCTGTGGACGCCGGTTGTTGTCTCCTCGCTGACGCCCTTGATGGCATCGCCGCATTTGGCGTACCAGCCGGGAATGGAGGCGAGCCGTTTCTTGATCGCGGCGTATAGAACCTCTTCTTCCTCGTTGCTCGCCTTGTCGAGAAAAGCCGTGTCGCCCGCCTCGGCGCGCTTGCCGAGATGAATGAGCATCGTGGCGTCGCCACCGTCGTCCAGAATGAGGTTCGGCGTGCCACCGTCGCTCCACTCAAAGATCTTATGGGTGTAATCCCAATAATCGGCGAGGCTTTCGCCCTTGATGGCGAACACCGGCGTGCCGGTCGCGGCGATCGCGGCGGCGGCATGGTCCTGGGTCGAATAAATGTTGCAAGAGGCCCAGCGGACATCGGCGCCGAGCGCCCGCAACGTCTCGATCAGCACGGCGGTTTGGATCGTCATATGCAGCGACCCGGCGATCCGCGCGCCCGCGAGCGGCTGGCTCGCACCAAATTCGGCGCGAACCGCCATCAAACCCGGCATTTCGGTTTCCGCGATGGCAATTTCCTTGCGGCCCCAGGCGGCAAGCCCGATGTCGGCAATGGCGTAATCATTGGAAGAATGGGTCATTGGCTCCTGGCGCTCCAGAATGAGGAGTCCGGGTCTATAACAGGCTCCGGCGCAAGAGGCAATAAAGATATAAGCAAGTCTTTATGTGAATGTTCCCACGGTGAATATTCGCAAAATCCCGCCATTCACGCCCCTGGCTTAGTCCATTTCAGAATGGGATTTCGCGCCGCCCGGGTTTCGTCGAGGCGGCGGCGGGGCGCATGATGGGGTGCGCCGGTAAAGCGCCCGGTTTCCCCGCGTTTTGCTGCAAGTGCGAGATCGCGCAAGGCCGCGATGAAAAGATCGAGCGAGGCTTTCGATTCCGATTCAGTCGGCTCGATCAGCATCGCGCCATGCGTCACGAGGGGGAAATAAATCGTCATCGGGTGAAAGCCTTCGTCGATCATCGCCTTGGCGAAATCGAGGGTTGTGAGGCCAGTGGGCTTCAGCCATGCTTCGTCGAACAAAACCTCGTGCATGCAGGGTCTGTCGCCGAAAGGCCCGGACATGAGGTCCTTCAGGCCCGCGCGGACATAATTCGCGTTGAGCACGGCGTCCTCGGCGGCCTGCCGCAAGCCATCGGCGCCGTGCGAGAGCATATAGGCAAAGGCGCGCACGAACATGCCCATCTGGCCATGGAAGGCCGCGATCCGGCCAAATGCGCCGGGCGCCTCGCCAAAATGCTCGACGAGACGAAGGCCACCCTCCTCCCGGCGCAGGAAAGGCACCGGCGCGAAAGGCGCAAGCCGCGATGAAAGGACGACCGGGCCAGCGCCGGGTCCGCCGCCGCCATGCGGAGTCGAGAAGGTCTTGTGGAGATTGATATGCATCGCATCGACGCCGAGATCGCCCGGACGCGTCTTGCCCATGATCGCATTGAAATTCGCCCCGTCGCAATAGAAATAGGCCCCGGCCTCGTGCACCAAAGCGGCGATTTCAACAACATCCTTCTCAAATAGTCCGCAGGTGTTGGGATTGGTCAGCATGATCGCGGCGACACCTGGCCCGAGCCGGCTTTTGACCTCGGCCGGATCGAGGGTGCCATCGGCGCGCGCCGGAAGCGGACGGACTTCGAATCCAGCGCCGGCCGCCGAGGCAGGATTTGTGCCATGCGCCGACTGCGGCACCAGAACGGTTTTGCGGGTTTCTCCCTCTCCCTTGGCCGCGATGGCGGCCTTGATCGCCATCATGCCGCAGGCCTCGCCATGCGCGCCCGCTCTCGGCGACATGGCGACGGCGTCCATCCCGGTCATGACCATCAGCCAGCGGGCGAGTTCGGCAATAAGCTCAAGCGCGCCTTGCACGGTAGATTGCGGTTGCAAGGGATGAATATCGGAAAAGCCAGGCAACCGCGCCATCGTCTCGTTGAGGCGAGGATTATGCTTCATCGTGCAGGAGCCGAGCGGATAAATCCCTGCGTCGATCGCATAATTCAGCCGCGACAGCCGCACGTAATGGCGTATCGTCTCTGGCTCGCTCAAGCCCGGAAGGTCGGCCGGTTGTTGCCGCTCGAGTGACCCGAGCCGATGTTGGAATGGCAGGGGCTCGTCGAGATCGACGCCGGTATTTTCTGGGCGCCCGATTTCAAAGATAAGCCCTTCCTCGATTTCGAGGCCGCGGTTGCCGGTGAAGGTTTTCGCCCCCGGTGCCACCGCCTCGGCCGCGTGGGTGACGGACGGGTGCCGCATCAGCATGACAGCGCTCCTTGCAAGGCTTCCGCGACGGCCGCACGATCAGCCTCCGTGTTGACTTCCGTGGAGGCGGCGAGAATGAGATCGTCCAATCCCCTGTCCGGCAAGAGGCGGGAGACCGGGACCCCGCCGAGCACGCCTTTTTCCGCCATCCGCTCGACCGTCCGCGCGGCATCGCCAGGAATCTTGATCGTGAATTCGTTGAAAAACGTCTCGTTCAGAACCTCGACGCCTCGCACCGACGCGAGCCGGTCCGCGAGGGCGACAGCATTGGCGTGATTGATCCGGGCTAGGCGCCGCAGTCCCGCATCGCCAAGCAGGGTCATGTGAATCGTGAAGGCAAGGCTGGCAAGGCCCGAATTGGTGCAGATATTGGAAGTTGCCTTGTCGCGCCTGATATGCTGCTCGCGGGTCGAAAGGGTCAAGACGAAGCCACGGCGTCCGGCGGCATCCAGGGTTTCACCGCAGAGTCGCCCCGGCATCTGGCGCAGATATTTTGATTTGGTGGCGAAGAGCCCGACATAGGGGCCGCCGAAATTCAAGCGATTGCCGATCGACTGTCCTTCGCCAGCGACAATATCGGCGCCCATCGCTCCCGGCGGCTTGACGAGACCGAGCGAGACAACCTCGGTGAATACCGCGATCAAAAGCGCGCCCTTCGCATGGCAGGTTGCGGCGGCTCCGGAAAGACCGCGGAGATTGCCGAAAAAATCCGGGCTCTGCACCACGACGCAGGCGGTTTCATCATCGGCAAGGGCGCCGAAAGTCTCCGCCGCGAAGACATCAGGCGGAAGCACCAAAGCATCGTCCCCGCTCATCGCCGAATAGGTGCGCACGGCCTCGGCATAATGCGGATGAAGACCTCCCGATACTACGACCTTGCGGCGCTTGGTTATCCGGCGGGCCATTGCCACGGCCTCGACTGTCGCGGTCGATCCATCATACATCGACGCATTCGCCACATCCATCGAAGTCAAACCCGCGACCTGGGTCTGAAACTCGAACATGGTTTGCAATGTGCCTTGCGCGATTTCCGGCTGATAGGGAGTATAGCTCGTGAGAAATTCGGAGCGTTGGATCAGATGATCGACGCTTGCCGGAACATGATGCTTGTATGCCCCGGCCCCAACAAAAAACGGCACCGAGCCCGCCACCACATTTTTTGCCGCCAGCCGAGAGAGCAAGAGCTCGACCTCCATTTCAGTCTTACGCGGCGGTAGATCGAGATCCTGTTCGAGCCGCTTGGCCGCCGGAATATCGGCGAAAAGCGCGTCGATGTCGCGAACGCCGATGCGCGCCAGCATATCGGCGCGGTCGTCGTTGTTTAGAGGAAGATAACGCATCTTTGCTCCTCTCGATCGTGGTACAACGCGGCGCCCGCATCAGGCAGGAATTTCGGTCAACTTGAAACTGTCGTGGCTAAGAAACGGCCTTCAGAAACGCGCGATAGGCATCTTCGTCCATCAGGCGGTCGAGTTCCGTGACGTCGGTCAGCGTGACTTTGAGAAGCCAGCCCTTGCCGGAAGGATCCTCGTTGACCAGTCCGGGCGAATCCGTAAGCGCGCTGTTGACATCGACGACCGTTCCCGACACCGGCGCATTGACTTCGCTGGCGGCCTTGACGCTTTCGACGGTGGCGGCCTCTGCGCCCTTGGACAAGCTCTGGCCAATTGGCGGGAGTTCGACAAACACAACATCGCCCAATTGGGATTGCGCGTAATCGGTGATCCCGACGACGCCCGTGCCGCCTTCGACGCGGACATATTCGTGGCTCTTGGTGTAGCGCGTGGTCATCGGGCTCCCCTAAAGTAACGGTGCGGCACAAAAGGCATGGGAACGATTTTTGCCGCAAGCGGCTTGCCGCGTACGATCAAGCACACTTGCGTACCGGGCGCGGCGTGCGCGGCATCGACATAGCCCATCGCGACCGGCCGCCCGAGGCTCGGCGCGAAGCCCCCCGAAGTAACGCGGCCGATAGTTAGACCATCAAGCGTCACGATCTCTGAACTCTCCCGCGCAGGCACCTTACCGTCCAGCAGGAACCCCACGCGCAAGCGCGACGGACCATGATCGATCGCCCGCTTCACTTGCTCATAGCCAAAAAATCCGCCCTCCTCGCGCCGGCGTTTCGAGATCGACCATAAGAGCCCCGCCTCGACCGGACCGGCTGTTCGATCAATGTCATGGCCATATAGGCAGAGGCCTGCCTCAAGCCGGAGCGAATCCCTGGCGCCGAGGCCTATCGGGCGAACGTCCGCCTCGTCGAGCAGTTCTTGTGCGAAGCCAGGGGCCGCCGTCGCCGGAATCGAAATCTCGAAACCGTCCTCGCCGCTATAGCCGGAGCGCGAAATACTGAAAAAGACGCCATCCAGCTCATAGCTTTTGGCCGACATGAAGGGCATCGCCGAAACACTCTTGGCCGTGGCGGACGAAACGTGCCGGCGCAAGACCTCCGCGGCCTTCGGTCCTTGCAAGGCGAGCAAGGCGCGGTCCTCGAGAACGCTCAGCGCGCAATCCGGCAGCGCGGCGGCAATATGAGCAAAGTCGGCTCCTTTAGTAGCGGCGTTGACGACGAGAAAGAGCCGCTCGCGCCCGGCTTCGTCATCGAGCCGCGTCACCATCAGATCGTCGAGAATATGCCCACAGTCATCTAGCAACTGGGTGTAGCGCATCCGACCCGGAGCAAGCGCGGCGATGTCGCCCGGCACCAGCGCCTCCAGGCGCCACGCGGCACGGGGGCTCGCAAGTATTGCCTGGCCCATGTGCGACACATCGAACAGTCCCGCCCGCGCCCGCGTATGAAGATGTTCGTTGATGATCCCAGCCGGATACTGCACGGGCATGGCATAGCCGGCAAAACCGGTCATGCGGGCGCCAAGGCCGCAATGCAAATCGTAAAGCGGCGTCCGGGCGAGCTCGCGAACGGCGGCGGCGGTTTGGCTATCGGACATCGCAATACCTGGCCGGGCAAAGTAATGGCATGTGCCTGACGGCAAAAACCGTCGCACTGTGCCCCCTCTGTCCCGAAACCTGAAAGATTTCCTTCGCTCGACAATAGGTTTCGAGCGAAGCTATCTCCTTCGGTGGATTTTCCATTTAGAAGTGGAAAATCGCTTTCCAGAGTGTCATCCCCGAGCGGTCCGTGGGCCTGAGCGTTTCCGGGGCGGTTGCGCCTTCGGCGCCAGCTCGCTGCTAAAGCGTGAGCCGGTCTCTTCCGCTGGGGTCTTGTGATCTGACACTTTAAAGTTAGTGAGCGAGGCCTTTTTGTCAATGCGGAAAGCGCGAGTGCACACAGAACTCGCTATTTCTAGAAACCAGCGGAAAATCGCGGAACGTTCCACACGGACCAAAAAAGCCTTTCTATATCAAGCTCTAAATTTGGCACGAAGTTTTGCGCTCTGCCACGCCAATTAGTCCACTTTTGGATAGCGGAACGGCACCATTGCGTTACCCGGGGCGGTGAGCTCGCCGATGCTTTCGCCTAGCACCATCCGTGTAATCATTCCACGGAAAGAGACCAAATCTGGATCGTCCTTTGTAAACGCGGATCAAGAAGTTCTCTGCATCGACATGCATGTTGAGCTGCTCCCGCGAGGGCAGTGATGCGATCTGAATGCGGCCATATATCGGCGTGCACATCTGCACAACGGTTGCCATCGAACGCGTGCCGTGCCGGTAGGTATCAATCGTGAGTAACGCATAAATAACTGGATCATCCACCATGGCTGTCGCAGATTTGATAGGGTACGTAAAGCCGCGATCTTCCAATAGGCTTCGCAACAGAATCGCTCGGCGAATATAGTGTTTGTGGCCACCGGAGCTGGCATTTATCGGAAGAACGTTAATGTGGCCGCGTAATCGGCTGATGAAATCCGGCCCCTTCTGCTCCTTAAAATGAATCATCTCATCTTGATTGCCCGGCCTGCTGCGAGGATCAAAATTCTCGAAACTATCGTGGGTGCCTCCGGCAAACACAAAGATAGCCCGGCCGCTATCAATTGTCTGCGTCGCTCCATAAAAGGAGCCATCCTGCATCGGCGCTAAGAAGTACTTTAGCCATCCGAGAGATTTGCCGTCTAGCACACAATCAAATTCATCGAAAAAAACAATCGGAATTCGGCCCTGAGCGTTGACTGAAGTAGCCTTGATCAGCGGGTGACTGAGGTCGTCAGGTTTTTGAAACTGGGCGACGTTGTACTCGAATCTTTCGGTCACGTTCTTGTCAGGCGCAATCGATTTCGCTATCTGCTTCACCGCGAAAGACTTGCCTGTTCCGGGCGGGCCGAAGACGGCTATGGAGATCGGCGTTTTATTGTGCTCTTGCTCTCTGATATACAACTTGAGTAAATTACTGATGCTGCATAGACCTTCAATTTCTTCACGCTCTGCCGCCGTTAAATCGCCGAACGTCATGACAGGCACGTTTAATTCAAAACCCTCTTTGATCCGCTCTTCCTGCAGTAATTCTGGCATTTTCTTAGCATTCGGAACCGGCAGCGGCATCGCCGGACGCTCTCCTTCTCCTAACGTCGTGTGGTCGTGAGTCACCTCTCGTGGGTCCAAATAATCAGGACATACCAGCATGCGCCAGATTTCTTTCCGATCCTCTTTCGAATTCTTGTCCCGCCGATGGTTCAGAACATTATTCAGGCCCCACTTGACAATCGCCATGGCAATGTTGATCCGGGGTATAGGCGCCTGCTGTAGTAGATCGTCGAGTATGTGCCATCGATCTGGGAGGCGCCGTTCGCTCGGCGGCGGTTCCGTCAGCAAATACGGAGGAATTTCACAATATGCGATGGTGGCCTGCTGTGAACGGAAAGGGGATGATTCAACCGACCACTTTGCCACTGAATTCTCAATCAGCTTGTCGCCCAGCTTGTCGCCGGACGGTTTGAGCACGTCTCCACAATCATAACCTGCATCGTTAATGTTTGTGATTTTTCGAATGGCGGATTCGATGCCGATTCGAAATGCTTCTTTGGCACTCTTGCTGGAGGAGTCCTTGGCACTCTCGCTTGAGGGGGCCATGCGAATTACCTGCGCCAGCCACGCGACCAACACTGTATTTTTGCCAACGAAGCACCCTTCGAGCTCTGGGTCGCGGCGGATACCATTTTCTGCATAGGGTGCGAAATAAACCCTGCCGGACATCCCTTCAAATCTGTTTTCGATGTGAATGAGGCCCGTCAAGTCTACCCTGACAAAAAGATGACAGAACTGGCTTAGTGCCCAAAGCTTTGGAAAAAGATGCATCTCCGCCGTAAAGTCTTCGACCGTCTGCTCCCATGAGAGCCCGGAACTAACAGCGGCGCCAGCACGCTGCAGAGTTGACAGTGAGACGACAATTCCGACTCGATTCTTTAGGTTCCAGAGCTTGTTCCAGATATCGCTTTTGAAGGGCGCAACCTGGTCTTTCGTAAGTATCACCTCCTTTACCTCAGGAAGCTCTTTCACATTTGCAAGCACATCGAGGGTGCCGTCCTTCCTCTTTTTAGTTAAGTCAATGATTTTTTCGACGAACTTCCCACCGGCACTCTTATCCGGATTGCTCGATTTCCCACCGTCATGAATGACCAGCAGAGTTAGGCGTTTCGGAATACGGACAAATTTTCTGTTGTTCGAAGCCGCGGGGTTGACCAGTTTGCTGAATCTCCAGATACGGTACTTTCCATTTTCGAATCGCTTGATGTGAGTGAGAATTTGATCTAGGGGCTCCAGCCCCCACCCGCCATCTTCGACGTTCTGTACGCGCTGTACGTAAATTCCGACCTTTAGAAGAACGCACTGCACAAAGGCGGCACCCGAAGGAACAACCAGGTCATACGCAGTGTCGGCGCGCGGAACGGCCTGAGTTGGCCGAACGAGTCGGCTGCCCTCTTCATGAAGAGTGTACAAGTCCTCGCCCGTATCACCCGTCACAAGACCGTAAAGTTGTCTCTCATGGGCCTCCTCGATCACTGCCGGGGTGTTGACCGAAATTCCCCAAATCGACGCCGCATCGAGCCCAATGCTACCTCCAATTGGACTCACGGGCAACGGGCAGTAAGCCACGGCCGGGCCAGGCCCTTCGGGGTGGTGCCAGCATACCGCCTTGTCGCGAAGCGGACAAAAACCTTCGCCCGAAAGACAAAAGCCGCGCCTCGCTCGGGGCTTGATCATGTGTCATATCGAAAAATCGGCATTTAGCCAAAAATCGCCGCAATGGTGCTCCAGCAAAGCTGCGAAGCTCTCTGTGCCTGAGTTTAGCGAGGCTGAGACGCTTCCTACGCATTGTTGTGGCTGATCGCGCCTTCTAGCGCCACGGATAATGTTGGCCGAATGGCGCCACGAATTGCAATGATTTCGGTAGCCGGACGAATGACACACGGAATCGATAGGGGCCTTGATTTCATTCCATGCGAGCGCGGTCGTTTATTTTCGAAAATTTCTTCTCAAACCATTCCGGGTGCCCTCGCTCTCGCCTTGAGCGTATTGTTTGGCGTGTGGATACTCTACGTGCGTCCCGCCGCCGCCCCCGTTGAAGCACCAGCGGTCGCAGCAGTAAGCTTTGCCCCGAATCCCTATGGCGGGCTGTTCGACCCTAGACTTTCCTCGGGTTCCACGCCGGTTTCGCTTGCGCAAAGTTTGCCACTTAAATCGACCTTTGAGTCAATTCTGCCGGTACCCGCTGCTGCAATCGCAGAGCCGGAAAACGTCCTGCCTATGCCGAGACGGGCCGTTCCCCAACTTGCTGAGAGCGCACCATTGCCAATACCGCGTCCCGCCGAGTTGGGACTGCCGGCAAGCCATAGCCCCTCTCCTGCGGGCCGCAGGTTAGCGCAGCAGAACAGAATGACCGTCTTCCCAACCACTCCCGCCGATAATCGCACGTTTTTCGAGAAGCTTTTTGGCATGCCGCAACCTTCAGGGCCTGTCCTCGCATACGCGGCTCCGGAAGGTGGCGTTCTTGGTAATGCACGAAGTCTCACATCCAGCGCGTCGCCCCGCTACGATCGATGGACCGCCGTTTACGATGTCGCGGCGCATACTGTTTACTTGCCCAATGGAACAAGATTGGAAGCGCATTCGGGCCTTGGCGACAGGCTGGACGATCCGCGCCATGTCAACGAACGAATGCGCGGGGCGACGCCGCCTAATGTCTATGAGCTTGAGCCGCGGGAGCAGCTTTTCCACGGAGTCCAAGCGTTGCGCCTCAAACCCGTTGGCGGCGGTGACATCTATGGACGGACAGGCCTTCTCGCACACACTTACATGCTTGGCCCGAACGGTGATTCGAACGGATGCGTGTCCTTCAAGAACTACAACTCATTTTTGCAGGCGTTTCAAAATGGCGAGGTTAAACGTCTGGTCGTCGTAGCTCGCTAAACTAAACGCTTAAACTATGTCGCCGACACAAGGGGGGAGAACGCGTTATAGCAGCTTACGACAATATCGAACCTGGATCACGAGAGGGAATGTCCGGTTTCTGGCTGGTAGAAGCGACGCCGAATTTCTGGAATTGGTCCAGGTTGGACTCCCCCGTCGTATCTGCGTCGAGGCCGCCAAGGAAGCGCTTGGCCGCGCGTCGGCAGTCTCCTCGACGCCTTCACTCCGGGCGAATGCCCAAACTTTCTCCGAAACGCAGGATATGCTTCTATCTACGCCTGAACAGCTCTAGCGCTGCATGAAATTCGTCAGCATATTCGCTGCGCGGAGGGCGAATTGCCAGATCATTGCCTGCTTGAACTAGAGCTTCTTTTGCCGGGTTAACTTTCCGCCAGGAGCCCGGCAGCAAAATCCCTTGGGCACACTTCGTATCGACATGCCAAACCGCCAAGCGGTCTACATGCACGATACGCCCTCGAAGCAGACTTTTGCGGCGGATTATCGCTTCCTCTCGCATGGATGCGTGCGAGTCGATGGTATCTTCGATCTGGCTACCTGGTTGCTGAACGCCAATTCCAACGACCATTGCGATCGTGACGCCATTGTCGATGCGGTGCGGGAGAGCGGCCAGAAGAGGATCGACCTCGCCAGGGCCGTTCCGGTCGCTTGGATTTGTCTCGATGCCTGGGCGAGCGCGATGGCGCGGTTCATTATCGGCCGGATGTTACGGCCTAGCACAGGGGACAGGCATCAAACGCGGCGGTAGGAGAGATGTATCGCGGCTTCCAACCGAAATCGCGACGGCACTCATCAACACCGCCAGCGACGCTGCCTTGCGCTTTTGGTCCCGAACTTGGCCCCGTTCATTTGGCAATTGCGATAAGGTTTATGATTCGACCTTAGGTAATCGAGCAGCAGTTGAGGGATAGGTCAGCATGAACTTGCGGGCGAGCTTGAAAACTCGCACCGGAGCCTGATCCGGCTGGCGTGGCAGATCAATTCGAATGGAGCCCTTATGCTTTCTCGCGGCACAGACGATCTCAAGGTCGTTGTCGTCGGTGCGGGCGCCGCCGGAATCGGCGCCGCCATGCGGCTTGCGGCGGCGAGGGTTTCTTTCACCGTCCTTGATGCTCGAGGCAGGGTCGGCGGCCGAGCCTATACGATTGCCGGTCCGCCGTTTCCGCTCGATCTCGGATGCGGCTGGCTGCATTCAGCGGATCGTAATCCATGGACCCGGATCGCGGCCGAGGCCGGGTTCGCAATCGACAGGACCGTTCCCAGCTGGGGCACTCAGAGTCTCGACCTTGGGTTCAGTGCCGAAGATCAGGACGCATTTGCTTTGGCCTCACGGCGCTTCCACGAGCGTCTTGAGGCGATCGGCCCCAACGACGCTGACTGCAGCGCGGCAGAGCTCCTCGAACCCGATGGCCGCTTCAACCCGCTCCTCAATGCGGTCAGCAGCTATGTCAACGGTGTAGAACTCAATCTTGTCTCGGTGCAAGACAGCAACCGTTATGCCGATAGCGGTGTCAACTGGCGGGTCGCTGAAGGATACGGCACCGTAATCGCGGCGCAAGCGGCCGGCTTGCCAATTCGGCTCAACTGCCCGGTCACGCTCATCGATCATCGCGGAAAACGTCTTGCGGTCGAAACCGCGCTCGGCACGGTGACGGCCGATGCCGTCATCGTGACCGTCCCGACACCGCTCGTCGCCGCGCAAGGGATCAGGTTCCGGCCGGAATTGACGGATAAAGCCGCTGCTGCCTCGGTGTTGCCGCTCGGCCTCGCTGACAAGCTCGTCATGGCGGTCGACGTGCCGGCCGTGCTGCCCGTAGACGGCCATCTGATCGGCAATCCGAACAGAATCGCGACCGGCAGTTATCATCTGCGCCCTTTCGGCAGACCTCTCATCGAAGCGTTTTTCGGCGGGCGGCTGGCGCACGAGCTCGAGGCCGCGGGACGTGGCGCCTTTTTCGATTTCGCCGTCGCTGAGCTTGTCGAACTGTTCGGCAGCGGCATTCGCGCCCGCTTGCGCCCGCTCGTCGAAACCGGCTGGGGGCGTGATCCTTTCGCGCGAGGATCATATTCTTACGCGCTGCCCGGCCATGCGGACGCACGTGCCACGCTGGCCACGCCTGTGGATGGAAGACTCTTTTTTGCTGGAGAGGCGTGCTCGCCGCACGATTTCACGACGGCGCACGGCGCCTATCAGACCGGTATCGAAGCCGCCGACAAAGCGGTCACGCTGAGTTCGCCCGGGATTTGACACTCGACGGCGTATTAGCCCCACCCCGAGTTCCTGGGCCGTTCTCACGGTTCAAGAAATTCTCTGCATAGCCGCAAGAATTTGGTATAATCGCAATGTGCGGCCCGGGAGCGGATCCGGTCCGGAAGTATCTGTTCGTGTCAGGAGCGTCCCCATGGCCCCGCGTGCCTCCTGGAAGGGTTATCTCAAGCTGTCCTTGGTTTCGTGTCCGATCGCGCTTTATCCGGCCGCGTCGAGCTCGGAGCGAGTTTCGTTCAACCGGATCAACAAAAAGACCGGAAATAGGCTGAAGCAGCAGCTCGTCGACGCCGAAACCGGCGAGACGGTCGAAAAGGAGGACATTGGCCGCGGCTACGAGATTGGCAAGGGCCAATATCTCCGGGTCGAGGACGAGGAAATCGAGAAGATTAGGATCGAGAGTTCCCACACCATCTCCATCGAAACGTTTGTGCCCAGAACCGAGATCGACGATCGCTATATCGACGACCCTTATTACATCGCGCCCACAGACAAGGTCGGACAGGAGGCATTCGCCGTCATCCGCGATGCGATCCGCGATAAGGCGATGGTTGCTTTGGGTCGAGTCGTTCTATCGCGGCGCGAGCATGTCATGATGCTGGAGGCGTTCGACAAGGGCCTGCTCGCGACGACCTTGCGCTATTCCTACGAGGTCCGCGATCAAGCTCCCTATTTCGAGGATATATCGGACTTGAAACTGCAGGCTGATATGAAAGAGCTGGCCGCCCATATTGTGGACAGCAAAACATCCCATTTTGATCCGTCGACATTCGTGGACCATTACGAGACCGCACTGGTTGGGTTGCTCCGGGCCAAGCAGGCCGGCCGCGTCACCGAGGCACCCAAGGAGGAGCCGGCACCCCACCGCGTCATCAATCTCATGGACGCTCTACGGGCGAGTATCGGCGCCGACACAAAGAAGAAGCCGGCCGCGGCAAGCACGAAAGCCCGAGCCGGCGCGGCCGCGAGCGCGAAGAGGAAGACAGGACGCTGAAGCCAAAGCAGGAACCGGTCTCATCTTCGCTCGAGGGCGGGATCATCGCCTTCACGGGACGGCTTGCGTCAATGAAGCGGGCGAACGCCTTCGCGCTTGTCACCCAGCATGGGGGAAAACCCTGCGAGAGGGTCACCAAGGATACAAGCGTCGTGATTGTGGGTGAGCTCGGTTGGCCGCTCCAGGAAGACGGACGGCCCTCGAAGAGCCTGACCCAAGCGAAATCCTATAGTGTCCCTATTGTCAGCGAACGCCGGTTCCTCGAATGGGTCGGCAAAATCTCGCCGGAAGAACAGGCCAAGGCCTATACCACGGACGAGCTCGCCGCATTGAGCAAACTGCCGACGGACGTTGTCGAGCAACTTTCGATGTTTGGTTTGATCGAGGTCCGGGATGGCCGTTACGGCTTTCGCGATCTCGCCGCCGCTCGACAGGCCGCGCAGCTCCTTGGTTCTGGGATA
>Ga0209526_10000877_pt1 | contig 19766 bp, 15 predicted proteins | sample JacPinW_OM2H0_M1_FD_188566 | JGI IMG/M metagenome (GOLD analysis project Ga0209526, IMG submission 188566) | Forest soil microbial communities from Algoma, Ontario, Canada - Jack Pine, Ontario site 1_JW_OM2H0_M1 (SPAdes) (version 2) | ecosystem: Environmental > Terrestrial > Soil > Boreal... | reverse complement strand
GCCCTTGGCGAGGAGGAAGTCCGGCTGGTAAAGAAATTCTACGGCTGGCCGGAGGACGCGAAGTTTCTCGTGCCGGACGGCGTCTACGATCAGTTCAAGAATGGAATCGGCAAGCGCGGAGCCGAACAGCACGCGGCCTGGACCGCGAAGTTCGAGGAGTACAAGAAACAGTTCCCGCAGCTGGCGGACCAGCTTCATAGCATTCAGAACTGGAAACTGCCGGACGGCTGGAACAAAGATCTGCCGAGTTTTCCGGCCGATGCTAAAGGAATGGCCTCGCGCGACTCCTCAGGAAAAGTATTGAATGCTTTGGCCAAAAATATTCCTTGGCTCATCGGAGGTTCGGCGGACCTGGCGCACTCCAACAAGACGAATTTAACGTTTGAAGGCGCGGGGGATTTCTACGCCGGCGAGTACCGCGGGCGGAATCTACATTTCGGTGTGCGCGAACACGCCATGGGCGCGATTGTGAATGGTATGAGTGTCTCCAGGCTGCGCGCGTACAGCGCGACGTTTTTCAATTTCAGCGATTACATGCGTCCCAGTATGCGCCTGGCGGCGTTGATGGAAACTCCTTCGATTTTTATTTTTACCCACGATTCCATCGGCTTGGGAGAAGACGGACCGACGCACCAGCCCATCGAGCAACTGGCTTCGCTGCGGGCTATGCCCAACATGCTCGTACTCCGGCCAGGCGACGCAAACGAGGTGGTGGAAGCCTACAAGATCATCATGCAACTCCGGCATAGCCCGGTGACCTTGGTGTTGACGCGCCAGCCCCTCCCGACGTTCGATCGCACGAAATACGCGGCGGCCTCAGGTGTGGCGAAAGGAGCTTACGTCTTGGCTGACGCGGAGGGCGGGAAACCCGACGTGATCCTGATGGCCAGCGGCAGCGAAGTTCATCTTTGCGTGGAAGCCCACGAGAAACTCAAAGCGGAGGGCGTGAAGGGCCGGGTAGTGAGCATGCCTTCGTGGGAACTTTTCGAGAAGCAGGATGCCGCCTACAAGGAGAGTGTTTTCCCGGCGAAGGTGACGGCGCGAGTTTCCGTGGAGATGGCTTCCACGTTCGGATGGGAGCGCTACGTAGGCGTCCAGGGCAAGAGCGTTGGCATGCGCACGTTTGGGGCGTCTGCTCCCATCAAAGCGCTCTTGAAGAGATTCGGCTTCGAGGTCGACAACGTCGTAACCGCGGCCAAACAGGTTCTGGGAAAGTGAGCGGGCGATGAAAATTGTGATTGGCTCCGATCACGCGGGATTTCAGCTGAAAGTGACGATGGGCGAGATGCTGCGCTCGCTTGGGCATGAGGTGCTGGACGTGGGAGCCTATGACGAGAAACCGTCCGACTATCCGGACTTTGCGGAGAAGGTCGGCCGGGCTGTTCTGGACGGAAAAGCGGAGCGCGGTGTGCTGATTTGCGGTAGCGGTGTCGGCGCAAGTGTAGCAGCCAACAAATTGCCGGGCATTCGCGCGGGAATGTGCCATGACACCTATTCCGCGCACCAAGGCGTCGAGCACGATGACATCAATGTGCTGGTGCTCGGGTCGCGCGTGATCGGCGTGGCATTGGCGCAAGAGCTTGTCAAAGCATTCCTCGGCGGGAAATTTACAAACGAAGAGCGCCATGTCCGGCGGCTCGGCAAGGTACGGGCGCTGGAAGCGAAGTTCGCCGCGACAGCGAAGGCCTAAGCAAACTCTAAGGAACACCGGGATTCGAGCCAGGCAACGCCGCGCCCTTACCTGGGCGTACAATGGGATTTGAGGAGTTTTGCGGTAAAGGAGAACTCATGACGACGACAACGACGTTTCCCAATGTCGGAGCAAACCAGGGTACCAACCCACTCAAAGGCCTGCTGGCCTACGGACAATCACCGTGGATGGATTACATCCGCCGCGACCTGCTCACCAGCGGCGGCTTGCAGAAGATGATCCATGAAGACGGTCTGCGTGGAATGACTTCCAACCCAACGATTTTCGAGAAGGCTATTACCGGCAGCGACTTCTACAAGGACATTTTGGAGTCCCCCGATGCGAAGAAGCTGGGCGCCGGCGGGGTCTACGAGAAAATCGCAATTCGCGACGTGCAGGACGCCACGGACATTTTCAAGCCGGTCTATGCGGAAACCAAGCGGCGCGATGGCTACGTAAGCTTGGAGGTTTCTCCGCTTCTCGCCAACGACACTCAGGCTACGATCGATGAGGCACGGCGGCTGTGGAAAAACGTGAACCGGGAGAACGTAATGATCAAGGTGCCGGCCACGAAGGAAGGTATTCCAGCGATCCGGCAACTGCTCGAAGACGGGCTCAACATCAACATCACGCTGCTCTTCGCACAGTCGGCGTACGAACAGGTGGCGGAAGCATTTCTCGCGGCGCTCGAGGCACGCGCCAAGAAGGGGCAGGACGTCAGCCATATCGCCAGCGTGGCCAGCTTCTTCGTCAGCCGCATCGACTCGTTGGTGGACGCGCAGATCGAAACAAAGCTGAAGACGACAACGGACGCGAATCTGCGAGCCCTGTTGACCTCGCTCGAAGGAAAAGTTGCGATTGCCAACGCCAAGCTGACCTATCGCAAGTACCAGGAGCTTTTCGGCGGCGCCCGTTGGAAGGCGCTGGCGGCGAAAGGAGCACAGACACAAAGGCTGCTGTGGGCCAGCACCAGCACGAAAAACCCGAAGTACCGCGACGTGATGTACGTCGAGGAGCTGATTGGCGCCGACACCGTGGACACCATTCCGCCGGCAACCTTTGATGCGTTCCGCGACCACGGCAAGCTGCGCGCGAGCTTGACCGAAAATGTCGAGGAAGCTGCAAAGACGATGGCAAATCTGGAGAAGGCCGGCCTCTCTATGAAGCAAGTGACGGAAAAGCTGGTGGTCGACGGCGTGAAACTCTTTGCGGATGCGTTTACCCAGCTCTTGGAGGCGACGGGCAAGACCGCAGGGGTGCATGCGTGAGCCTGAATCGCCAGAGCTACAAGCTGCCAGAGGCGCTCGCCGGCAGGGTCAAAGCGTCTCTCGAGGATTGGAAGAAGAACGACAAGGTAAAGCGGCTCTGGCAGCGCGACGCATCGCTCTGGACAGGCACGGATGAAAGCAACTGGCTAGGTTGGCTGGACATCACCGAGGATCAGCTGGCGCACATTGACGTACTAAAGAACGTCGCCGCGGATGTGAAGACCGCCAAATTCAAGCATGCGCTGCTGCTCGGCATGGGCGGCTCCAGCCTGTGCCCCGAAGTGCTGCGTTTGACTTTTGGCAAGATCAAAGGCTTCCCTGAGCTTCATGTGCTGGATTCGACCGATCCGGCGCAGATCAAAGCCACGGAGAAAAAAGTCGATCTCAAGAGCACCCTGTGTATCGTGTCCAGCAAGTCCGGCAGCACGCTCGAACCGAACATCTACAAGCAATACTTTTTTGAACGCGTGAAAGAGAAAGTCGGCGGAAGCGAAGTTGGCAACCGGTTTATCGCCGTCACCGATCCCGGCTCGAAGATGCAACACGTCGCCGAAACCGACAAATTCCGCAAGATCTTTATGGGCGTCCCCAGCATCGGCGGCCGATATTCGGCACTTTCGAACTTCGGCATGGTCCCCGCCGCGGTGATGGGTATCGACGTTGCGAAATTCCTGAAGAACACTGAAGAAATGGTCAAAGCGTGCGGCGCGTCGGCCGCCGCGGACGTGAATCCTGGAGTGCTCCTCGGTACCATTCTCGGTGTAGCCGCGAATCAAGGCCGCGACAAACTCACCATTATCGCCTCCCCGGGAATCCAAGATCTCGGAGCCTGGCTCGAGCAACTCCTCGCAGAATCCACCGGCAAGGTTGGCAAAGGCATCGTTCCGGTGGATCGCGAGCGGCCCGCCAAGCCGCCGGTGTACGGAAACGATCGCGTGTTTGCCTATCTGCGGCTGCAGACCAAACCGAATAAGGCACAGGACGCCGCAGTGGAGGCGCTGGAGAAGGCCGGTCATCCGGTGGTGCGCATCTCCCTGCCCAATATTTACAACCTCGGGCAAGAATTCTTCCGTTGGGAAATCGCCACCGCGGTTGCTGGCTCGATCATTGGCATCAACGCCTTCAATCAGCCGGACGTAGAAGCCAGCAAAATCGAAACGAAGAAATTGACCAGCGAGTACGAGGCCAGCGGAAAACTCCCCCCGGAAGAACCGTTCTTCCAAGGCAGTGGCATCAAGCTCTACGCTGATGACAAAAACGCCGCGGTGCTGCAAGGCGGCCGTACACTCGCGGACGTGCTGCGAGCCCATCTCGGACGCATCAACCCGGGCGATTACTTTGGCGTGCTCGGTTACATCACCATGAACGCCGCGAACGAAGCCGCGCTGCAAAAAATTCGGCATGCCGTGCGGGACAAGAAAAAGGTCGCCACGGTTCTCGGTTTTGGCCCGCGCTTCCTGCACTCCACCGGTCAAGCCTACAAGGGCGGGCCGAATAGCGGGGTGTTCCTGCAAATCACCTGCGATGACGCGGTAGACTTGCCGGTGCCGGGACAGAAATACACATTCGGCATCGTGAAGGCCGCACAGGCACGCGGGGACTTCGCGGTTCTTGCCGAGCGAGGAAGACGTGCCTTACGTGCGCATCTCGGCAAGAAGGTAGCCAAGGACTTGGCAAAACTGGGATCGGTGCTGCAGCAAATTCTCAAGTAAGAACCAAAAAATTATTCGCCATCAATTCGAACGCAGAGGAGCGCACGCGATGCAACTGGGCATGATTGGGCTGGGCCGGATGGGCGCCAATATGGTGCGGCGGTTGCAGAAAAATGGGCACTCCTGCGTGGTGTACGACCGCAGCGCGGATTCCGTGAAGCAGCTCGCCGGGGAAGGCGCCAGCGGCGCCTCTTCGTTGGACGAGTTCGTGAAAAAACTATCGAAGCCGCGCGCCATCTGGCTGATGGTTCCCGCCGGGGTCGTGGATGCCACGCTCCACGAACTGACCGGTAAACTCGAGGTCGGCGACATCGTCATCGACGGTGGCAACTCCTACTACATCGACGACATTCGCCGCGCGAAAGAATTGTCCGCAAAAGGTCTGCACTACGTGGACGTAGGAACCAGCGGCGGCGTCTGGGGTCTCGAACGCGGCTATTGCCAGATGATCGGCGGCCCAACCGACGTGGTGAAGCATCTCGACCCGATCTTCAAGACCCTTGCTCCCGGCCGCGGCAACGTGGAACGCACGCCAGGGCGAGAGAAAACCGGCGGCACCGCGGAAGAAGGCTATCTGCACTGCGGACCCTCCGGCGCGGGACATTTCGTCAAGATGGTGCACAACGGGATCGAGTACGGTTTGATGGCCGCCTATGCCGAAGGCTTGAATATCCTGAAGCATGCCAACGCTGGGAAGACCCAGCGCGAGACCGATGCGGAGACCACTCCGCTGCGAAATCCCGAGCACTATCAGTATGACTTCAATCTGGCCGATGTTGCCGAAGTATGGCGACGCGGCAGCGTGGTAGCGTCCTGGCTGCTCGACCTAACCGCCATTTCCCTTCTCGAACAGCCAACGCTCGAGCGTTTTTCCGGGCGCGTCTCGGATTCCGGCGAAGGCCGCTGGACAATTCTCGCGGCCATCGAATCCACAACGCCATCGCCGGTGCTGACGGCGTCGCTCTATCAACGGTTTACTTCCCGCGGAGAGGACGACTTCGCCGCAAAACTTTTGTCCGCGATGCGTTTCCAGTTTGGCGGCCACGTCGAAAAGAAATCCGGGCACTGAAATGGCGGGATCTCCGCGGAGAGCCTGAAGATAGGAAGTGTTCTCATGAGTGCGAATCACCTCAATTCCACCCCTAAAGCGGCACCGTGCGTGATGGTGATTTTCGGAGCCACCGGCGACCTCACCAAGCGCAAGCTTCTTCCCGCACTTTGCAATCTCGCTCAAGACAACCTGCTTCCAAAGCAATTTGCCATCATTGGCTTTGCGGGCAACGATCAAACTACGGAAACCTTCCGCAAGTCTTTGACCGACGAAATTCCCAAGTACGCTCCCGCACGCATTGACTTGAAAATCTGGGATTGGTTCGTCGAGCGAATCTATTACGTCAAGGGTGATTTTCAGGACCCGGAAGCCTACCAGCGCCTGCGGCAGCAAATCGAAGATGTCGACAAGCAACACAGCACGCAGGGCAACAAGTTTTTTTACTTGGCCGTAGCGCCGCGCTTTTTCTCGCCCATCGTAAAGCAACTCGGCCAGGCTGGACTCACGAAGGAAGACCACAACAACTGGGCTCGCGTCATCGTGGAAAAACCCTTTGGGCATGACTTGGACTCCGCGCGCCAGCTCAACCAGGACCTGAAGCAAGTCCTCACGGAAAAACAAATCTACCGGATCGATCATTACCTCGGCAAAGAGACCGTGCAGAACTTGATGGTCTTCCGCTTTTCCAACAACATCATCGAGCCTCTCTGGAACCGCAACTACGTCGATCATGTGCAGATTACCGCGGCGGAAACGGTGGGCGTCGAGCACCGCGGCGGCTTCTACGAAACGGCCGGCGCGCTGCGTGACATGGTCCCCAACCATCTCTTTCAACTCCTCACCATGACCGCGATGGAGCCTCCCATTTCTTTTGACGCCGACGAAGTCCGCAATAAACAAGCGGAAATCCTTCACGCCATCCAGCCTCTCGGGCCGGAGGATGTGCTGACCAACACCGTGCGCGGCCAATACGACGAAGGAATCATCAACGGTGAGCGCGCGCCGGCCTACCGCAACGAGCAGGACGTGGCGCCGGATTCGAACACGGAAACATTTGTCGCGATGAAGCTGCAGATCGACAATTGGCGCTGGGCCGGCGTGCCGTTCTATCTGCGCACAGGCAAACGACTGGCGCAACGCGCGACGGAAATCGTGATCCAGTTCCGGCGGACGCCCTTTGTCCTTTTTCGCAATACGACGGTGAAGAATCTGGAGACCAATCGGCTCGTGATTCACATTCAGCCAGAAGAAGGCATCTCGCTCAGCTTTGGCGCCAAGATTCCGGGTTCGGTAATGAAGTTGGGCCTCGTGAACATGGATTTCGACTACGAGCACTATTTCGGCGTGGAACACAACACCGGGTACGAACGGCTGCTGCGCGATTGCATGGCCGGCGACGCCACGCTGTTCCAGCGCGCGGACATGGTCGAAGCAGGCTGGAACGTGATTCAGCCCATCATTGATGTTTGGCACGCTCTGCCAGCCCGGGGATTTCCGAACTATCCGGCAGGCTCGTGGGGACCACCGGAAGCCGAGGAATTGCTTGTCCGCGACGGGCGTGCGTGGCGCCGCATCGGTGAGGAAGAGACGGATAGGCGGGCCTGCGTCGCCGCGCCGGACAAAGCTGTTACTGCGTAGTCGGAGCGAATGTGGAGCGCGAAGTTCGAATTCTGGCGGACGGAACGGCGATCGCAAATCGCGTGGCGCGAGAGTTGGTGCAGGCCGCCGCAACCGCCGTGAAAGAGAAGGGCTGTTTTACCGTGGCCCTGGCCGGCGGATCCACGCCGAAGACGCTCTACGGGCTGCTTGTTAATGATCCAGCACTGAAAGCGCAGATTCCGTGGGATAGAATATATTTGTTCTTTGGCGACGAACGAAATGTGGGCCCTGACCATCCGGACAGCAATTTCCGGATGGCCGCGGAAGCAATGATCTCCAAGGCGCCGCTGAAGCCGGACCAAGTTACGCGGATCATGGGCGAATACGAAGATACGGAGAAAGCTGCAGCCGAATACGAACAGACATTGCGTGCGGGCTTCTCGTTGAGAAACGGACAATTCCCGCGTTTTGATGTGGTGCTGCTAGGCATGGGCAACGAAGGCCATACGGCATCGCTTTTCCCCGGCACCAAGGCGCTGCACGAGACGCAGCGAATTGTGGTGAGGAACTGGGTGGGTAAACTCTATACGGAGAGGATCACGTTGACGGCTCGGGCGATCAACAACGCGGCGCAGGTGATCTTCATGGTGACCGGTTCGGACAAGACACTCGCGCTGAAAGGCGTTCTCGAGGGGCCGTACGAGCCGGAACAGCTGCCGGCGCAAATGATTCAGCCGGCGAACGGAAGATTGCAGTGGCTGGTGGACACTGCCGCGGGTAGCATGCTTTCTATTGGAATTCGAGAATAAGTGAGGAGAGGTTTATGGCTACCAGTACAAGCGGAAGCAAGGTCGAAACGTATCTCGGAGCGAAGGCGGAATCCCTGTTGGGATTCAAGTCGCCGAAAATCGCGAAAGAGCGGCTGCACCTCCCCGGCCCGGACTTCGTTGACCGCATCTGGGCGCCGTCGGATCGCAACGTTCGCGTCCTGGCGAATCTGCACCGGCTATTCAATCGCGGGCGGCTGAGCGGAACTGGCTATTTGTCGATCTTGCCGGTGGACCAGGGCATCGAGCACTCGGCAGGCGCGAGCTTCGCGAAAAATCCGGACTACTTCGACGCCGAAAACATCGTGAAGCTGGCGGTCGAGGGCGGGTGCAACGCGGTGGCTTCGACGTTCGGCGTGCTGGGAGCGGTGGCGCGAAAATACGCGCACAAGATTCCTTTCATCGTAAAGATCAATCACAACGAACTGCTGACTTTCCCCAACAAAGCCGACCAGATTCTGTTCGGTACCGTGAAAGAAGCTTACGACATGGGTGCCGCCTCCATCGGCGCGACGATCTATTTCGGGTCCGAGCAAAGCGGCCGGCAAATCGTCGAAATCAGCCAGGCGTTCGCGCAAGCCCATGAACTTGGCATGGCCACCGTGCTCTGGTGCTATCTCCGCAACAACGCCTTCAAAAAGGACAAGGACTATCACGTTTCCGCCGACCTCACCGGGCAGGCGAATCACCTCGGTGTCACCATCCAGGCCGACATCATCAAGCAAAAGCTCCCGGAGAATAACGGCGGCTACCAAGCGCTGAACATGGGTGATTCCAGTTACGGCAAATTCGACAAGCGTATTTACACCGACCTTGCCAGCGATCACCCCATCGATCTGTGCCGCTACCAGGTCGCCAACTGCTTCATGGGTCGCTCCGGCCTAATCAATAGCGGCGGCGCCTCCGGCACCAACGACTTCGAGGACGCCGTCTCCACCGCGGTGATCAACAAGCGCGCCGGCGGCACGGGCCTCATCTCCGGCCGCAAAGCCTTCCAGCGTCCCATGAGCGAAGGCGTCCAGCTCCTCAACGCGATTCAGGATGTGTATCTAAGTCCGGACGTGACCGTCGCTTAGCCAACGCCTCGGCTATTGTCGGGGCGCCGCGCCTGTAGTGAGCGAATCCGAACCTGCTGCGGCCCGACCGAACACGCCTGTTCGCATCCGGCATGCCCGCGCAAAACATCCTACTGATACACTGACGGCGCACTACGCAACTGAGGAGAACAGCATGAGCGGGCGACTGGAAGGCAAGGTCACGGCGGTGACGGGCGGCGACCAAGGCATTGGCCGCGCCATTGTGGAGCGGCTCGCGCGGGAAGGCGCGGACGTGGCGCTGTGCTACCGCTCGAACAAGACCGGCGCGGATGAAGTCGTCGGAGAGGTTCGGAAAATGGGGAAGAAGGCGGCTGCGATTCAGTGTGATGTCGGCAAAGTCTCCGACGGGCAGCGGTTCATCGCGGAAGCAGTGACGCAGCTTGGGCGCGTGGACATCCTGGTGAACAATGCGGGACTCGAGAGGCGCGCCGACTTTTGGGATGTAACCGAACAGGACTACGACCTGGTGCTCGACGTCAACCTGAAGGGGCCGTTTTTTGTGACCCAGGCGTTTGTGAAACATCGCATGCAGGCGAAGGGCGGCGGCAAGGTCATCAACATCAGTTCCGTGCACGAAGAGCTTCCCTTTCCGCACTTCACTTCCTATTGCGCGAGCAAGGGAGGGGTCAAGATGATGACGCGAAATCTCTCCATCGAGCTCGCCCCGCTGGGCATCACCATCAATTCCATCGCACCGGGAGCTATCGAGACCCCCATCAACAAGAATCTTCTTAACGATCCGGTGAAGCTGAAATCCGTTCTCGAAAACATTCCATTGAAGCGACTGGGAAAACCGGAAGACGTGGCCTCGGTTGCGGCATTCCTCGCTTCTCCGGATTCGGACTACGTCACGGGAACCACGTACTTCGTGGACGGCGGTTTGACCTGGAATTACCAGGAACAGTAGGCACGAATCGGCGAAACTGATGCGCGTCTGAGGAGAAAATCATGGCCACTGCGCCGGCAGAAGACGTCAAGCCCGTACGATTGGTGATCGCCGATGTGGACGGCACCCTGGTGACCCACGAGAAAGTGCTGACGCCGCGGGCCGTACAAGCCGTGTTCGACCTGCGCGCTGCCGGCGTTCAATTCGCGGTCACCAGCGGGCGCCCGCCGAAGGGTATGGCCATGCTGATCGAACCGCTGAAGCTGGACGAGCCATTGGCGGCGTTCAATGGCGGTGTGATCGTGCAGCCCGACCTCAAGACCGTGTTGCGGCAGAACTTCCTTCCGCTCAATGTGGTGAAGCAGGTGGTTCAATTGATTCTTGAGCACAAACTGGACGTGTGGGTCTATACCGACCTGGTCTGGTACGTGCGAGACCTGAAAGCGCCTCACGTCGATCGCGAACAATGGACCGTCAAATTTGCGCCAGTCGTTACGAAAGATTTGGAAAGTCTCGTGGATCGCGTCGCCAAAGTTGTCGGCGTCAGCGATGACCTCGATGCCGTGCAGCGTTGCGAGAAGGACGTCCAGCAAGCTTGCGGCGCGAACGCGTCGGCCGCGCGCTCGCAACCCTACTACTTGGACGTCACCCACCCAAAGGCCAACAAAGGCGAGGTCGTACTGGCCATGTCCGACCTGCTAAAGATTCCCGCCGAACAGATCGCCACCATAGGCGATATGCCCAACGACGTCCTGATGTTTGTGAAGAGCGGCGTCAGCATCGCGATGGGAAACGCAAGTCCCGAGGTGCAGAAGGCCGCGACCTACGTGACGACCTCGAGCGAGGAAGAGGGATTCGCGAACGCTATGGAGCGGTTCATCCTCAAGCGCCACACCGCAAACACATGAGCGTAGCCGGCCAAATAGGGAGCGCGGCGGGTGGCTGGTCTTGAGCTGGGCCGAAGGGCCACCGCTTTGGCTGACTTTACGCGCGGGTCATGGTGGCAGCGCGGGCGGCGTGCAGCAGTTTTCGGGCGTTGTCGCGAGCGTCTCCGTGGCCGAACACGGCGTTTCCGGCAACCAGGATCTCCGCGCCCGCGCGCACTACATCCGCGACGGTGGTGAGATCGACTCCGCCATCCACTTCGATGCGGAAGGATAAGCCGCGGGACTCGCGAATTCGCGCCAAGGCTTCGATTCTGCGCAGCGCTCCAGCTATAAATTTCTGGCCGCCAAATCCGGGATTCACGGACATCACCAAAACATGGTGAACGATGTCTAAGACTTCATCGAGGGTATGCACTGGAGTCGCAGGATTGATGACCACGGCGGGTTGGCATCCGTGCGACGCGATCAGGTGGAGGGTGCGATTCAGGTGCATGCAAACTTCCTGATGAACCGAGATCCACGTGGCACCCGCTTCGGCAAACGCGGGAATGAATTCGTCGGGGCGTTCGATCATCAAATGACAGTCAAAGGGAATATCCGGAATGGCTTTGCGGAGAGAAGCCACGACCGGCGGGCCGATGGTCATATTCGGCACGAAGTGGCCGTCCATGATGTCCACGTGGAGGACCGTGCCGCCGCCATCGATCGCGGCTCGCGCTTGAGCGCCGAGCTGAGCAAAATCAGCGGAGAGAATCGAGGGTGCAAGTTCGATCAAGGTGGCGCTCCTTGCGTCAACAGCGGACGGGTCCTTCGGCAAATTCGCCGCACCAGCAGGTTCCGACGCCACGCCCACAGAGCGCCGGGCTGAAAAACCTGCATAAGGTTGGCGGCATCGGTTCGATTATACGCGGAAGCGGCAGGCGACTCTTTCGAATGTCGCCAGCGGGGTGAATATTGTCAAAAGATGGCCGGCGCGCGGCTTGCTGCACCCCTACTAGCCGTCGCTAGGTTGCAGCGACGTGGAACGTCCACGTTGGCGAGAGGACGAGTCCGGCCACGGAATGGTGCGGCGGGCCAAGCTGCTGTCGCGGGCTAGCTCGAGGGCTTGCATCACGTCGAGGGCTTGCTGCCAAGTGACGGCTGGCGCGGCTTTCCCCAGCAGAACATCGCGCACGTTGGCGTAGTAGTCTCGATAATCGCCCGCATGGGATGGGATTCGGCGTGGCATCATGTTGCCCTCGGCATCGGCGAGTGTGAGCACGCCCCAATTTTCTTCCGGCTCGGCTCCCCACGGCGCGTCCTTGGGGATGTAGCCACGGCGTAGATTGTTTTCTTGCGGATCGAAGGATTGTTTCGTAAACGCACCTTGCGTTCCAAAGAGCACGAAGCGTGGACGCGGGACGGTGGCCAGCATGCTCGATCGAAGAACGGCACGCAGGCTGCGCGGGTAGTGGAAAACGATGTCGAACGCATCGTCGGCGACCGCGGCGTCGCGCTCGATGCGGACGTCGGCGGTCACGGCTTCGGGCCGGCCGAAGAGCAGCATGGCGTGGTCGATGAGGTGCGGGCCGAGGTCGAATAGAATGCCGGTGCCGGGTCCGGATTTTTCCCGCCACGCGTTGGCGCGAAGTTGCGGGCGAAAACGGTCATAGTTCGTTTCGAAGCGGACGATCCGGCCAAGAGCGCCACTGCCCATCAGTTCGAGAATGGCCTGGAAATCGCCATCGTAGCGGCGGTTTTGATAGACGGTGAGAAGGCGGCCGGTCTCGTTCGCGAATTGCACGAGGTCGACGGCCTCTTCGAAAGTGGTGGTGAACGGCTTATCGACGATGACATCGCGGCCCGCAGCGAGGCACCGCCGCGCAAAGGCGCAATGCGTTTCGTTGGGAGTAGCGATGACGACCAGGCGAATCTCAGGAATCGCCAAAAGCTCTTCCAAGCTGCGCACGATGCGTACGTCCGGATAGGCCCGGGCGGCTTCCGGGCCGCGCCGCTCGAGAATGGCGGCGAGGCGTAAACCGGGAACAGCACGAATCACGGGAGCATGAAATGCGCGCCCGGCCAAACCGAATCCAACCAGTCCGACATCGATCATGGTGATTGAGAGAACCCCGCTTCGACGATGTGCAAAAGCGCATTTGCCTGCTGCATCGAGGGGAATCGGTCCTTGGTCAGGATCAGGTGGAGTTGCCTCCTGAGCCCTGCTCCCTCAGAATGATTTTCATCCATGTCCACCACTCTCGCATCTCCAGCCCACACTGGCAACCGCAGGGGCCTGCTCGCTTTGTTGTTCGCCGGATTCGTCTTACTCGGCATCCCTACGGTCATCATCGGGCCGGTCTTGCCAGTCTTCATTTCACGATGGTCTCTCAACGATTCGCAAGCCGGCCTGTTCTTTACGGTCCAATTCGCAGCGTCTCTCTGTGGCGTGTGGATCACCACCGGACTCACCTCCTGGCGCGGCTACCGTCCCGGACTGTTTATAGGCTACCTCCTTACCGGGGCCGGTCTGGCCCTGCTTAACGCACCCACTCACGCGGTGGCCCTGGTGGCTACGGCTGCGTTCGGACTGGGCTATGGCATCGTCGTTCCTCCCACCAATCTTTCTGCTGCCGAAGCCGGCGGCGAGCGCAGCGCTGGACTGGTGAGTCTGCTCAATTTCGCCTGGGGCGTCGGGGCGGTGGCCTGCTCGCCTCTTATTCTCCTCGCGCTGCGGCATCACTTTTTGCCTGCTCTACTTTTCACGATAGCGTTCTGCTCTGTCTTTCTGGCGGGCTCTTTCCTGTTTGTCCCTTTTCCCGCTGACAAGCATGCTAGCCTGGCTAAACCCTCCTCGGCCGCATCGTCTATCCCTACTCTCAGCGTCACCATTGGTGTCGCTGCTCTGTTCTTTATCTACGTCGGAATCGAGACAAGCGTCGGTGGCTGGGCTGCCGAACATGCCAAGCGCCTCGCCGGCCACGCCACGAGCATGTCCACGATGGCTCCCATGTTTTTCTACGCAGGGCTGATGATCGGTCGCGCTGTCGCATCTCTGGTGCTCACGCACCTGCACGCCGGTAAGGTCGCTTTCACCGCTCTGGGTTTGACCACCCTGGGTATCGCCGTGGTCATTGCTGCTAGCTCGCAGCGCACGGCCATTGGAGGTCTCGCTACGGCGGGATTCGGATGCGCGAGCATCTATCCGATCTACATCTCTTGGTTTTCCAACTGGTATGGCGCCGCAGCCCGACGGCTCGGCGGCGTCGTGTTTTCGATGGCCTCGCTCGGTGGGTCCGCTCTGCCATGGCTGGTCGGATTCGTGTCCATGAGGGCCAGCAGCCTGCGCGTCGGTTTACTCGTGCCGCTGGCAGGATGCTTTGTTATGGCCGGAATCCTAGCGCTGCTTCACCGGCAAAGACTCGTCTGAGGTATTCTTTGCGCGTGCAGAGGTCCTCTTCGCCACGATCGTCTACGCAAAGCTCGCCGACCGTAGGTCTTCTGTTCGGCCTGGTCATCACTCTCGCAGCGGTGGTTGCTTACTCGACCTACATTACCGTGCAACTCTCTGGGCTGCGGAAGCTGCAAAGCGACATGGTCGACCGGAACAGGAAAGATTCGCTGCAACTCCTGCGCCTGCAGAATGATTTGAACTCCGTGGCTCTGGCCATGCGGGACATGTTGGATGTAGGCGAGCCTTATCCACTGTCCGCATGGTCCGCGCAGTTTGAGCGCGTGCGCGGAGATTTGGATGCGGCACTGCACCTCGAAGAACAATACGCCGCGGTGCACCGCACTCCGGAGCAGCGCGAGTACCTTCGCCAGCAGTTGGCGCAATTCTGGGACGCGGTGGATCGGATGTTTGCGCTGGCGGGTAACGGCAAGGAGAACGACGCTCGCGAGCAGATCCGGTTGTCGCTGCAGGCACGGGAGGCCGCTCTCAGTACGGCGGTATCGCGGCTGCTGGTGGAAAATAATGAAGGCCAACAACAAGCGGCATTGCAAATCGGGCAGATTTACGATGGCGTCCAGCGGCAGGTCTATCTGTTTCTGGTTGCCACGCTGATCGCTGTCGTTTTTACGAGCTTGTACTTGATTCGCGCCAATCGAGCGATCTTTGCGAAGCTGGCAACGCTCTCTGAACAACGGAGCGATCTGGCGCAGAAACTAATTTCGACGCAGGAGTCCACGCTTCGGCACATTTCCCGCGAACTGCACGATGAGTTCGGCCAAGTGCTGACGGCGATCGGATCGCTGCTCGGGCGAGTGGGAAATCATGTACCCGAGGGTTCACCCCTGCGCGAGGATTTGAAGGAAGTTCGGGCGATCGCGCAATCGACATTGAATAACATTCGGACATTGTCGCAGGCACTGCATCCCGTTTTGCTCGAGGAACAGGGACTCGAGAGCACGCTCGATTGGTACGTTCCCACGGCCGAGCGTCAGATGGGACTGGTGCTGCACTTCGAGAAGTCGGGTACCGGGTTTCCGGTCGACAATAGCGCGGGTGTGCACATCTATCGGGTATTGCAGGAAGCACTGAATAATGTGAGCCGACATTCCGGCGCGCAAGAGGCCTGGGTGCGGCTAAAATTCCAGGCCAGCGGGTTGGAGCTCGACGTGGAAGATCATGGCAAGGGCTTCGTCGCGCGAGCTGTACATCAAGGCATCGGACTGGTGGGTATGCGGGAACGCGCGGAACTCATCGGAGGAACGTTGGACCTCTTGCAACCCGACGGCGGAGGCACCGTGGTTCGCCTGGCGGTACCACGGCAGAAAGCAGAGGCGCATGACGGCTAGAATCAGCGTTTTGCTGGTGGACGACCACGCACTCGTACGCAAGGGATTCCGCCGGATGCTGGAGGATGACCAGGCGATTGCAGTTGTCGGAGAAGCCAGCGACGGTACGGAGGCCGTGCGGCTCGCCATCGAACTGCAGCCGACGGTCACGGTCATGGACTGCGCGCTGCCGGGCATAAGCGGCATCGAGGCGGTTCGGAGGATTCGCGCGAATAATCCCGACGCAACCATTCTCATGCTCAGCATGCATTCCGAGGACACGCTGATACGGCAGGCGCTGGAAGCTGGCGCGCGCGGGTACATTCTGAAAAACGCCATGGACCTCGATCTAGTGAGCGCGATCAAGCGCGTGGCGGAAGGCAAGCTGGTGCTCGACCCGCAATTGGCAAAACCGGACGTGCTGAAAGGCGAGCGCGAAACGGGTCTTACCATCCGCGAACTGGAAATCTTGCAACACATCGTTTCCGGTAAATCGAACAAAGAGATTGCCGCGGAACTGAAGCTCAGTGCAAATACAGTGGCAGTTCATCGCGCCAACATCATGGATGCTCTGGGAATGCACAAGACCGCGGAGCTTGTCGTCTACGCGATTCGCAATGGCCTGGTAAATTTGCCGTGAAGCGGAGGGAATTCCTCGCCGGTGCCTGCGGAGCGGGACTCGCCGCATCAGCGGCGCCGTTTTATGCGCGAGGCGCTCCGGTCTCGCCACTCGACTTCCGCCTCGTGGACGTCTCCTCGCAGGCGGGTATTCAGTTCCGGCACAACAGCGGGGCGTACGGCGGCAAACTCCTTCCAGAGACGCTGGGCTCGGGCTGCGCGTTCCTCGACTACGATCGCGACGGTTGGCAGGACATTCTGCTGGTCAATGCAATGGACTGGCCGGGACACAAACGACAGCGGTCCACGCTGCGTCTTTACCGGAACAACCGCAACGGCACTTTCTCAGACGTGACCAAGAGCGCAGGGCTCGACGTGGAGGTGTACGGAATGGGCGTGGCGGCCGGCGACTACAACAACGACGGCTTCCCCGACATTCTGATTACCTGTGTAGGACAAAACCGGCTATTCCGCAACACCGGCAAGGGCACGTTCGTCGACGCGACGCGGGCCAGCGGACTTCAGGGACGCCAGGCGTTCAGCACTTCGGCACTTTGGTTCGACTACGACCGCGACGGCTTGCTAGATCTGTTTGTTTGCAATTACGTGCGCTGGTCGCCCGAGCATGATGTGTTCTGCAGCCTCGATGGAAAAACCAAATCGTATTGCACACCGGAGGCGTATCGCGGAGACACGTGCTGGCTCTTTCATAATCGGGGCGACGGCACGTTTGAAGACGTGACGGCCACGAGTGGAATCTTCGACAGCAGCTCGAAATCTTTGGGTGTGGCGATATTTGACCACGACCAAGATGGCTGGCTCGATCTGCTGGTGGCCAACGACACGCAGCCGAACAAACTCTACCGGAACTTGGGAAATGGAAAATTCAAAGACATCGCGGTCGAGGCGGGCTTGGCCTTCAGCGCGGAAGGCAAGGCGCGCGCCGGCATGGGCGTGGACATTGGCGACTTCGAAAACTCCGGCAATCCCGGCATCGCGATCACGAACTTTGACAATGAGATGATCGGTCTGTACCGTGCCGTGCGGCCCGGCGCTTACGACGACATTTCCGTCGCCGCGGGTATCGGGCTGCCCTCGCGAAATACACTGGGCTTCGGTTGCGGATTCCTCGATGCCGACCTGGATGGCGCACTCGACTTGGCGGTGGCCAACGGGCACATCGACGAAACGGTACGCAACATTCGCGGAAATGTCGGCTATGCGCAACCTCCGCAACTTTTTCTCAACCAGGGTAACGGAAAGTTTCGCGACGTGGCTGCCGAAGCAGGCGGCGAATTCGCTCAACCGAAGATCGGCCGGGGCCTTGCTTACGGCGACTTTGATCGCGATGGCGACCTGGATATTCTGCTAACTACCAACAACGGCCCGGCATTCCTCTACCGCAACGATCAGGTCATGCAAAATCGCAGCATCCGCTTCCACTTGGTGGGGACGAAATCCAATCGCGATGGGATCGGCGCAGCAGTCCGCATTTTTTACAACGGGCAAAGCCAGAGCCGCTTCGTGCGAGGTGGGTCCAGCTATTTATCGCAGTCGGAATTGCCGGTGACATTCGGACTGGGCAAGCGGGATAAGATCGACAGGGTCACGATAGAATGGCCGAGCGGCCGGATTGAGGAATTCAAGGATCTGATCGCCGGCCGCGGCTACGAATGTGTTGAAAGTAAAGGCGTTACGCCGGAGACCGGATTCTAATGTTTTTGCACTATTGCCACTGTTCCGGACGCAAGTTATATACGCCTTACAAACGATCGCTTCCTGCGAGGCTTCGATTCGCACGCCCCCGGAGGCACCCCAAGCACTCGTCACGGCCGGATGTGCACCCATCCGGCCGCACTTTTTGGAGCGGTAGTTAGGCTAAATAAGTCTCGCAACCGGAGAGACGCCCAAATGGAACGCTGGCGCTCGCGAAGTGTGGTCGCTCTGGGGGCGAGCGCTATCTATTTGTACGGTTTTCCTTCCACAACGATCTCCTACTTCGCCGTGGTTCTGTTCCATGTGGTTGCCGGCGCGCTGCTGACAATTCTGCTGCTGCCCTTTCTTTTTAGGCTTCTTCGGACAGAGGTGCCGCTCGCGCGCGTCGGCTGGGCTTTCCTGGCCGCGGGCGCGGTGCTCGGCGTCACGCTGATCTTCCTCGGAACGCCGAACCGGCTGAAGGCGTGGCTTTACGCGCACATCGCCCTGTGCGTCACCGGGGCGGTGTTTCTAGCGGCTTCGTGGCTGGCATCGCGCGGATGGCTGGGCACCGGACCGGCGCAGCAAGTGCCGCGGTTCGCGGCGCTGGTGGTGGTGACCGCGGCCATCGCAGCGGGCGCGTGGTGGTCGCGGGAAGTCACCTGGAGAAACCACAACCGCATCGCGAACCCTTTGATGCCGCCGGCTTCCATGGACGGCGAAGGGGACGGGCCGCAAGGAAGGTTTTTCCCAAGTTCCGCGCAAACCAAAGATGGCGGCAATATCCCCGGCAAATACTTCATGCAGTCCGACGCTTGCCAGCGCTGCCATGCGGACATCTACAAACAGTGGGACAGCTCGGCGCATCATTTCTCGTCGTTCAATAATCAGTGGTATCGCAAGAGCATCGAGTATATGCAGGACGTCGCCGGAGTGCGCTCCTCCAAATGGTGTGCGGGTTGCCACGATCCCGCGCTGCTTTTCAGCGGACTTTTCGATAAACCGATCCAGGAGATTGTGGATCGGCCCGAAGCCAAGGCCGGATTGAGTTGCTTGATGTGCCACAGCGTGGTGCAGGTGAAGAGCACCATGGGGCAGGGCGACTTCGTTTTGGAGTACCCGAAGCTTCATGAACTCGCTGCCAGCGAAAATCCCCTGGTGCGAACGATGCACGATTTTCTGGTGCGCCTCAATCCGGAGCCGCACCGCCGTACGTTCCTGAAACCCTTTATGCGCGCGCAGACCGCGGAGTTTTGCTCGACCTGCCACAAGGTTCATCTCGACGTGCCGGTGAATCACTACCGCTGGGTGCGTGGACTGAATGAGTACGATAACTGGCAGGCGAGCGGCGTGTCCGGCCAGGGTGCGCGTTCGTTCTACTACCCGGCCACAGCAATGATGTGCGCGGATTGCCACATGCCACAAGTTCCCTCGAACGACGCGGGCAACATCAACGGCATGGTGCACTCGCACCGCTTCCCCGGCGCAAACACAGCAGTCCCCACTGCCAATGCGGACACCACACAGCTCCAACTGAGCCAGAAATTCTTGCAAGAGAAGCAGCTCAGCGTCGATATTTTTGCGGTGTCGCCGGCTGGACAGGCGTCTCGGGCTTCGGCCAGCCCGAGCGTGGCTCGGCCCGAGTTATCCACATCTTTCGCCGTGGGTGAAGAAGCGG
>Ga0209526_10000875_pt1 | contig 19777 bp, 18 predicted proteins | sample JacPinW_OM2H0_M1_FD_188566 | JGI IMG/M metagenome (GOLD analysis project Ga0209526, IMG submission 188566) | Forest soil microbial communities from Algoma, Ontario, Canada - Jack Pine, Ontario site 1_JW_OM2H0_M1 (SPAdes) (version 2) | ecosystem: Environmental > Terrestrial > Soil > Boreal... | reverse complement strand
ACGTCCTCCACATCGTGAGCCTGCGCGTCGCTTTCTTCATGCGAAATATCGCGTACATGCAGGATGAGGTCGGCCTCGATCACTTCCTCCAGGGTTGCACGAAATGCAGCGACCAGCGTGGTGGGCAGGTCCGCGATGAAGCCGACAGTGTCGGATAGAATGATGCGCAACCCGCCAGGCAGCTCGATGGCTCGCAAAGTCGGATCCAAAGTCGAGAACAGCATATCGGCGGAGCGAACGCTCGCGCGTGTAACGCGGTTGAACAGGGTCGACTTGCCGGCATTGGTATAGCCGACGAGTGCCGCGACCGGATAAGGGACACGTTTGCGGCTGTGCCGGTGCAGGCTGCGGGTGCGCTTGACCTTATCCAGCTCGGTCTTGATTCGCGCAATGCGTTCCTGAATCAGGCGACGGTCGGTCTCGATCTGCGTCTCGCCTGGGCCGCCGAGAAAGCCAAAACCGCCCCGCTGGCGCTCGAGGTGGGTCCACGAGCGCACAAGCCTGCTACGCTGATAGGTGAGGTGTGCGAGCTCGACTTGAAGCGCGCCCTCGCGGGTGCGGGCGCGGCGGCCAAAGATCTCCAGGATCAAGCCGGTGCGGTCCAGCACCTTCGCGCTCCAGGCCTTCTCGAGATTGCGCTGCTGCACCGGGGACAGGGCACAATCCATCACGACAAGGCCCGCATCTTCGCTCTTCACCAATCCGGCAATCTCATCGACCTTCCCGCTCCCGATGAAGGTTGCCGGACGGATGCTTGCGAGCGGCACGATGCCGGACGAGGCGACATTAAGATGGATGGCGTGGGCAAGGCCGACGGCTTCCTCGAGCCGGGCAGCCGCTGTGCGCGCAGGACCTGCTGTGCGCGTCTGCGCAGCCGCTTTGCCGCGCAGATCGGGCTCGATGACGACGGCACGCCCGGTCTCTACGTCGGACCGCGTGAGAAGATGGTTGGTTCGCCTGTTGAACCGACTCGGCTCCAACTAGGCCCTTTCCCCGGCCGAGTGCTCCTCGGCCGCTTCGAAGAGTTGAATGGGGTGACCCGGCATAATGGTCGATATGGCGTGTTTGTAGACGAGTTGCGAGTGTCCATCGCGCCGGAGCAATACGCAGAAGTTGTCGAACCAGGTGACCACGCCTTGCAGCTTGACCCCGTTCACGAGAAAGATCGTGAGTGGAGTCTTGTTCTTGCGGACGTGGTTGAGAAAAGTATCCTGCAGGTTTTGTGAGCGGTCGGCCGCCATTGTCGTTTTTCCATTGTTCCTTGAGGTCATTCTCCTCGCGGATTATTGCCAAGCCGCTGCGCCCAATTTCCGTCTTGTGCTCTCAACAGGGCTCGGGCCTTGCCATTACATTGTACGTCCGCCTCCGGCGCAAGCGTAAGTTGGGGGCAAACCGCTAATTTCCTGGTGCGGGATCGGGCGCGTCAGCTCCAGTCGGCATGCTCGTGGAATTTCGCCCGCAGAGCCGTCGCGACCGAGCCGGGCACCCCGTTACCGATCGGCCGATCATCGATCCGAACCACCGGCAGGACAACCTGGCTGGCCGAGGTCAAAAAAGCCTCCCGGGCAGCATAGGCCTCCTCCGCGGTAAACGGGCGTTCTTCCAGCTCGAGCCCTTCAGCCTTGATCACCTCGATGAGGACGGTTCGGGTGATGCCCCGTAGGATACCGCGGTCCGCACGGCGAGTAATCACCCTCCCCTCACGGCTCACGATCCAAGCATTGCTCGATGATCCCTCTGTGACACGACCCTCAGGGTCCACGAACCAAGCCTCCCGCGCACCTTGCTCACGCGCGAGCTGTTTTGCCAATACATTGGGCAGAAGCGAGATCGATTTGATATCGACCCGCTCCCAGCGGTTGTCCGGCACGGTGATCACCGCCACCCCTTCTGCCGCCAGCCGTTCGTTCGCCGCACCGTCCAGGCTGCGCGCCGTTACCACGATGCTGGGGCTTGTGCCCGGCGGAGGAAAAGAATGATCGCGTCGCGCTACACCGCGGGTGATCTGCAGATAAAGAATACCGCCCCGTACCCGGTTGCGGCGAACGCACTCGCGCATGACGATTGCGAGCGCGGAGGGTGGCATGGGCAGCGCTATCCGAAGCTCGTCGAGCGAGCGCTGCAGCCGAGCCATGTGGCGCACCTCGTCAATGATCCGGCTCTCCCGGACTTCACACACCTCATAGACTCCATCGGAGAACTGATAACCGCGATCCTCGATGTGGATCATCGCGCGATGGCCCGGGAGGTACCGGCCGTTCACATACGCGATCCGCAGCAATTTTTGCCCCAACAATCCAATAAATTGCTTCAGAAGCTCTCGCTATCAGCTCTTTTGAATGCGAGACTGTGGGTATCGACGATGCGCTGTACTTCTCGCCTGGATTGCCCCGCCTGCATATGTATCAATCTATTCCAAGCGCTTTGAGCTTGCGGTGGAGCGCGGATCGCTCCATGCCCACAAATTCGGCGGTCCGGGAAATATTTCCGCCAAACCGGCTGATCTGAGCCTCGAGATATTCCCGCTCGAATACTTCGCGGGCTTCGCGCAGCGGCAGCCCCATCAGATGCTCGCCGCCGTCGCCCCCCGGCATGGAGGGCACCATCGACCCGACATCCTGGGGCAGCATATCGGCATTGATTACCGCCTCCGGGTCGCCGCCGGCGAGAATCATCAATCGTTCGACGTTGTTGCGCAGCTGGCGCACATTCCCCGGCCAGTCATGGGACTGCAGTACGGCCATCGCATCCTCGCCGATGAGCCGGCGCGGCAGCCCCGTGGCGAGCGAGATCTGTTGCATGAAATACTCGATCAGGAGCGGAATGTCTTCGCGACGCTCGGCGAGCGGCGGCACACGGATCGGAACGACCGAGAGCCGGTGATAGAGATCTTCCCGGAATTTGCCCGCTGCTATCTCGGCTTCGATGTTGCGGCCGGTCGAAGACAGGATCCTCACATCGACCTGCACCTTGTTGGTGCCGCCGACGCGCTGGAATGTCTGTTCCACCAGGACCCGCAGGATCTTGTTCTGGGTCTCCCGCGGCATGTCGGCAATCTCGTCGATGAACAGGGTACCGCCGTGGGCCTCTTCGAGGGCGCCGACCTTGCGCCCTTGCCCGTTGGTGGGCTGCTCCACGCCGAAGAGCTCCACTTCCATCCTTTCCGGCATCATTGCTGCGGCGTTGATAACGATGAAAGGACCGTTTACGCGGGCTGAATGCCCATGAATCGCGCGAGCGGTCAGCTCCTTGCCGGCACCGGCCGGACCGACGATCAGCACGCGGCTGTTGGCGGGAGCGATCTTTTCAACGGTCTGGCGCAGCTGGTTCATCGATGACGACTTGCCGACCAGTGTCGAAGGAGAAAGCTGTTTGAGCGCCTTCACTTCCCGCTTCAGGCGCGAGGTTTCCAGCGCGCGTTGCGCGACCAGGACCAGACGGTCCGCCTTGAACGGTTTCTCGATGAAATCGTATGCGCCCTGCTTGATCGCGGCGACAGCGGTCTCAATGTTGCCGTGCCCGGAAATCATGACGATGGGCAATTCCTGATGCTGCGCCTTCATGGCATCGAGCAGCTGAAGTCCATCAAGCCTGCTGCCTTGCAACCAGATATCGAGAAAGACCAGATTCGGTCTTCGGCTCGCGACGTGCGCAAGCGCATCGTCGCTGTCACGCGCTGAGCGCGTGATGAAACCTTCGTCCTGCAGGATCCCGGATACCAGCTCCCGGATGTCTGCTTCGTCGTCGACTATGAGGATGTCATCTGCCATCGTTCACACATTCGCTGCGAGTTGCGGGGTTGGAGTAGATGCCTGCGGCGCAGGTGCTTCTGCTGCGGATGCGCTCTCCGCGGTAAAGCGCAGCCGCATCCATGCTCCCCGTTGACCGGGGATCTTTTCGGCGGCGTCGCCGAGCTCGATTCGTCCGCCGTGTTCCTCGAGTATTCGTCCGACGATCGCGAGGCCAAGCCCGGTGCCTTTCTCGCGCGTTGTCACATAGGGCTCGAGCAGACGGCGCCGGTTCTCCTTCGGCAGGCCGATGCCGTTGTCCACAACATCGATTACGATGTCCTCGCCGTCGCGAGCGGCCCAGACGCGAATGTGACCACGGCCGAGATCGGCGGCTGGAACAGCAGCGATCGCTTCGGTTGCGTTCTTGATGATGTTGGTAAGCGCTTGCGAGACGAGCCGACGATCAAACCGTGCCGGCATCGGGTCCTGGGCAATCTCCGCGTCGATATCGATGTCGGCATTGCCCACCCTCTGCAGGAAAACCACCTGCCGCACGACATCGGCAACGTCTTCCTGGGTCATCACCGGCTTGGGCATGCGCGCGAACCGGGAGAATTCGTCCACCATGCGCTTGATGTCGTCCACCTGCCGCACGATCGTATCAGTGCATTGCTGAAAGATACCGCCATCTTCCTTGATCACGGCGGCATATTTCCGGCGCAGACGCTCGGCCGAGAGCTGGATCGGGGTGAGCGGATTCTTGATTTCATGCGCGATCCGTCGCGCGACATCGGCCCATGCCGAAGTGCGCTGGGCGGTGACGAGCTCGGTGATATCGTCGAGGGTGACTACGTAGCCGCGCTCGGCCGAGCCTGACTGCTGCTCGCTTGTCACGCGGACCGACAGGTTGCGCTCGCGGCCGTTGCGGTTGAGTGTGACCTGTCCTTGCACCAGCCGCTGCAACCCCGAGCGTGCCGTCGTGAACAGCTCTGCAATCTCGGGGACCATCTCGGCCAGCGGCTTGGCGAGAGCTTCTGCTTCGGTTCTCCCGATCAGCCGCTCTGCGGATCGATTGAGAATGCTGATGCAGCTCTCAGCATCCACCCCGATCACCCCGGCGCTGGCTCCGGCCAGCACCGCTTCGGTGAAACGGCGCCGGCTATCGATGAGATCGCGAGCCCGGACTATGTCGTCGCGCTGTGTGCGCAGCTCCTGGGTCATTTTGTTGAATGTCTGACCGAGCTGGGCGAGGTCCCCTTCCGAACCGCGGGTGGGCACCTGGACGAAGAGATTGCCGGTTGCAACCATCTGCGCGGCGCCGATCAGGCGGCGAATGGGCGCGACGAGATAATTTGCGAAATTGAGCCCGATCCAGACTGCTGAGAGCAGAACGATCAGCGCGATAATCGTGAACATCAATCCGAACGCGATCTGAATACCGATCCGGCGCGTTGCCAGATCGGCATAATGTGCCACGCCCGCTTGCGTGGCCCGCAACTGCGCGAGCACGCGCGGGTCGAGAACGCGAGCGATGTAGAGATAAGTGTCGGTATAATCGTGCAGCTTGATGATGGCGGCGACGTAATTGTTATCCAGGAACATCTTCACGAGCGGCTCGGTATCGTCGATCCCGGCGAGCACGTCGGTCGTGGGCTTGGCCAGGGATTGACTGATCGGCACGTCGATCTGATCGATGACATTGAGATCCTTGCCCAGGAGCATGAGCGCAGGCAGCCCGCGTATGGATGCTTGCACCGACAGAAACTGATGAAACTGCTCCCGCGACTGATCAAACAGCGGCCTTGCGCGTGCAAGCTCTATTGCAAGCGCGATACTGTCGGCGCGCACCAGCTGGTCGAGCTCGCGTACATAGGCATCAGCTACGATGACGGCATTCTCGATCAGAGAATAGGTCTGCTGGGAGAAGAGCCGGTCAAGTCCCCGGTCGAGCGTGACGCTCGCCACAATGGCCACGAGCACTGCAGGTACCGCCGCGATCACCGAGAACAGCCCGACGATGCGCACGTGCAAACGCGCTGCGGCTCGCCCTCGCCGCCTTGCTTGAATGACGCCCCAGACTTCCTGGCCAATAAAAGCGGTAAGCAGCAGGCCTGTCCCCGCATTCACGGCAAGCAGCGTGACGACGACAACGTGAGTGGGCGGTATTGGGGTCAGGCCCGCGAGCACAACGAAGGTGACGAAGGCTGAAAGGAGCGCGAGAGCAACGGCCGTGAGGCCGAGCGAGCGCCCGAGCCAGCCCGGTGTCGGCGCCGCCGTGGTCGTCAGCAGTTCGGCAGTCGCGGCTTGGCCGACGTTGGTCATCCACACACCTCACCCGAACGGCAAATCAAACCTGCGCACCAGTGACGCATGCCGTTGGGCGGCCCCCTGACTAGTGATGCTTTTATATCACAATGTTGCCGAATTACGACAAATCAAGGGCGCCGAATATCGGCTCTGTGACCCAAGCGCAATGCAGGGAAGGACCAGCGAGCTTCGTGGCTCAGAGGGGAAATTGGCCAGTATTTTCAACCGGCCCCGCGAAATACCTGAATATCAAGGTCGCGAATCTTCTTGCGCAGCGTATTGCGGTTCACCCCGAGAAGATCTGCGGCCCGGATCTGGTTGCCGCGGGTCGCGGCCAGAGTTGCCGACAATAGCGGGTGCTCAATCTCCCGCAACACGCGGTGATACAGGCCGGGAGGCGGCAATTGCCCGCCAAAGCTCGCAAAATACGAGGCGAGATGGCGTTCAACCGCAGAGGAAAGGCCATCGCTGGACTTCAGCTCATCGTCCGCGGCGAACATGCCGGGCAGGGACAACTCGGAATCGATGACCGACGACGTGATGGTCTCCTGCGGATAAAGCGCGGCCAGGCGCCGCGCCAGATTTTCCAGCTCCCGCACGTTTCCCGGCCAGCGGTGGCGCTTGAGCCGTTCCATGGCATCCTGGTCGAGTTGCTTGTGCGCCAACCCTTCGCGTTCGACCACGTCGAAGAAGTGTCGGATCAAATCAGGCACGTCCTCGCTGCGCTCCCGTAGAGGCGGCAGGCGCAGCGGCACGACGTTGAGCCGGAAAAACAGATCTTCCCGGAACAGCCCCTGTTGGATGAGAATGCGAAGGTCCTTGTTGGTAGCGGCAATGATTCGCACATTGGCCTTGATCGGGGTGCGACCGCCCACTGTCGTATATTCGCCCTGCTGCAGCACGCGCAGCAGTCGCGTCTGCGCCTCCATCGGCATGTCCCCGATCTCGTCGAGGAACAGAGTGCCGCCCTCCGCCTGCTCGAATCGTCCGGAGCTGCGGGCGTTGGCACCGGTGAACGCGCCTTTCTCGTGCCCAAACAATTCCGATTCGATCAGGTCTCGGGGAATTGCGGCCATATTGATCGCGACAAAAGGACCATTGCGCCGCTTGCCGTAGTCGTGCAGTGCGCGCGCAACCAACTCCTTGCCCGTCCCCGATTCACCGGTAATCATCACGGTGAGGTCGGTCTGCATGAGACGCGCCAGCACACGATAGATCTCCTGCATCGCCGGCGAACGGCCTACGAGAGGTATGGAGTCGAGGTTCTGCGGCTTGCTGGCAGGGCGTGCGCGTTCCTTGGGCTCGGACAAGGCGCGCCCGACGATGCCGATCAGTTCCTTGAGATCGAACGGCTTGGGAAGATATTCGTACGCGCCTCTTTCCGACGCGCGCACTGCCGTAATGAAGGTGTTCTGCGCGCTCATGACGATGACAGGCAGCTCTGGCCGCATTTTCTTGATGCGCGGCAACAGATCAAAGGCGTTCTCGTCGGGCATTACCACGTCGGTGATGATGAGATCGCCCTCGCCTTGACTGACCCAGCGCCACAGCGTTGCGGCATTGCTGGTCGAGCGCACCTCGTAGCCCGCCCGTGACAGGGCCTGGTTGAGCACGGTGCGAATGGCCGCATCGTCATCGGCGACCAGAATGTTCCCGGCTGGCATTGCTGTTCCTTCTCAGTCAGAGACATAGGCCGCGGTGGCATCGCCCGCGTAGATGGGCATGAGCACGCGAAACACCGTGCGTCGCGGCTGCGACTCGCATTCGATGATGCCGCCGTGATCGCCGATGATCTTCGCTGCCAATGCAAGACCCAGGCCAGATCCGGACGGCTTGGTGGTGACGAACGGATCGAAGAGGTGCGGAAGCAAGTCCTCGGGCACCCCCGGCCCATTGTCTCGCACGCAGAACTCCAGCGGAAGCGCAACGCGAGTCTTGCTGCCTGGAACCGTCAGGCGCACGCCTGGCCGGAAGGAGCTCGACAGGCAGATCTCTCCGTCGGCAGCCTCCTCCCCGATTGCCTCGGCAGCATTTTTTACAAGGTTGAGAAAGACCTGGATGAGCTGATCTCGATTGGCGAGCACCGGCGGCAATGAGGGGTCATAGTCCTCGACGAACTTGATGTGGCGGGCAAAACCCGAATAGGCGAGCCGCTTGACGTGCTCGAGCACGGCGTGGACGTTGACGGGCTCTCGCTCGATCGGACGCTGATCGGTGAATACCTCCATCCGGTCGACAAGCTTTACAATGCGGTCGGCCTCCTCGCAGATCAGGCGCGTGAGGCTGCGGTCCTCATCTCCAACGGATTGCTCCAGGAGCTGCGCCGCGCCGCGAATGCCGGAAAGCGGGTTCTTGATCTCGTGTGCCAACATGGCAGCGAGCGCGATCACCGAGCGTGCCGCGCTGCGATGGGTGAGTTGGCGGTCCATCTTGTCGGCGATGGTACGTTCCTGCAGCATCACGACAATGTGGTCCGGCCGCTCCGGCACCGGGGCGACGTGCAGATCGACCAGACGCTCGCCGGGATTGCGCGGCGTGCCGAGGTCGACCCTGTATTCGTTCACGGCGGCGCCGCGCGAGCGCACCTGCTCGACGAGCGACAGCAAGGGGCTCCCAAAAGGCACGAGCTCGCGCAGAGTGTGCCGGCGCAGCAGCGTCACGGAGGCCTCGAAAAACGATTCCGCCGCTGCATTGGCGTTTGCAATAGTTCCGTCGGCGGACACCATCACCACCGGATGCGGCAATGCATCGAGCACGGCATCCGACGTGCCTGAGGGAAGGGTGGGCATCGGCTGCGGCCGGTTCATGCCGCCAGTCTCGATCCAAGGCGCATCTGCGCCGGCGCATGCGCCGGGGCCAATCCGCCCCCTGCATTCTCGGCGAACGCAGCATAGGCTTGAGCGAGATATCGTCGGACCGCGATCGGCTCCTCGGCAGTGAGGATGCGGTAGCGATGCGCCTTGGCCTGTGGTGGCGCGACGCATGCCCTTTCCGCGGCCACATCCAGTGCCCACCCGAGATGCTTGCGCGCATGCCGCCGCCCGACGTCGCGGCCGTAATGCAGGAGCATCTCCTCGTAAAGCTCGTGGATGAGCCGCAACTGGCTCTTGAGCGAGGGTATTTTTTCAGCATCCCCTCCGAGAAAGCGCGCTATCTGTCCCGGCAACCATGGCCGCCCGCAGGCTCCTCGCCCGATCATCAGACCGTCGGCGCCGGAAGCCAGCAGCGCGGCACGTGCGTCTGGGCCGCTGCGGATGTCCCCATTCACGATGACCGGAATGGAGACGCTGGCCTTGACCTCGCCCACGGCACCCCAGTCCGCCTCCCCCGCATAGAATTGGCTCCGCGTGCGGCCATGCACGGTGATCAGCCGCACGCCTTTCTCCTGCGCACGCCGGGCAAGCTCTGGCGCATTTCTGCTGCGGTCATCCCAGCCGAGCCGCATCTTGAGGGTCACCGGCACGGACACGGCTTTGACGGTCGCCTCGATCAAAGCGGCCGCATGATCGAGATCCCGCATCAAGGCGGAGCCTGATTGCGCGCCGGTCACGTACCGCGCCGGGCAACCCATATTGATGTCGATGATGGCAGCCCCCGAAGCCTCTGCTATGCGGGCCGCCTCCCCCATCCAATACGGGTCGCAGCCTGCAAGCTGCACCGCGGATACGCTGAGCCCCTCCCCCTCCACCCGCAAACGGGCGTCCCGATCCCCATTCGCGAGCTGGGCACTCGCGGTCATTTCGGAGATCACCAACCCCGCCCCGAGTCGGGCGACCAATCGCCGAAACGGCGCGTCGGTGATGCCCGACATTGGAGCAAGCAAGACCGGGTTCGGCAGGCTGATGTTGCCGACCTTGATCTGCGGAAGGCTCCAATCCTTTGATGATCCAGTAGGAATGGTATTTTGCATATCAATTAGGCGGCATCCGGTTATGCATAGAGTTTAGCCAATTATACCTCGGGCGCAAGTGCTGCACTGCAACAATCCCCTTTTGGTTTAAGTGGGAGCACAGGGATCAGAAGAGCTGTTTGCAGCGCGCGCTACGCGCGGGTAATCCCTATGCGCGCTTTGAACCTGACGGAGCCGACGTGGCCGGGAAAGTCGCAGCCGTCGTGGTAGCGGGTGGACGCGGGCTGCGGGCTGGCGGAGAGCTTCCCAAACAGTATCGGCAGATCTGCGGAGAGCCTGTCATCAGACGCGCCCTGCTCGCTTTTGCGCGACACGCGGAGATCTCCATCGTCCAACCGGTGATCCATCCAGCGGACAAAGAGCTTTACGTGGCCGCTACCCAGGACATGCGCCTGTTGCCCGCGGTCGCTGGTGCCGAGTTGCGTCAGGGCTCGGTACGGGCTGGCCTCGAGGCGCTTGTGCCGCATGCTCCGGAGCTCGTGCTGGTCCACGATGCCGCGCGACCGTTCGTGTCTGGTGCTCTCATAACGCGCGCCATCGCGGCGGCCCGCGCAAGCGCGGCGACCGTCCCGGCAATTGGCGTTACCGATACGGTCAAAAGCGTAGATGCCAGCGGAATGATCACGGGCACCGTCGACCGTACCGCTTTGCGCATGGTGCAGACCCCCCAGGCCTTTGCTTTTACACCGTTGCTCGACGCCCATCGCCGGGCACAAACGGCGGCGCGCGAAGATTTCACCGACGATGCCGCGCTTGCGGAATGGGCCGGTCTTAAGGTCAGCACCTTTCAAGGCGAAGCAGACAACGTGAAGCTCACCACCGACGAGGATTTCACGCGCATGGAGGCATGGGAGCTTGTGGCCTTGGGGGATACATGCGTCGGCTTCGGTTTCGATGTTCATCAATTCGCCGACGGCGATCACGTGGTGCTCGGCGGGGTGCGTATTCCCCACCACCGTGGGCTCGCCGGTCATTCAGACGCCGATGTTGTGTTGCACGCCATTGTCGATGCCATTCTCGGAGCGCTTGCGGAGGGGGACATCGGGGTTCACTTTCCTCCGAGCGATCCGCAATGGCGTGGCGCATCCTCGGATCGCTTCCTTAGTTTCGCGGTCGAGCGGGTACGCGCACGCGGCGGGCGCATCGCGCATCTCGACATCACCATTGTGTGCGAGGCTCCACGTATCGGACCCCATCGCGACGCCGTACGGGCGCGCATCGCTGAAATTGCAGGCATCCCGATCACGAGGATCGGGGTCAAGGCAACCACCAGCGAGAAAATGGGTTTCACCGGACGCGGCGAAGGGATGGCGGCATTCGCCACTGCGACGGTGCGTCTGCCGTGGAGCGACTGAATGGATCAGGATTTGATCGAGGAGGCCCGTGCGCTCATCGAGCTTTGCCGGAGAAAAAAGCTGAAGGTCGCAACGGCGGAATCGTGCACGGGCGGCCTCGTTGCTGGCACATTGACCGAGGTCGCGGGTTCCTCCGATGTTTTCGAGCGCGGCTTCGTCACCTACAGCAACGAGGCAAAGCAGGCGATGCTTGGCGTTACCCCGGAGACACTTGCGCGGCATGGGGCGGTGAGCCGCGAGACGGCGCGAGCAATGGCGGCCGGGGCTGTCGCGCACGCGCCGGTCGACCTTGCGGTATCGGTTACTGGAATTGCGGGCCCACGGGGTGCGACCGCCGACAAGCCCGTGGGGCTTGTCCACTTTGCGGCTGCATCCCGCGGCGGCGAATGGATCGATTGCGAGCGCAGATATGGTGACATCGGTCGCGCCGAGGTACGGCGCGCATCGGTTACTCAGGCCTTGGCCATGCTGCGGGAGATCGCGGACAAAGAGTAAGAATCAAGTCGGGCGTTTCTTGTAGATCCGGTCGGCGCGCCGTTCGAACGCGGCGGCGAAGCGGCGAAATGCGGCATCGAACATCGTTCCCATCAGCAACGCTAGGGTACGGCTCCTGAATTCATAGGCAATGAAGAATTCAACGCGACACGATTGTGCACCGGTTGGATGGAAAACCCAGCGGTTCTGCATTTTCTTGAACGGCCCCTCCAGATACTCCACCAGGATGTGCAGGTTGGGCCGATCGAGGGTGACGCGGCTGGTAAAGGTCTCACGCACAAGCTTGTAGGCCACCGTCATGTCGGCGATGAGAACTTCAACGCCTTCGGGCTCGGAAATGCGGTTTCGCACCTTGAGCGAGCGGCACAGCGGTACGAACTGGGGATAGCGCTCGACGTCGGCGACGAGGTCGAACATCTCGCCGACCGAATGCCTGACCGGACGGCTGGTGGAAAACTGCGGCATCAGCGCACGCCCTGGCGCGCCCTAGGCGCGCTCCCCTCCCCCATTTGGCCCGACGTCGGGAGCCCTTCGCCGCAAGCTGCTCCACTCAACCATGCCTGGCCTCGCGCGCCGCTCGCAAGCGCGCGAAATCCTCGCCGGCGTGGTGAGAAGACCGCGTGAGCGGTGAGGAAGAGACCATCAGAAAACCCTTCGCATAGGCGATGGTCTCGTAGGCCTTGAACACCTCGGGCGGAACGAAACGTACGACCGGGTGGTGCTTGCGGCTGGGCTGCAGATATTGGCCAATGGTGAGGAAATCGACATCGGCGGCGCGGAGGTCGTCCATCACCTGCAGAATCTCGTTGCGCTGCTCGCCCAGCCCGAGCATGAGGCCCGATTTGGTGAACAGAGCCGGATCGATCTCCTTCACCTGCTGCAAGAGGCGGATCGACGTGTAGTAACGCGCACCGGGCCGTACTGTCAGATAGTTCGAGGGAACCGTTTCCAGGTTGTGATTGAACACGTCGGGCTTTGCCGCGACGACTGTCTCTGCCGCACCGTCCTTGCGAAGAAAATCGGGCGTGAGCACTTCGATGGTCGTTTCGGGGCACCGCGCGCGGATCGCGTGGATAACGGCTGCGAAATGTCGTGCGCCGCCGTCATCGAGATCGTCCCGATCGACTGAGGTGACGACAACGTGCTTGAGCCCGAGCTTGGCCGTGGCGAGCGCAACCCGAGCAGGCTCCGCCGCATCGAGCGCGCCGGGCAAGCCCGTTTTCACGTTGCAGAATGCACAGGCGCGCGTGCAGGTATCGCCCATGATCATGAAGGTCGCGTGCTTCTTCTCCCAGCACTCGCCGATGTTCGGACAGCCCGCCTCTTCGCACACGGTATGCAGCCCATGCCCGCGGACGATCTCGCGCGTCTCGACATAGCCCTTCGAGAGCGGGGCCTTCACTCTGATCCAGGGCGGTTTTTTCGCTGCCGGCAGGTCGGGGCGGTGGACCTTCTCGGGGTGGCGGGGGCGATTGAGGCTGTCGAGCACGACGACCATGGCTACGGTCCTTCCGTGCCTTATCTACGCACGGCAGCTTCGGGCGGCAAGAAGAACGGCGGCGGCGATGCAGGTCAGTGCGCGCCTTCCATGGTGAAGCCCACTTTGAGCGTCACCTGATAATGCTTGATTTTCCCGTCTTCGATCTGACCGGTGGTGCGCACGACCTCGAACCAGCGCAGGTTTCGGATTGTCGCATTGGCACGATCGATCCCGGCTGTGATCGCATCTTCGATGCTGCGTTGCGAGCTGCCGACGATTTCAATGACGCGATAGACATGGTCGTCCATGCAGTCCTCCCATTAGATGTTCAGTACGCGACCGTAGGCATCGAGCACCGCTTCCTTCATCATTTCCGAGAGGGTCGGATGCGGGAACACGGTGTGCATGAGCTCCTCTTCCGTTGTCTCGAGATTCATTGCAATCACATAGCCCTGGATGAGCTCGGTGACTTCCGCGCCAACCATATGCGCGCCCAGGAGCGCACCGCTTTTCTTGTCGAAGATGACTTTCACGAGACCCTGGTCCTCGCCCAGCGCTATAGCCTTGCCGTTGCCGACGAAGGGAAAGCGGCCGACGCGAATGTCGATATTCTTGTCCTTCGCCGCGCGCTCGGTGAGCCCCACGGAGGCTATCTGCGGCGAGCAATAGGTGCAGCCCGGGATGAGCTGCTTGTCCATCGGATGCGGTTTGAGGCCTTTGATCGCCTCAACACAGATGACACCCTCGTGCTCGGCCTTGTGAGCTAAGAGCGGCGGTCCCGCGACATCGCCGATCGCATAGATGCCAGGAATGTTCGTGCGATTAAGAGCATCAACGACAATGGCTCCGCGTTCGGTTTTTACGCCCAGTTTTTCCAGCCCGAGATTCTCGATATTGCCGGTAACCCCCACGGCGGAGATGACCCGCTCGACTGCAACACTCTGGGTCCCACCTTTTGCGTCCTCGATGGTGGCGACGGCGCCATCGGTTTTCTTCTCGAGCCTAATCAGCTTGGCGCCGGTGAAGATCTTGATGCCTTCCCTTTCGAACTGCTTGCGTGCGAACGCGGCAATTTCCGCATCCTCGACCGGCAGGATTTGCGGCAAGATCTCGACCACCGTCACCTCGGCACCAAAGTCGCGATAGAAGGACGCGAATTCGATCCCAATGGCGCCCGAGCCGATGACCAGGAGCGATTTCGGGATGCGCTCGGGCACCATCGCTTCGAAATAGGTCCAGATCGCTTTACCGTCAGGCTCCAAGCCGGGCAGCACGCGCGGGCGCGCACCCGTGGCGATGATCACGTGCTGCGCCGCGTATGTGCCGGGACCGAGCGCACCCTTTGGAGCCTCGCTCTTCCCCGCCCTCACCGTGACCTTGCCGGGCGCATCGAGCGCCGCTTCGCCCCAGATGACGGCGACTTTGTTCTTGCGCATCAGGAAGCCGACGCCATCGTTGAGGCGCTTCGCTACCGCGCGCGAGCGCTTGACGACCGCCGTGCCGTCATACGCGACCTTCTCGGCTGAGAGGCCGAAGCTCTTTGCATGGCGCATGTAGCGGAAGATCTCCGCCGAGCGCAGCAACGCTTTGGTCGGAATGCAGCCCCAGTTCAGGCAAATGCCGCCGAGATATTCGCGCTCGATGATGGCGGTCTTGAACCCGAGTTGCGCCGCGCGGATGGCGGTGACATAGCCTCCCGGCCCGGAGCCGATGATGATCACGTCGAAGCTCGTCTCGGCCATTGCGTTCACTCCGATCTGGCCTGCATCTCAGCGCAGGTCGTTATCGGCTGTCGTTGGGCAACCCATGTCGTCGGGCGGGGCCAACCACGTTTACGGGTACCCTCGTCACCGGAATAAGCCCACCAATCAGTATTCGGCAACTACGACTTTCGCTTTGGGCCGCTTCCACGCGGAGGCCGCTCCAGCGCCGTGACACGTTTCTCCATGGCTTTCATTTTTGCTTGGAGTGTGGCTGGATGTCGGCCCGATCGCGCGAGCTCAGCCCAAGCTGGTAGACCAGATGACCTTCGATCGAATCCAGCTTTTCGCTATGACTGTCAATCTTGCGCCCCAGCTCCCGGCGGGTTTCCGCGAGATTTTCCTGAATGCGCCGCAAGATCGGCAGGACGGCATCGGTCGCCTCGGGCATGCTTACCTCTGAGATTCTTGATATAGCCATTGCCGAACTATCAAACCACCATGAGTACCGGGTTCTCGATCAGGGCCCTGAACGCGCCGAGGAGCTGGGCGCCGAGCGCGCCATCGACGGCGCGGTGATCGGTCGAAAGCGTGACCGACATCATCCACTGCGCTTCGATCTTGCCGTCGCGCACGACCGCACGTTCCTCGCCGGCGCCGACCGCGAGAATGGTGGCATGCGGCGGGTTGATGACCGCGGCGAAATCCTTGACTCCGTACATCCCGAGATTTGAGACAGCGCTGGTGCCTCCTTGGTATTCCTCAGGCTTGAGCCGTCGCGCCCGCGCGCGTGCGGCAAAATCCTTCATCTCATTGGAGATGACCGAAAGTGATTTTGTTTCGGCGTGGCGCACGACCGGCGTGATCAGTCCGCCCGGGATGGAAACCGCAACCCCGATGTCGGACCGCTTGTGCTTGAGCATGGCGCCTTCCGTCCAGGTGACGTTCGCCTCCGGCACCCGCTGCAGCGCCAGTGCGAGCGCCTTGATCACGAAGTCATTGACCGAAAGCTTGTAGGCGGGCTTGCCCTCCTTGTCCTTTGGCGCCAGGGCGTTGATCTCCTCGCGCCCAGCCAGGAGCTTGCCGATGTTGCAATCGAGGGTGAGATAGAAATGCGGGATGGTGAGCTTCGCCTCGACCAGGCGGCGCGCAATCACTCTGCGCATGTTGTCATGCGGCACGACATCGTAGCTGCCGGCCTCGAACAACGCGCGAATCCGCTCGTCGGCCGGCGCCGCAACGGCAGGCATTGGCGCCGGAACGGTAGGCGCCGGTGTGATCAACCCCTTGCCGGCTTTTGCAGCTTCGATGTCGCGCGCAATGATTCGCCCGTGCGGACCGGAACCTTGAATGCGGCCAAGCTCGAGGGCCGTTTCCTTTGCGAGGCGGCGGGCAAGTGGAGAGGCAAAGACGCGGTTGGCGCGGCCCTGAGCGCTTGCGAATCTCTCGGTCCCGCCATCGGCGCGCGGGCGTTGAGGGACTTGCGCCGCTGCCGGCGCCGGACCCGGTGCCTTCCCTGGCTGGGCACCTTCCAGTGAGGGGACCGGCTTTGCCGCTTCCTTTGCCGGCGCCCCGGACTGTGACCCAGCTGCAGCCGCGGGGACTTTCGTCGCCGGTGCACCTTTAGCGGCGGCCGCTGCCGCTGCTTTGACGTCCTCTCCCTCCTCCGCAAGGACCGCAATGAGCTGATTGACGGGCACATCCTGCGTGCCTTCAGGCACCACGATCTTGGCTAGCGTGCCTTCATCAATGGCCTCGTACTCCATCGTCGCCTTGTCGGTCTCGATCTCGGCAATGACATCGCCCGGCTTGACCTTGTCACCTTCCTTCTTGAGCCACTTGGAGAGATTCCCCTTCTCCATCGTGGGCGACAGCGCCGGCATGAGAATGTTCACAGTCATGGTGATCAGCTGATGGCGCTTGTGCTGCCGGGATCTGTCGGAGCATCCATTTCCGCATCGAACATCGAACGAATACGTTCGAGTGCCTCGTCCTCGGTGAGTTGCGTTTCCTTGGCGAAAATGCGCGCCGCGTGGCGAGCAACATCGGCAATAAGCACGCCCCATGCCTGCGGGTCGTCGAAGGCGCGGCGAAGCGAAACGTGCAGTCCCCCTTGCACCACGGCGGCGCGCAACACTTCCACACCGCCGTGCTCGAGCGCGGTGGGCGGCACCGCCAGCGGATCGAAGCTCGCCATGACTGCTCGCCCTCAACAATGGGACGGATAAACCGGGATGCTCGTGTCTCGCTTACCGATAACAAACCGCCTTGGCGGCCTCGACCACTTCCCTGACCGAAGGCATGGCCAGCTTTTCGAGATTGGCCGCATAGGGCATCGGCACGTCTTTACCGGTAACGCGCACAACCGGAGCGTCGAGCCAATCGAAGGCCTGCTCGGTGACGCTCGCCGCGATTTCTGCGCCTACACCCGACTGCCGCCAGCCTTCCTCGACCGTGACGATGCGGCCCGTTTTCTTGACGGATTCCATAATGGTTTCGAGGTCCATGGGCTTGAGCGTGCGCAGGTCGATGACTTCTGCGCTGATATTCTCTTTCGCGAGCTCGTCTGCGGCCTTGAGCGAATAGCTCATGCCCATCGACCATGAGACGATCGTCACGTCGGTGCCGGCCCTGACCACCTTGGCCTTGCCGATCGGCACCACATAGTCGGGGAGCTTGGGAACGGGAAAGCTCTGCCCGTACAGGATTTCGTTCTCCAGAAAGACCACCGGGTTGGGATCGCGAATTGCGGACTTGAGCAGACCCTTGGCGTCCGCGGCGCTGTAGGGCGCAATCACTTTGAGCCCCGGCACATGAGAGTACCAGGATGAGTAATCCTGGCTGTGCTGCGCGGCCACACGCGCTGCCGGACCGTTCGGACCGCGAAAAACTATGGACGCAGCCATCTGCCCGCCGGACATGTAGCGTGTCTTTGCCGCTGAATTGATGAGCTGGTCCATGGCCTGCATGGCAAAGTTGAAGGTCATGAACTCGACGATGGGTTTGAGCCCCGCAAGCGCCGCTCCGACTCCAAGACCGGTAAAGCCGTGCTCGGTGATCGGAGTATCGATGACCCGCATCGCGCCGAACTCCTGCAGCAGGCCCTGCGTGACCTTGTAGGCCCCCTGATACTCCGCCACTTCCTCGCCCATGACGAAGACGTCCTTGTCGCGACGCATCTCCTCCGCCATGGCATCGCGCAAGGCCTCGCGCACCGTCATGCTCACCATCTCGGTCCCTTCCGGCACCTCCGGCTCCAAGGGCGCAGCGGGTGCAGGCGGTTGAACAGGCGGCGACTTCGGTGGTGCGGGGGTCCGGGCCAGCTGCGGCTTCGGCTGCTCGGTTTGCGCGGGCGGAGCGGATTCGGCTGCTTTCTGCTGCCGAGCAGGAGCACCTCCGTCCTTGAGCGCGGCGGCGTCCTCACCTTCCGCCAGGATCATGGCGATGGGCGTGTTCACCGCTACATCGTTGGTGCCCTCCGGGACGAGAATCTTGCCGAGCGTGCCCTCATCGACGGCTTCCACTTCCATCGTGGCTTTGTCGGTTTCGATCTCGGCGATCACCTCACCGGATTTGACCTCGTCGCCCTCCTTCTTGTGCCATTTTGCAAGATTGCCCTTCTCCATGGTGGGCGAGAGCGCGGGCATGAGGACTTGAATGGGCATGGGAGGGCTTTTGCGGGCCGCCGGTTGGCTACGTCGTCATCCGTAAACGTCGGTATAGAGCTCTGACGGATCCGGCTCGGCGTCATTGGTTGCAAACTCCGCCGCTTCGTTCACGAGCGCGCGCACCTCCGCATCGATCTTTTTCAGCGCGTCTTCGTTGGCAAGTCCCTTTTTCAGCACGCGGCTGCGCACCTGCTCGATCGGATCGTGCTCGGTGCGCATCTTATCGACCTCCTCCTTGCTCCGGTATTTGGCTGGGTCCGACATGGAGTGTCCGCGATAGCGATAGGTCAGCATCTCGAGAATGATGGGGCCGTTTCCATCGCGGCACCATCTTACGGCCTTGTCGCCCGCCGCCTTGACCGCGCGCACGTCCATGCCATCCACGCGTTCGCCTGGGATGTCGAAAGATGCGCCGCGCTTGTAAAGGTCGATCGTCGCCGAAGCGCGGGCCACGGAGGTTCCCATCCCGTACTGATTATTCTCGATGATGTAGATGACCGGAAGCTTCCACAGCTTTGCCATGTTGAAGCTCTCGTACACCTGCCCCTGATTGGTTGCTCCGTCCCCGAGATAGGTGAGGGAGACATTGTCGGTCCCACGGTATTTGTTGGCAAACGCCAGCCCTGTTCCGAGGGGGACCTGGGCAGCCACGATGCCGTGGCCGCCATAGAAGCATTTTTCGAGCGAAAACATGTGCATCGAGCCACCCTTGCCCTTGGAGTAGCCATGCCGGCGTCCGGTCAATTCGGCCATTACCCCCTTGGGATCCATGCCGCAGGCGAGCATGTGGCCATGATCGCGATAGCCGGTGATCACCTTGTCACCCTCTTTGATGGCCATCTGCATGCCAACGACGATCGCCTCCTGCCCGATATACAGATGGCAGAAACCTCCGATCAGCCCCATGCCATAGAGCTGACCTGCTTTTTCCTCGAAGCGGCGGATGCGCAGCATGTGCCGGTAGGCACGCAGCTCCTGCTCCTTGTCGAACTCAGGTACCGCCGCAGGTTGATCCGTGGTGCGGCGCGCGGCCGCGGCTTTGCTGCTGGCTACAGCCATTTCCTCCTCGGGGCTTGCATGCCGTCTACGCCCATTCCCCAATAGCGGAAATCACGAGGGGGCGGAAGCGGG
>Ga0209526_10000874_pt1 | contig 19797 bp, 22 predicted proteins | sample JacPinW_OM2H0_M1_FD_188566 | JGI IMG/M metagenome (GOLD analysis project Ga0209526, IMG submission 188566) | Forest soil microbial communities from Algoma, Ontario, Canada - Jack Pine, Ontario site 1_JW_OM2H0_M1 (SPAdes) (version 2) | ecosystem: Environmental > Terrestrial > Soil > Boreal... | reverse complement strand
GCGATTTCGCACGATTTGTTCGAGGCTGCCGACGTCGACGGCGCGAGCTGGTGGCAAAAATTTCGCTTCATCACCTGGCCGTCGATGCAAACGCTGTACATCACCTGCACATTGCTCTCGATGATCTGGACGCTGGGCGATTTCAACAGCGTCTATCTCTTGACCGGCGGTGGCCCGGCCGATCTCACCCATGTTCTCTCGACGCTCGGCATCCGCTATCTCCGGCTCGACCAGCTCTCGCTCGCGATGGCCTCGATCGTCTGCGCGCTGCCGTTCGTGCTGCCGCTGGTCTATTTCATGATGAAACGGCTGTCGCGATGAAGCTAGCAACTTTGAGAATGCCAACGTTACGCGAAGTCGGCACCGAAGCCCGGTTATTGCTGATCGGCATTCCCGTCTTCATCTGGACCATGGTGCCGATCTATCACATGTTCCTGTTCGCGATCTCGCCGAAGGAAGATGCGTTTTCCGGCAAGTTGTGGCCCGACCACCCGACGCTGCACAATTTTGAAATCGTGTTTTATCAGCAGCACTATTTCCTGCGGGATTTCTGGATTCAGTTCTGGAATTCGGTCGTGATCGCGGCGGCGACCGGCGCGCTGACGCTGTTCATCGCGACTGCAGCTGCGTTTTCGATTTCGCGACTGAAGGTGCCGGGCGGCCGCTGGGTGATGAATCTGGCGCTGTTCACCTATTTCATCCCGGCGGCATTTTTGGCCGTGCCGATGTACCGGACCATGGGCAATTACGGGCTCTTGAACAATCACTGGGCGCTGATTCTCGCGATGGTGACGATTGCTTCGCCCTACGCGATCTGGGTGCTGAAGCAGGCATCCGATAAGTTGCCGGTCGAACTCGATGAAGCCGCGATCATGGACGGCGCGACGACGTTGCAGATCTTTCGCCTGGTCTATGTTCCGCTGATGATGCCGTCGCTGGTCGCGATCGGCACCTATGCGGTGCTGCTCGCCTGGAACGAATATCTCTACGCGTTCCTCTTGCTCTCGAACGACCGCGACATCACGCTTCCCGTCGCGCTCGGCAACTTTTTGGCCGCCGACGACTCGCCCTGGGAATTGTTGATGACCACCGGATTCATCTATGCCCTGCCGCCGGCCGCGATCTACTACGCGTTCAAGCGGTACATGGTGGGCGGCCTCACGGCGGGGGCGGTGAAGTCGTGATGCTGGCGAGGAAGCCGTAGGGTGGGCAAAGCCAACGGGTCGCGCGAACGCGCGCCCGATGACAGGCTCCGCGTGCCCACCACTCAACGCCGCGATCGCATCAAGGTGGGCACGGCGCGAAGAGCGCCTTTGCCCACCCTACAGATCGCTGGTGCCGCCCTCACGACCGGATCACCGTCATCTTGAACGGCCCCGCATTGGCAGCGGCGTACGCAACAGCGTCGTTGGCGTGATCGAGATCGAACGTCGCAGCCTCGAAATGGTCGAGTTTTATCAGCCCCGACCGGATCAGCCCGACCAGCCGGATCGTCGCCTCCGGCGGATACATCCAGACGCCGTGGATCGAGATGTTGTTGCGCATGAGCCAGGGGTAAGGCAATTCCAGCCCGGGTCCTCCCGCCATGCCGACGCCGCCCATCAGCGCCACGTGCCCGTTCGGCCGCACCGTCATCACGGCGGCGCGCACCGTGGTCGATGAGACCGAAGGCGGCATGATATCCAGCACGCAATCGATTGGACCGGGTGCAGCCCGCTTCATCATCTCCCGGTCGTCATTCTCGTTGCCGCTGAGTTTCACCGTCCGCACCCGATCGCCAAAGCGCCGCGAAAGGTCCTTCAGCACCTTCTCGTTCCGCCCCGGCGCGACCACACACGCCGCCCCCATTGCCAGCGCGACCGTAACGGCAGAGCTACCAAAGTTACCGGTGGCGCCAGAAACAAGAACCGTCTCGCCGGCTTGCAGGTTGGCTGCGAGGAAGCCGCCATAGGGCACCAGCAGCGTGCCCAGCGCGCACCATGCCACCGCATCCGCTTCGTTGATCGCACCGATGCGCTTGACGTTCTCCGTTGGCACGCGCACCTGCTCGGCCCAGGAGCCGTCATGAAAATGCTTTGCCAGGCGCAGCCCGCCTTCGCCGGCCGCGACCAAGCCCTGCAGCGTGATGTCGGGCGACAGCACGTCGTCGCGCGAGCGCACGGTGGGATCGCAAAACACCCAATCGCCTTTGGCGAGATGCGTGGCATCCGGCCCGAACGCGCGCACCCGGCCGATCGCGCCGGGGCCCGGGATCACCGGCAGGTCCAACAGATATTTGCGCTCGCCGCTCAAAACTTCATTGGCATAGGACAAGACGCGCGTCGCCACGACATCGACGATGATCTCGCCGGTGCCGAGCACAGGCTCCGGCACGGTCTCGATCGTCAGCGGCGTTCCAAACGCCTTCAGCATGGCAGCTTTCATGGTTTTTCGACTCCTTGTGGAATGATGACCATTCTGGCAGGCTTCCCGCGGCTAGGAAGGCCTGGTATTATCCTAGGACTTACGGACCCAGCCTGGCTCGGGAGCAAAGGCGATGGCGGATCCCCGTCGTAGTGAATTCGGCGATTTCCTGAGATCGCGCCGTGAAAAGCTGACGCCCAAGGCCGTCGGTCTTCCGATCGGTCGGCGGCGCCGGACCGCGGGCTTGCGGCGCGAGGAAGTCGCCGAACTCGCAGGCATCGGCGTCGACTGGTACATCAGGCTGGAACAAGGCCGCACCGTTAGCCCCTCCGTCACCACCATCGACGCGCTGGCGCGCGCGCTGCGGCTGACAAAAGCCGAGCATGCGCATCTGCGGGCGCTAGCGCGCGATGCCGACCGCCGTGCGTTTTTGCGCGAGAGCGTGCCCGAACCGCTGCGGCGGCTGGTCGAAAACCTCAATGCGCCCGCCTATATCACCGGCCGCCGCTGGGACGTATTGGCATGGAATGCGGCCGCGGAAGAGATTTTTGCGTTCAGCCGTCTGCGTGAGGAGGACCGCAACAGCCTGATCAGCATGCTCACCAACCCAAAGAGCCGGCGGCTGTTCGCGGCCAACTGGGCCGACGAGGCCAGGCGCATGGTGGCGCAATTTCGCGCCACCCATGATCTCTGGGCCGGCGATCCGGCCTTTCTTGAATTATTGCAGCGTCTGCGCGAGGGGTGTCCGGAATTTTCGGGCTGGTGGGAGACGCACGATATCAAGAGCGTCGTGGGCGGCCAGAAAGTGGTGAACCATCCGAAGAAAGGCGTGTTGCGTTTCGAGCATGCGAGCTTCCAGGCCAATGACGATCCGGCGCTGAAACTCGTGATCTACACGCCGGTGTAAGGCTCAAAGCAGCGCGGCGCTTTCGCCGCGCGCGCTCGACAGTTTGGAGGCCAGCGACGCCACAACGATGACCACCGCGATCAACGCAATCACCAAGGTGCAGATCGCGTTGATTTCCGGTTTTACCCCGAGCCGTACCTCGGAATAAATCCGGATCGGCAGCGTCGCCGAACCGGGGCCGGTGGTAAAGCTCGCGATCACGAGATCGTCGAGCGAGAGCGTGAACGCCAGCATCCAGCCCGCGGCGATTGCGGGCACGATCAGCGGGAGCGTCACAGCGACGAAGGCTCGCGCCGGATCGCAGCCGAGATCCATCGCCGCCTCCTCGAGGCTGCGATCGAGCGAGCCGAGCCGCGACTGCACCACGACGGCGACGAAGCACAGCGTCAGCGTGGTATGCGCGATCGTCACCGTCCAGAAGCCGCGCTCGACATTGAGCGCCACGAACAGGAGCAGGAGAGAGAGTCCGGTAATGACTTCAGGCATCACCAGCGGCGCATAGAGCATCCCGGAAAACAGCGTGCGGCCCCTGAACCGTTCGCCGCGCGCCAGAGCGATGGCCGCGAGCGTGCCGAGCAACGTCGCGATCGTCGCGGATGCCGCCGCCACCCGAAAACTCATCCAGGCCGCCTCCAGCATGGCACGGTCGTTGAAGAATTCGCTATACCAGCGCACCGACCAGCCGCCCCATACCGTGACCAGCCGCGAGGCATTGAACGAATAGATCACGAGGATCACGATCGGCAGATACAGAAATGCAAACCCAAGCGCGAGCGAGACCGCGTTGAAGCGCGACAGCTGGTTCACTGCGCGGGTGGTCATCGCGCGTTCTCCAATTGGCGGCGCTGCAGCCGGTCATACAACACGAGCGGCCCGACCAGGAGCATCAGCAATACCACCGCCGCGGCGGAAGCCACCGGCCAATCCTTGTTGGCGAAAAATTCCAGCCACAGCGTCTGCCCGATCATCATCGAGTTGGACCCCGCGAGCAGATCAGGAATCACGAACTCGCCGACGATGGGGATGAAACACAGCAAGACGCCGGCGCCGACGCCCGGCAGCGACAGCGGAAACGTCACCCGCCAGAATGCCTGCAGCGGCGTGGCGCCGAGATCGCTGGCGGCCTCTAACAGCGCCGGCTCCATTTTGGAAAGCGTCGCATAAAGCGGCAGAATCATGAACGGCAGATAAGAATAGACGATGCCGAGATACATCGCACTGTCGGTCGAGAGCCATACCACAGGCGCCGATACCAAATGCAACGCGAGCAGGATTTTGTTGAGCAGGCCGTCATGCTGCAGGATGTTGATCCAGGCATAAATCCGGATCAGGAACGAGGTCCAGAACGGCACGATCACCAACATCATCGCGATCCCCTGCCAGCGTTTCGGCAGCCGCGCCATGCCATAGGCGATGGGATAGCCGATGACCAAGAGGATCGAGGTCGAGACCAATGCGACGACGAGGCTGCGCAGATAGGACAGGACATAAAGATCGTCGGAGGCCAGCAATCGAAAATTATCCGACGACAGCGCGGCGAACGCCGCCTTGATTGACGCAACACCTTGCGTCAGATCGAACACCGGCAGATAGGGCGGCTGTGCGATCGCGGCTTGCGACAGGCTGATCTTGAGGACAAAGCCGAACGGCACCAGGAAGAACAACAGCATCCACAGATAAGGCGCGATCGCGGCTGATCGAGCCGGGCGGGTGAAGATGCGGCGCCCGCTCATTTCTCCAGTACCACGCAATCGTCGGGGGTGAACCACGCCACCACGCGCTGGCTTGTGCTGTAGGCGTCCATGTCGAGCCGCGCGGTGTTGGCCATCGAAGACCGCACCACCGCGCCCGAGTCGAGCTTCACCTTATAGGTCGTGAGCCCGCCGAGATAACCGACGTCGGTCACGACGCCTTCCAATCGGTTGATCGCATGTGCGCTGAGCGCGTCCGCCACCGGACCGCGGCGCGATAGTTTCACCTTCTCAGGCCGGATCGCCACCGCAACGGTCGTCTTCGTGATCGGCTGGCGCGGCTCGGCGACGACGATCGAGCCAGCATCTTTGGTCGAAATCGTCACCCGGCCGGCCTCGCGCGAGGCGACCTGGCCGTCGAACAGATTGACGTCGCCGACGAATTCGGCGATCCGGCGCGAACTCGGCGCCTCGTAGAGCTCGCGCGGGGTAGCGACCTGTTCGAGACGCCCTGAATCCATCACCCCGATCCGGTCGGCCACCGTCATCGCCTCTTCCTGATCATGGGTGACGATGATGAAGGTCATGCCGAGCCGGCGCTGAACCTCCATCAATTCGAGCTGCGTGCTTTCGCGCAGCTTCTTGTCGAGCGCCGCGAGCGGCTCGTCGAGCAGCAGCAGCTGGGGACGGCGCGCCAGAGAACGCGCCAGTGCCACGCGCTGCCTTTGACCGCCGGAGAGCTGATCGGGTTTTCGTTTCGCCAGACCCTCGAGTTTCACCAGCGCGACCATCTCGGCCACCCGGGCATCGATCTCCGCACGCGGCAAGCCCGCGCGTTTTAATCCGAACGCGATGTTGTCGCGCACGGTCAAATGCGGAAACAGCGCATAATTCTGGAACATCATGTTGACTGGGCGCTGGTGCGGCAACACCGGCGCGATGTCCTTGCCGTCGAGCAAAATGCGCCCCTCATCCGGCGTCTCGAAACCGGCGAGCATACGCAGCAACGTGGTCTTGCCGCAGCCGCTTGGACCCAGCAGGGCAAAAAACTCCCCGGCCCTGATGTCGAGCGACAGCTGGTCCACCGCGCGAAAGGCGCCGAATTTTTTCACCACCGAGTCGATGCGCAGCAAGGGAAGCTCGGCGGCCTCCGCCTGCGGTTCGCGCCGCGCCGAACCCGCATCGGTTGCGGCTTTCCTTCCGTCCTCTGCCATGATGCCAGCCTGCCCCGTCATGGCCGCAAGCTAGCGGCGGATCGGCATCGGCTCAAGGGAGCAGGGTGGGAGCTCGAACCTGAAATGCCATTCTGAGTGTGGTTGGCATATAAAGCAGTCGCCACTACCTCCTCTTTACAAGGGCTGGGCGGTGCATCCCTATTTGCAACGCTGGATATCGAGAATGTCCAATACGGGGCAGTCGGGCGCCGTCCGGCCCGAACACCGGGACACCGTGGTTGCCAGCAGACGTTCGAGTTTCTTCAGGTCATGAAGTTTTGACCGGATGTCTTCGAGATGATGGGCAGCGATCTCTCGAACCTCGCGACATGATGCCTTTTCGGGCCCGCCCAGCCGAAGCAGCGCGCGGATCTCGTCGAGCGAAAAGCCCAGCTCGCGCGAACGCCGAATGAACACGAGGATGCGAAGGTCGGTTGGGTCGTAGACACGGCGGCCGCTGCTCGTGCGCGGTGGCGCAGGAAGCAATTTAACCCGCTCGTAGTAGCGAATCGTCTCAATATTGACACCGCTACGGTTCGACAGCTGTCCAATCGGCAGCGCCTCGGCTCGCGAAGACGTGATGGCACTCATGAAATTGTCCTTGATCCTGTAGTCGCTACAGGATGCACGCTGCAGCCATGATGATCAACAGAGAACACCGCGTTGCCGAGATGCAACGCGGGCAATGGCTGACAGCTGCGGGCGGCCTCGTTGCGGCGCTTGCGGCATCGTCGTGCTGCATCTTGCCGCTTGTGCTGTTCGGCCTCGGCGTGAGCGGCGCGTGGATCGGAAATCTTACGCGGCTTGCGCCCTATCAACCTTATTTCGTCGTCGCGACAATCGCTTGCCTCGGCTGCGGCTATTGGCTCGTCTATCGGTCCTCAAAGCTCGCCTGTGGCGACGGAGAGGCTTGCGCGCGTCCGCTGCCGAACCTGTTCGTCAAAGCCGGACTGATCACCGCGACCGCTCTTGTGATCGCCGCGTTAGGCGTCGACTTTCTCTCAACCTTATTTGCCGACCTCTGAAAGGACCCAAATGACCAGACTAGCCCTGCCCACCGTTTTCGCCCTTGCAACGCTCGCTTCCAACGCATTCGCTGCGGAGCAGACCGTCACGCTCGCGGTGCAGAATATGTATTGCGCGGCCTGCCCGCACACCGTGAAGGCGAGCCTGCAAGCGGTACCAGGAGTGAAACAGGCGGTCGTCTCCTACCGGGAAAAGACTGCGATCGTGACCTATGACGATGCCAAAACCGATGTGAGGGAGCTCACCACGGCCACCACGAATGCCGGTTACCCATCCGCGCCCAGGAGCTAGGTGCAATGCTTCTTGAATCGATCATTACCTGTCCGCACTGCGCCAAATCGAAATCGGAGACTATGCCGACCGACGCCTGCCAGTTTTTCTATGTGTGTGCCGGCTGCGGGACAAAACTGCGGCCCAAGCCGGGCGACTGTTGCGTGTTCTGCTCTTACGGCTCGGTGCCCTGTCCCCCCATCCAGGCCGCGCGTTCGGGCGAAGCGTGCGCAACTTCCTGCTGTGCCGGGTAGTCCAGCATGGCCAATGACGCTATCCAACCTTCCAGGGATTGGCTCGGGAGCACCCGCGCCAGTGCCCTGGCGTGGTGGGTTCCTCAAGCCGCCATCGTCGTGGCCCTGACAGCCCCGGTGTCCCTGCGAGCCGTCGTCTGGCTTGTCGCTCTGATCTGGATAGGCACGGCTTGTGTTCTGAATTCGCGACGCTGCGGACGTACCCATTGCCGTTACACCGGTCCCTACTATCTCGCCATGATCGTGCCGGTACTCGTGCTTGCCTCTGGCGTTATATCCGCTGGGTTTTCTGGGTGGCTGATGTTGGGCGTTGTCATTCTCGCTGGCGGCAAAATCATCTGGTGGGTCACCGAGTTCGCGTGGGGCAGATTCTCATAGCGGCACGCAAGTCCAAGATTCTAGACGCCCCCCGCCATAAATTTCACCAGCGCATCGCGATCCGCAGGCGGCATGGCGAGACCTAGTTTCGAGCGCCGCCACAAGATGTCGTCGGGAAAGCGCGCCCATTCCTTTGTCATGAGGTAGCGCACCTCGGCTCCGGTCAGCCCCTCGCCGAAGGCCGGACCGAGATCGGCGCGGTCCTTGGCGTCGCCGAGCACGGCCTCAAGACGCGTGCCGTAGGCGGTGACCAGGCGCTGCGCTTCCGCCTCCGACAAAAATCGCCAACGCTCGGTGGCGCGATCGACCTCGGCCTCGAACCGCTCCCAGGCAAAATCGCCGCCGGGCAATGGGGTGGCCGCGGTCCAGCGCGGCGACATCGGATAGAACGGCGTCAGCCTGGAAACCGCCTGCTCGGCGCGCAATCGTGAGGTCGTGATATCGCCGCCGAAAATCGTCAGGAGGGGAGCCCTGCGGCGCCTTGTGTCGAACATCATCACGCCGTCCCGCGCGACGCGCCTCGTTGCTCTGTCTCTCACCGTATTGGCGCCGGAAAACGTCCGGATCACGTCCGAAGGGTCGACGCGTTCGCGAAAATACCGGTTGGCGGCATCGCAGAGATAGGCGACATCGCCTGCCGCCATCGACACGGCCGCGGGATCGCCCTTGAAGGCGTGGCCGACGGTGCCGATCAGGGTAAAATCGCGCTGGTAGGGGCTGGCGAAGATCAGCCGCCGGTCGCTGTTCTGGAACACATAGACATTGTCGGTCTCGAACAGGCGCCGGACGACGATCTGGCCGATCTGGGCCGTGCCCGCCCGCAACGGTTTCGTGCGCAGCACGGTTTCTGCGACCGACGCGGTCCAGGCGCCGCTGGCGTTGGCCAGCGCCCTTGCCGTGATCACCTGACGGTGGCCACGATCGATCACCGCAAGCCGCCAGATCTCGAGCCGGTCGGCGCGCACGCAGCGCGCGCCGGTGCGGATCACACCGCCCCGCTCCGCAGCATCGAGCGCATTGGCGATCACCAGCCGCGAATCATCGACCACGCAATCGGAATATTCAAACGCGGTGCCGATTGGCCGCTTCAACGCGTTGCCGATCGGATGGTGGGTGATGTCGATGGTCGCCGACGCCGGCAGGCTGGTGGGCGAGGCCAGACGGTCGTAGAGCAGCAGCCCCGCGCGCAAAAACCATGGCGGACGCTCGTCGGAATGTGCGGGAATCACAAAACGCATCGGGCGCACCAGATGCGGCGCGATCTTTAGCCAGGTCTCGCGCTCGGCCAGTGCCTGGCGTACCCGCAGGAAGCGCCGGCGCTCCAGCACGGCAAGATCGCCGTGGATCATTCGCGAGGTCGCGGAGGAAGCGGCGCCGCCGAGGTCGCCCTGCTCCAACAGAATCACCCGCAAGCCGCGTCCGGCGGCGTCGCGTGCAACGCTGACGCCATTCAACCCGCCGCCGATGATCGCAAGATCGTAGTCTGCCATTGGCAAGACTTAGAGCATGATCCGGAAAAGTGGAAACCGGTTTTCCTCGCGACAAACGCGAAGCGTTTGCCCGGAGAGCATGCTCAAACAAAAGATAGCTAGAGACTGATTCAGCTCAGCTGAATAAGTCTCTAGCCCGTCTTGCGCGCGGGCTCCATGGCGTTGCCGCCGTTGCGGCCGACCACCGCGGCGTACTGTCCGATCGGCAGCGGTTTGCCGAGGAAATAGCCTTGCACCGAGTCGCAGCCCTCGTCGGCCAGGAAGCCAAGCTGCTCCTGGGTCTCCACGCCCTCGGCGACGATCGACATTTCGAGACCGTGGCCGAGGCCGATGACGGCGCGAATGATCGCCGCCGATTGCGGATTGCGTCCGAGATTGATGACGAAAGCGCGGTCGATCTTGATCTTGTCGAACGGAAACGCCTGCAGATAGCTGAGCGAGGAATAGCCCGATCCGAAATCGTCCATCGAGACGCGCACGCCGAGCGCCTTCAGCCGCCGCAACAGCGCGAGACCACGATCGAAATCCTCGATCAGCACGCCCTCGGTGATTTCCAGTTCAAGCCGCCCCGGGGCGAGGCCGGTTTCGAGCAGGATGGAATGCACAAGGCCGACGACGTCGCCGTGCATGAACTGCGCCGGCGACAGGTTGACCGCGATCTGCAGTGGTATCGGCCAGGAGGCGGCCTCCCGGCAAGCTTCACGCAGGATCCACTCGCCCATTTCGACGATCAGGCCGCTTTCTTCCGCCAGTGGGATGAAATCGTTGGGCGGAACGAAGCCGCGCACCGGATGCAGCCACCGCGCCAAAGCCTCGAAGCCGACGACTTCGCTGGCGGCAACCGTCTGCCGCGCCATCGCCTGCGGCTGATAATGCAACGACAGCTCGCCGTTCTTGATCGCGAGCGACAGATCCTGATGCAGCACGCGGCGATCGCGAATTTGCTGATCCATCTCGGGTTCATAGATGCTGATTGTGCCACGCGATTTCGCCTTGGCGCGGAACAATGCCGCGCCGGCATTGGCAAGCAGGGAAGCGGCATCCGAGCCGTTATGCGGAAAGACCGAGATCCCGGTGGTCACGCCGGTGCGGACCGATTTGCCGTCGATCTGGAACTCTTTCGCCAGCGTTTCGGCAAGCTGCTCGGCCAGCATGACACCGGCGACGGGCTGCTTGCCGTCAATGATCAACCCGAACTCGTCGCCCGAGAGGCGGGCCACCACGCCGCCACGCGACGAGGCCTGGAGACGGCGGGCCACTTCGACCAGAAGCTTGTCGCCGACCGCATGGCCGAATACGTCGTTGATTTCCTTCAGGCCGTCGAGGTCGAGCGAGAGCACGGCGAATTCTTCGTCAGTGCCTTCGCAGGCCTCGATCATCTGCGCCAGGGCCTGCAGGAACGCCGAGCGGTTCGGCAGATCGGTCAGGCCGTCATGGTAGGCCATATGGGCCATGCGCGATTCGGTCTGGCGGCGATCGGTGACGTCCTCGTGGGTCTTGATCAGATATTGCGGCTCGCCGGTGTCGTCGAGCACCGTCATGCGGCGGGTCAGGAACAGCCGCAACCCGTCCTTGGTGCTGATCGGGTGTTCTTCGGTGAGCAGGCCGCGTTTCTTGATCGCGGCCTCGTCTCGGGCGATGATCAGCTTGGCTTCGCGCGGATTGAAGATATCGGCGGCCGTAAGGCCCGTAGCGTCTTCGCGCCGGCGGTTGAGGATCGCCTCGGCGCTGCGATTGGCGAGCAAATAGCGTCCATCGCTGACGCGCTCGACGATCAGCGAGACCGGAATGTTATCGACCACCAGTTCGAGGAACTTCTTGGTATTCTCCAGCTCCTGCGAGAGCGACTTGCGGTCGGTGACGTCGTCGAACAGCGCGATCAGGAATTCCGGCTGGTTCTTTTCGTTGCGCGCGATGACGCGGTGGCTGGCGATGACGCGCTTCTTCGAGCCGCGCTCGACCACGATTTCGTTGCGGAAGTGACCGTCGGGCGAGTTGAGCGCCGCCTGGTCCGCTGCTTCGATACCAGCGGTGGTATCGGGACGGAAGATCTCGTCGGCGCGTTTGCCGACGATGTAGTCGCGGGAAAATCGCGAGAAGCGTTCGAACGCGCGGTTGGCAAAAATGTAGCGGCCGTCCTCGATGTTCTTGGCGGCCACGCATACCGGCACGTTGTCGAGCATCGATTCCAGGAACTGCTTGGTCGTCGCCAGTTGTTTGGAAAGCGTGCGCTGCTCGGTGCAATCCTCGTGGGTCGCCACCGAACCGCCGTTCGGCAACGCAAAATATCTGGCCAGAACCGATCGTCCGTTCGGCAGCTCGGTGATGAGGCCTTCCGGGCGTTCGGCGTATTTGTAAAAATCCGCGACGCTGATATCGAGCCAGCCGCGCTTGCGCCGCAGCTCCAGCAGTTCCGGCCCGGTCATGTTCCGGGTGAGGTCCGAGCGCGCGAGGCCGTAGATCTCGAGATAGCGGTCGTTGCAGAGCACGATCCGCTGCTGCGGATCGGTCATCAACACGCCCTGGCTGAGGTGGTTCAGGGCGGAGGAGACATAGCCGTTTCTGCGCAACTGCGAACGCTTGACCCGGCGCAACGCCGAGTGGGTCCACAGCGCGATCGCGGCAACGAAGGAGGCGGCGACGATGCCGCCGATCAGCACTTCCCAAACCATAGTGGGGCCGGCCGAGCCGAGATAGCTGGTCGGCGCGAAATTCTCCGACAGGGCCGAAGCGGCTCCGAACGGCGCAAGGATGGCGGCCAGGCAAACGAGAGCCTGCGCAGGAATCAAATTCTTGCCGCCTGCCTGCCAGTTCTTGTCGGCCATCAGTCACCCGCGGATTTCAACTGCGGAGTGTCTGGCTTGACGGGTTTGGATCGGGTAAACGCGTACCCCTGCAAGGCGAAAATGCGAGTTAAATTACGGCAATTGGCCGGACATGATTAATGCTTCACTAACGAAGGCCCTGTTTGGAGAGCGTTCCGAAGCGAATCCAACGGGTTGTTAGCGAAGCTCGCCCGCGAACAAAGCGCTGCTACGCGCGATTGACGCTGGGGCAGTGCAGCCTTAACGAGGCGTCGAATGGCCCCCAATCTCAGAGTTTGAAGCGCCCCGCGAATGGATAGAGTTGACTGTGTCGTGATCGGGGCGGGGGTGATCGGTTTAGCGGTCGCGCGGCGGCTGGCGCAGTTAGGCCGCGAGGTGATCGTGCTGGAGGCGGCCGAGGGTATCGGCACCGTCACCTCGTCGCGCAACTCTGAGGTGATTCACGCCGGAATCTACTACCCGGCCGGCAGCCTGATGGCGCGGATGTGCGTCAGCGGCAGGCACGCGCTGTACGCATATTGCCGGGAGCACGGCATTCCCCATCGCAATTGCGGCAAGCTGATCGTGGCGACCACGCCGAAGGAAACCGCAAAACTGGCGTCGATCAGGGCACACGCCGAAGCCAACGGCGTCGACGATCTCAAGACCCTCTCCGGCGACGCCGCCCGTGACCTCGAACCCGCGCTCAACTGCGACGCCGCGCTGCTCTCGCCTTCCACCGGCATCATCGACAGCCACGCTTTCATGTTGGCGCTGCGCGGAGAAGCCGAAGGTGCCGGGGCGGCGCTGGCCTTTCACACCCCATTGCTGCGCGCCAAAGCAGATCGTGGCCGGGTCGAACTCGACGCCGGCGGCGAGGCGCCGATGACGCTTGAGTGCAGGCTTCTGGTCAATGCCGCGGGGCTGAATGCGTCCGCGGTCGCGCGCGGCATCGAGGGCATGCCGATCGAATTGATCCCGCATGCTTATCTCGCCAAGGGAAACTATTTCAGCTGCAGCGCGCGGGCGCCCTTTTCGCACCTGATCTATCCGGTGCCCGAACCCGGCGGGTTGGGGGTGCACCTCACCCTCGACATGGCGGGCCAGGCCCGGTTCGGTCCCGACGTTGAATGGGTCGAGAGCATCGACTACGCCGTCGATCCGGCGCGGGCGGAACGATTCTATCCGGCGATCCGGCGCTACTGGCCGACGCTGCCGGACGGCGCGCTGATGCCGAGCTATTCGGGGATTCGACCGAAGATTGTGCCGCCGGCGGTAGCGGTGCAGGATTTCCTGATCCAGGGGCCCAACAATCACGGGGTCGACGGGCTGATCAATCTGTTCGGGATCGAATCACCCGGGCTGACGTCCTCACTGTCGATCGCGGACTATGTCGGCGAACTTGCTAGCGCGTGAGCGCTAACGGCGCGACACAACGTCAACAGCATCATGCCCCGCAAGCGCGGGGCATTCCGATCCGGTGAAAAGGATTGCGGCAGCGCAGCATACCTCACCGTCCGCCTTCGCGGACGACGCCAGCGTATTGCGGTGCCCGTACTGAAAACTAGTGGAGCAAACTAGTGCAGCGTTTCCTCAGCGGTATGCCTCAACCGCTCGATCGCGTCCTTAACCATCAATTTCCGGCGCTTCAACTCAACAATTTGCAGGTCGTCTGTTGAAAGGTGCACGAGAGCTTCGTGCAATTCGTTTTCGAGAACCTTGTGTTTGCGTTCCAGTTCAACGAGATGCGCCTGAATTGCCATTCGAAACCTCCTCGGTTGGATGAGACTTCAGATTTGGTCCGGACCGTGAAGTGTACACGACTGCCCGAATCTGTCGATGGGGTTTGAAAAGCGCCCGCTCATATTTCGGCGGTCTTCTGTAACGAATCGTGAGTAAGGAACCCCGGCCTGCTTGCACACTCCGCTGGCAGGGACGATATTCCACAAGCGGCGTTTCGTAACCCTTTCGCAATCTCATCGCGTTTTTCAGCTAACGTACACCATGACCGACGAAGATGAGCGCGAACTCGAAACCGAGCTCGCACGGCTGCAACAGGAGCACCGCGATCTCGACGCGGCGATCGATGCGCTACATCAATCGCCGGCGCCGGATTTGTTGCGGCTGCAACGGTTGAAGAAACGCAAGCTGCAGTTGCGCGACCGCATCGCCTTCATCGAAGACCAGATCACGCCGGACATCATCGCGTAGTGTTCGTCATTCCGGGGCGCGTCGAAGACGCGCTCCGGAATGACCGCCCGAGATTCAAACGCCGCCCGTCAACTCTCGCAGCACACCGGCAATCTCGATTTGGCTGTAAGGCTTCGGCAGAAACCGGCCGCCTTCGGGCAGATCCGCTTCCCTCAAATCGATCTGGCCGGAGGTTGCGACGATCTTGATCGGGGGCCAGCGACCCCTCACCGCCCGGGCGAGCTTCAAACCGTCCATCGAGCCAGGCATCTGGATATCCGTGAAAACCACATTGATGTCGCGGCGAGTTTCCAGAATGTCGATGGCTTCATCGGCACTGCCCGCCTCGACCACCTCGAATCCTGCGGCGGCAACCATATCGACCGCGTCCATTCGCAACAGAAATTCGTCCTCGACGACCAGCACCACGGGTCTTACCGCCCGAACGAGACCCATGCGCCGTACTCCCTGCGTATACGCATCAAGCGCCCGATATGGTTTTCGTTCCCGCTCTCGTCGTTCGGACGGAGACGCGCGAGTGCCTGGTAAAGCGCGCCAAGCGCTCGGGATCAGGCCGTGCAAATCGGTTGCGGACACGCGTCTGGGCACTTGACGGACACTTGACGGGCACTTGACTCTTGCAGAACAAAATAGGAACATTGACAAAACCTCGCCGTCCGCCAGCTCAGGAGTTTCACCATGTCCGAACCCGCCTCACCCTCCGATATCAGTCACTACGAGCAGGCCTGTGACCAGGCGATTGCGATGTGCGATGGCAACCTGCGCAGCACGATCAAGGCACTGATCATGGCGAACGAATATCTGGAAATCGAACTGCATGAATTGCAGGCGGCGGTTTCGAACTACGGCGGGGCGGCAAGATTGCCGCGCGTAAAGGACGATGCCGCCTGAGGGAATCGAACGGGGGGCAACACTCGAACAGGGAGCAATACCATGGCCGATGTCACCTACTACGTCGCGCTGCCCTTCCTGCAGGACGAGGCCGGCTCGCCGGTCGCGGGCGCGGCGGAAGAATGCCAGAGTTCTTCAGGCGCGTTACGTCGCGCGGAGATGTTGTCGCGAGCCGCCGGCAGCATCGGTGCGGTTGCCTTCAGCCGCACCGGCGATCCCATGATCGGCGAATTCGGCGACGCGAAGCTGCTCCGGAAATTCGGCAACGTGCCGGATGATCTGAGCGGGCTATAGAGCGTTTTCGAACGAAGTGGGAACCGGTTCGCGTGAAGAAAACGCGTCAAAACAAAAGACTAGAGCTTCGGTTCTGATTCGATCAGAACCGATCAGGCATCTAGGCATCAGCGCAATTGCCGGAAGAAAGCGCACACCTCGTCGGCCAGTAACGCCGGCTGTTCCAGCGCAGCAAAATGTCCACCCCTGGGCATGACGCTCCAGCGGCGAATGTCGGTGAACACGCGCGCAGCCGCCGTGCGCGGTGGTTTGAGTATTTCGCGGGGAAATTGCGCATAGCCGGTCGGAACTGCGATCGTATCGCCGGCGGGCAGGATCGCCGAGCCGTGCAGGCGGGCATAATAGGGCCAGAACGACGAGCCGATCGCCCCGGTGAACCAGTAAAGCGAGATGTCGGCGAGCATGCGGTCCCGGCTGATTGCGCGCTCGACGTCGCCACCGCAATCGGACCAGGCGCGGAACTTCTCCACGATCCACGCAGCGAGCCCCGCGGGCGAATCCGTCAGGGCGAATGCGAGCGTCTGCGGCCGCGTGCCCTGGATCCACTGATAACCGGTCTCCTCGCGCGTCCAATGCGCAAGCTCGTCGAGGTAACGCCGCTCCTCCTCGGTCGGATTGGGAAAGGCGGAAGGATCGCGGCCCGCGGCCATCATCAGATTGATGTGGATTCCGATCAAGCGATCCGCATACGCATAGCCGAGCCGGCTGGTGACCGCGGCTCCCCAATCGCCACCTTGCGCGCCGAAGCGGACATAACCCAGCACGTCATGCATGAGGGCGGCGACACAATCCGCCATTTCGGGAACACCGAACCGCCTTTGGCCTGGGTGGAAGGATAGGCCGTACCCCGGCAACGACGGCGCCACCACGGTGAAGGCGTCGCGCGCATCGCCACCGAAGCGCGCTGGGTCGGTGAGGCGCGGGATGATATCGAGAAACTCGAACACCGAGCCGGGCCAGCCGTGCAGCAGGACGAGCGGCATCGGATCGGGACCGACGCCGGGAACATGCAAATAGTGAACGTCGATCCCCTCGAGCGGGACGCGGAATTGCGGAAAGGCGTTTAGCGCTGCTTCCTCGGCCCTCCAGTCAAATTCGTCGCGCCAGTATTCCGTGAGTTCGCGAACATAACCGACATCGGCGCCATAGGCCCATGCATCACCGGGCGCCTGATCGGGGAAGCGCGTGCGGGCAAGGCGGTCGCGGAGGTCGGCGATGTCGGCGTCCGGGATATGAAGCGTGAACGGGGTGGGTTTGATTGCCATGATCCTCCTCACTCCTCATGCCGCCGTTGCGCCTTGCGCAGATACATCGCGCTGTCGGCTTCTTCCAACGCGCGATTGGCTTCGGCATGCGGGCCGAGAATGGCGACGCCCGCCGACGCCCCCGCTTTGACGGTGCGGCCGCCAAAGCTGAAGCTGAGCCGATCGATGTCTTCTTCCAGCGCCGCCGCTTTCGCCTTGGCGTCGGTCTCGCTGAGATTCCACAACAACAGCGCGAACTCGTCGCCGCCAAGCCGCCCGATCACGTCGGAGGAGCGGATCTGGCGCGACACCGCGGCAACAATGGCCTTGAGCACAGAATCGCCGGCGGCGTGTCCGAACTCGTCGTTGATCGGCTTCAAGCGATCGACGTCGAGCACGATCAGCGCGCCGCCAGCCTGATAACGCTTGATGTAGGCGATCGCGCGATGGAGTTCGCGCTCAAAGCCGCGCCGGTTCGGAATACCCAGCAAGAAGTCGGTATCCGCGGACGCCTGCAGTTCCTCGATCCGTGCCAGCGCTTGCGCCAATTGGGCCCTGAGCCGGCGAATCCTCGGCTTGGCGTCATTGGGCGCGGTCGACTTCGGGGGCGCCGCTTTTTTCGCCAGGCTAGCGCGCGTCGGCACGGCCTTGCGCTCCGCCGCGGCAGTTTTGCGGCGTTTCGCGGCGTTCGGCGCGGCCCCCCTGGTTTTTTTCTTCATCGGCAACCCTAAGTTCTTCATGGATATCCCTAAGAAGACTTGCCGGGATTCACCAAGTCAGGATAGTCCATTCCTGTCCCCTTGCCACGCCTTGCCGAAGCTTGGGCGGATCTTATAATCCGGCCTATGCTTTTGGATTCCCGAAAAGAATTGACCGCATGACCGCGCCTGTTGCCATCATCATGGGAAGCCAGTCGGACTGGCAAACCATGCGCCACGCCGCTGACACGCTCGCAGCGCTCGGCGTCGCATGCGAGAAACGCATCGTCTCCGCGCATCGCACCCCGGACAGGCTGTTCGCCTTCGCCAAAGGCGCCAAGGCGGCCGGCTTCAAGATCATCATCGCCGGCGCCGGAGGGGCTGCGCATTTGCCGGGGATGGCGGCCGCGCTCACGGAGCTTCCGGTGTTCGGCGTCCCCGTCGAATCCAAGGCGCTGACCGGCGTCGATTCGCTGCTCTCCATCGTGCAGATGCCCGCGGGCGTTCCGGTCGGGACGCTCGCGATCGGCAAGCCCGGTGCCATCAACGCCGCATTGCTGGCGGCGAGCGTGCTCGCGCTGAGCGATCCGGCGCTGGCGGGCCGGCTTGCGGTCTGGCGCAAACAGCAGACCGACGCTGTCACCGAGCGTCCGGAGGGATCTGCGTGACCGCCTTGCATCAGGTGAAGCTCAAGCCCGGCGACACCATCGGCATACTCGGCGGCGGCCAATTGGGCCGGATGCTGGCAATGGCGGCGGCGCGCCTTGGCTTGCGATGCCAAGTGTTCTCGCCCGATCCGGAATCGCCGGCGTTCGACGTCGTGATGAATGCGACCTGCGCGGAATACGCCGATGTCGAGGCGCTGGAATTGTTCGCCGCCGACGTCGACGTCATCACTTACGAATTCGAGAATGTGCCGGCCGCAGCCGCCATGATCCTCGCCGCGCGCCGTCCGGTATTGCCGGAGCGGCAAATCCTCGAAACCACCCAGGATCGCCTCGCCGAGAAAGATTTTGTCAAGCGGCTCGGCATTGGCACCGCCGACTACGCTGACGTGTCGTCGGTGGTTAGCTTGCGTGCCGCGATTGCACGCATCGGCCTGCCCGCCGTGATCAAGACCAGGCGCTTCGGCTATGACGGCAAGGGTCAGGCGATCATCCGCGACGGTGACGATCCGGATCAGGTCTGGGAGGAGCTCGGCACTAGATCCGCCATCCTCGAGGCCTTCATTCCGTTCGAGCGCGAAGTCTCGATGATCGCCGCGCGCTCGGCCGACGGCCACGTCGAGTGCTTCGACGTCACCGAGAACGAACACCGCGACCACATCTTGAAAATCTCGCGCGCACCGGCGGCGATCTCGGACGCGCTGGCCGCAGAAGCGCGCGCGATCGCGGAGAGGATCGCCCGCGAACTCGATTATGTCGGCGTCCTGGCGGTCGAGATGTTCGTGGTGGAAGGCCCAAGCGGGCCGACGCTACTGGTCAACGAGATCGCGCCGCGGGTGCACAATTCGGGGCACTGGACGCTCGACGGCGCGTCGGTGTCACAGTTCGAGCAGCATATCCGCGCCATCGCGGGCTGGCCGCTCGGCAAGCCGGTCCGTCATGGCGAGGTCACCATGACCAACCTGATCGGCGACGAAATCAACAGCTACGAGCAGTGGCTGACCGTCCCGGGTGCGACCGTTCACCTCTACGGCAAGGGTCCGCCGCGGCCCGGCCGGAAGATGGGGCATGTGACGCAGGTCGGAATATTGCCGCCCAAAATCACGTGATCGGGGCGATCAGGGCTGATTTGGCCGCGCTTTATCCGCATAATTCCGTATCCGCCGGTGGACATTGCCGGCTTTGTCTGATACATCCGCGCGCTCAAGGTTAAGGGCTCGGCCTTTTCCCCGCCCTTTGCTTTAATCAGAATTCCAATCCGACCAATTGAAAGAGGATGCCGCGTGCAGGTTCTCGTTCGCGATAACAATGTCGATCAAGCCCTCAAGGCGCTGAAGAAGAAGATGCAGCGCGAGGG
>Ga0209526_10000873_pt1 | contig 19798 bp, 14 predicted proteins | sample JacPinW_OM2H0_M1_FD_188566 | JGI IMG/M metagenome (GOLD analysis project Ga0209526, IMG submission 188566) | Forest soil microbial communities from Algoma, Ontario, Canada - Jack Pine, Ontario site 1_JW_OM2H0_M1 (SPAdes) (version 2) | ecosystem: Environmental > Terrestrial > Soil > Boreal... | reverse complement strand
GGCTGCGCGAACTTGCCATCCTGCAGGTCGGCTGGCTGGAGAAATCGGAATATGAATTCACCCACCATGTGAAGATCGGGAAGGAATTCGGCGTCACCGACGAGGATATTGCTGGCATGATGGCGGAGACCGAGGGCAAACCGTCCGCGCTCGAGCCGCTGGCCAAGGCGATCCTGAAAGGCGCACGCGAGATGGTGCGCGAGCTGGCGATGTCGGAGGCCACTTTTGCAGAGATCAAACGAGAACTCTCCGACGAGCAGATGACCGATCTCGTGCTCACCATCGCCTTCTATTGCGCAGTCGTCCGCGTGCTCGCTACCATGAAGATCGACAACGAGCCTTCTTATAAAGAGGTACTAAAACAGTACCCAATCCCGGGAGTGAAATGACATGCGTTTGAAAGATCGTGTCGCCATCGTCGTCGGCGCCGGCCAGAGTCCCGGCGAAGGCATGGGTAACGGCCGCGCCACGGCGCTCACTTTTGCGCGCGAGGGCGCCAAGGTGCTTTGCGTCGACCATCATCCCGAATCCGCGCAAGAGACGGTCGACATGATCGGCGCCAAGGGCGGCACGGCGGTCGCCTTCAAGGCCGACGTCACCAAAAATGCCGAGCTCAAGGCCATGGTCGACGATGCGCTCAGGCGCTGGGGCCGCATCGACATCCTGCACAACAATGTCGGCGTCAGCCTCGCCGGCGGCGATGCCGAGCTGCTCGATATCACCGAAGAGGCGCTGGAGCGCTGCTTCGCGATCAATCTCAAGAGCTGCATTTTTGCCGCCAAGCAGGTGATCCCGATCATGCGGAAACAACAAAGCGGCACCATCATCAACATCTCCTCGATGGCAGCGATCACGACCTATCCCTATGTCGCCTACAAGGCGACCAAAGCGGCGATGATCGCCTTCACCGAGCAACTCGCCTACCAGAACGCGCAGTACGGCATCCGCGCCAACGTCATCCTGCCCGGCCTGATGAACACGCCGATGGCGGTCGACACCCGCGCCCGCGAATTCAAGAGGAGCCGCGCCGAGGTCGAGGCCGAGCGCGACGCAAAGGTCCCGCTGCGCAGGAAGATGGGCACCGCCTGGGACGTCGCCAACGCCGCGTTGTTCCTGGCGTCCGACGAGGCCAATTTTATCACCGGCGTGACGCTGCCGGTCGACGGCGGCGCCAGCGTGCGGCGGGGCTAGGCGAGAGCGGGATGAGCTTAGATTGAGGCGCAGCGGCGATCGATCGCTTCTCCCTCTCCCCGCTCTTCGCGGGGAGAGGGCTGGGGTGAGGGGCTCTTTCCGCGAATGCTGAAGCACAATGTACGCGGAGAGTCCCCCTCACCCGAAATTCGCTACCGCGAATTTCGACTTCTCCCCGCAAGCGGGGCGAGGTTAGTCGGCCTCGCCGCCAGATCTCAGAAGGTGAAAAGCACCGAAGCGTACCAGGAGAATTGATCGGTCTCGTTAGCGTTCTCAATTCCGCGCCTGATATAGCCGAGCAAATGGTAGGTGTCGCTGATGTCGTAGCGAGCGCCGATCCCGATGCTTGTCGTGGCAAGCGTTCCGCTGCCGTCGGCGGTCTGGTGAAACAGCTCGACGCCAAGCTGCAGTTCTGGGAGCAACTGATAGGTAACGACGCCGCCCGCCAAGCAAAAATTCTGCGCCGAGCGGCCGCTGACCACGCAACCTCCGCCGCCGAAGGCCGACCATCCTCCGTTCCAGTCCTTCTGCACCCACACCGGCAGCAGCAGCGACGCGGTGTTGTTACCGATATTCTTGGTCGGGCTCGGCAGAAACACCCGCGGAAATACGCTGACGTCAAGACCAAAGGAGTCCTGGTGCAGGAAGCGGTATTTTGCGGCCAGTTCGATATTGCCCGGGCCGAAGCTCGCACCGCCTGCTGCGGGACTGTCGAAGCCCATGGGCACCGTGGCGGTCAATTGCAGGTCAGGCGCCGCGCCATAGTTGAAGTCGACCCCCGACGCGCCACCAATGTCACCTCGCGTGGCGGTGCCGCTACTGAAGGTGTAAATTTCAAAATGCTTGTAATCGGTCGGTTCGGGATCGTCGGACACGTAAGGTGGTCCGGCCACGGCGGGACGCGCCAGAGCGACCATCGCAACGAGAACAATTTTCGATTTACGCAACATCAAATGTCCGCCACTGCGGGATGCTTACCGGCGCTATGCGGCAGGAAAACGATGCAGGCGCTTGGGAGCAGCCACGCAAAGCGTGTGGCGTCGCCGCAATTTTAGTCAATCAAAAACGGCATAGTGATTTGCGCGACCTTGCCGGGGCCATTTTGATGCTTCATGGATTACTTTCCCGCGCGTTCACCACGACGCCAACCTAAACCCTGCCATCCGAAATCAGACGGTCCCCATGCAACAAATTCATCTGCCGACACTTGGCGCGCGCTACTGGGCGGCGCTCTGCCTTGCCAGCATCTTCGGCGCCAATATGGGCGATCTCTTTGCGCATAATCTGGGATTGGGGCACGTCGCCGGATTGCCGTATCTCGCGCTCGCGCTCGCTATCGTCCTGGTCAGCGAGCGCTTCGACCGCTCCATCCACCAGGTGTACTACTGGACCGCCATCATCATCGTTCGAACCGCGGCGACGAATTTTGCCGACTTCGCCCAGGGCGATATGAAACTACCGAGGGAATTGGTGATGGCCGGCTTGACCGCGGCCCTGGTCATCGCATTGTTCGCAAGCTGGCAGTTCGCATGGCGCGAGCAATCCACCAAAGACTCCGCTTCGGATACGGTGCTTCGCGCCGATGCGGGCTATTGGATCAGCATGTTCATTGCCGGCACGCTCGGGACCGTGATCGGCGATTACTGCTCGCACAATCTCGGACTTGGCGACGGCGGAGCCGCTCTGCTGCTGGTTCCCATCCTGGCGCTGTTGTTTGTGATCGCCCGCAACGGATTGCTGCGGTCGTTGCCGTATTACTGGCTGACCATCGTGATGGTCCGGGCGGCCGGCACGGCGGTCGGAGATTACGAGGCCGGCCGCCATATGCTCGGGCTACCGCTTGGTACGCTCGTCACCGGCACCCTGTTCGTTGCGCTGCTTGCGATGTGGCGGGAATCGAAGGTGACGAAGCTGGTGCCTGCGGACTCCTGATTGATCGCTCGGCGCCGGTTGCGAAAGTCGCCTGACATGAAACTGTCATCTACTCGTGATGATCAGGAGCCTCGGCTCTGATCATCCGAGGGACGGCCCATTGAATTCATTGGCGAGCGGCGGCACGACACCTGAGAAACCGATCGACATCGTCGTTCGTCCGTCGACCGATGACGATGTGGCGGCCATGCTTGCCATCTATGCCCACCACGTCCAGCGCGGCCTCGGCGAATTCGACTTCGAACCGCTTCACGGCGACGACATCAAACGCCGCCGCAAGAACATGGCGAAACATCGCCTGCCGCATCTGGTCGCCGAACAAGAGTGCACCGTCATCGGCTACGCCTATGCGGTGCCGTTCCGAAAACGTCCGGCCTACCGCTACGCGGTGAAGCACTCCATTTACGTGCACCCGGATCATCTCAATGCCGGCGTTGGCCGGCGTCTGTTGCCGGCGCTGATCGACGCCTGCACCGCTGCCGGCTGTCGCCAGATGATCGCCTATATCGATGTCGCCAACATACCATCGCAGCGCCTGCATGAGACGTTCGGGTTCGAGCAGGCCGGCCTGCTCAAGGCCGTCGGATTCAAATACGGGCGCTGGGCCGACAGCATCCTGATGCAGCGCGCCCTCGGAGCGGGCGGCACAGCGCCGCCGGACGAACCGCTCCGCAAGGCCAACGGCAAACCTCTGTAAGCTTGTTGGATTATTCGCGCACCACATAGGTGTAGAAGCGGACCGTGCCGTCCTTTTCGGTCTCCCGATAGATCCCCTGAATCTCGACATCGAAGCCAGGAAACAGATTGGCGCTGCGCTCGAAGATTTTCAGATAATCAAGCATCGGGCGCGCGCGCTCGTCGAGCCGCTCGCCCGGGACGATCGTGGCGATGCCGGGCGGATAGACCACGAACATGGTGGTGGCTACCCGGCCGAACACCTGATCGACTGGCAAATAGTCGACATTGTTGCGCACCATCTGGCGCACTGCGTGGTGCGTCGGCATCGCCAGCGTCGGCAAATGATCCGCGGCGAACTGCGCCCGCTGCAGGCTATTGGTGAGATTGTCGCGGAAAAAGCCGTGCATCTCGGCGCACAGTTCGCGCATTCGCAGCCCGGCATACCGTGCCGGACGACGCCGCACGAATTCCCCGATCGCGTCATCGAGACGGGCATTGTCATCATGCAACTTCTTGAAGGCGACCAGGGCGCTCAGCAAGGTGCCCGCCTTGCTCGACTCGACGCCCGGCGTGAGCAGGAATAACAGCGAGTTGAGGTCATTCTTCTCCGGCACCACCCGGTTCTCGCGCAGATATTGCGCCACCACCGGCGCCGGAATGCCGTAATCCGCGTAAGCGCCGGTTCCGCGATCGAAGCCCGGCGTTAGCAGCGTGAGCTTGTTGGGATCGGTGATGGCATAGCCGGGCGCAACATGGCTAAAGCCGTGCCAGCGGGCACCGGGAGACAGTTCCCAATAATGTGCGTTGGCCACCAGATCGTCGGTCGGCACATCTTCCCAGGCGACCTCACGGAGCGCGTCGCCGTCGGGCTCCGTGAGGGTTACGCGATCGGGAACAAAAGCCTCGAAGAACCATCGCCGTGCCGGGTCTTTCTCCCTGTCCTCGAACTCGCGCCGGGTCGCCCTGATTTTCTTGCGCAGCTCGATGCCGAGGCGGATGGTGTCGTCCCACAACACCTCGCCGGAACGCCCTTTCATCATCTGCGCGCCGACGTCCAGCGAAGCAAATAGCGGATAGAACGGCGACGTCGACGCATGCAGCATGAAGAATTGAAGCGGCGATGCTCGATGCGGCGCCGCTGCCCCTTGATGTGACGATCCCTGACATGGATCTGGGAGGCCTGCGAGAAGCTTGCGAGCTGCTTGTGGGTGGATTGGGTCGCAATAATGCCGGGCTGCTCGGGACCGAGGTGGTCGAGCCCCATGGCGAAGCGACCGGCGTATAGCGGGTGGAACTTCATGAACCCCGCCCACGCCTCGTCAAACAGGATGTAATCGCACAGATGCCCGATCTTTTGGACGATGAAGCCCGCGTCATGGATCGTGCCGTCATACGTGCATTGCTCGATCACGGCGACGCGGAACGGCCGCTCGCGGCGCCAGGCCTCCTTGTCGGAGACCAGTGGATGGTTGCGGATTTTCTCGCGGATGCGCGTCTCGTCGAATGCGTCGTGAACGATCGGGCCGACCAACCCGTAGGCATTGCGGTCGGTCTCGAGAAAGATCGGAATGCCACCGCCGATGAAAAGCGCACCGTGATGGGCGGCCTTGTGGTTGTTGCGGTCAAACAGCACGAGGTCGCCCTCGGCAACCAGCGCTGACAGCACGATCTTGTTCGAGGACGAGGTGCCGTTGAGCACGAAATAGGTCTTCTCGGCGCCGAAGATCGCGGCAGCTTCCTGTTGCGCCTTCAGCGCCGGGCCTTCGTGGACCAGGAGGTCGCCCAGTTCGAGCACGGAATTGTCCAGATCGTCGCGAAACACCTCCTGGCCGAGATGCTCCACAAAAATCTGGCCGATCGGACTTCGGCTGTAGAAGATGCCGCCATTGTGGCCCGGGCAGGTCCACAGCTGATTGCCGCGCTCCGCATAGTCGACCAGCGCGCCGAAGAACGGGGTTTTCAATGTCTCGGCATATTGCTTAAGCCGGCTCACCAGATTTCTGGCAATGAATTCCGGAGTTTCTTCGGCAAGGAAGATGTAGCCGTCGATATAGTCGAGCACCTCGACCGGGATATCCTCCAAACGCTTGCGCCGCACCAATATGACGATCGGCAGTTCGAGGCCGCGCCGGCGCATCAGATTGATCAGGGCTGCGGTCTTACCTTCGAGCCCCCTCTTGCCCCAATCCACCACCATGCAGCCGATCGCCGCATCGGTCTGCACCGCCATCTCGGCATCCTCGACCCGTCGCGCCCGCACCACCTTGAAACCGAGCTTCTCGATCTCGGCGGTGATTTGCGTAAGCCGCAGCCCTTCCAGGTCTTCACTGTTGAATGCCGGCGCGCAGAGCAGGATAGTAAAATGCCTGAAGAAATCCATGCGGCGTTCCTGACTTTTCCATCGTTGCATCGACGACATTCGCCAGGAAACGGCTCTTCGAAATGCGAACGCGACGTGGGCGACGCATCATACAAGTATCAATCAATGTAAAAATTGGATGACAGCGGCGCTGGATCGCGCATGCCATGCACCATGGCAGCTTGCGCCATTCGGCTTCCGGCCAGCTCCAGGCGAATACCACGCTATTTCGTCAACGGACAGCCGCTATCCTTGGCCGAGACGAACGCCTTGTCGCCGGGCACCACGGCGAGTTGCTTGTAGTAATCCCAAGGCTTTTTGGACTCCGACGGCTTCTTGACCTCGAACAGATAGAGGTCGTGCACCATGCGTCCGTTGGCCAGGACCTTGCCGCCCTGGGCGAACATGTCGTCGACCGGCAGCTCCTTCAGTTTCGCCGCCACCGCCTCGGTGTCCTTGCTGCCGGCCGCTTTCACTGCCTTCAGATATTGCAGCGTCGCCGAATAGGTGCCGGCTTGAATCATGTTGGGCATGCGGCCGGTCCGCTTGAAGAAGCGCTCCGAAAACTCTCGGGTCTTGTCGTCATGGTCCCAATAAAAGCCTTCGGTCAGCACCAGGCCTTGGGCGGCTTCGAGGCCGAGGCCGTGGACCTCGGCCAGCGTCAGCAGCAGCCCTGCGAGTTTCTGGCCGCCCTTGACGATGCCGAATTCCGCCGCCTGCTTGATCGAATTGCTGGTGTCGAGACCGGCATTGGCAAGCCCGATGATCTTTGCCTTCGAGCTCTGCGCCTGCAGCAGGAATGAGGAAAAATCCGACGAGTTGAGCGGGATGCGCACCGACCCCAGCACCTTGCCGCCCTTTTCCTTGATGAGATCGCTGGTGTCTTTTTCGAGCGCGTAGCCGAAGGCATAGTCGGCGGTCATGAAGAACCAGGTATCGCCGCCGGCCTGGACCAGCGCGCCGCCGGTACCGACGGCAAGCGCGTGGGTATCGTAGGCCCAGTGAAAGCCGTAGGGCTGGCAGGCATCGCCGGTCAGGCGCGAGGTCGCCGCGCCGACAACGATGTCGATCTTCTTCATCTGCCTCGACAGCTCGTGAATGGCGAGCGCCACCGAGGACGTCGTCAGCTCGGTGATCATGTCGACGCCTTCGACCTCATACCAGCGCCGCGCGATGGCGGTGGCCAAATCAGGCTTGTTCTGGTGGTCGGCGGAAATCACATCGATCTTCTGGCCGAGCACGCTGCCGCCAAAATCCTCGATCGCCATCTTGGCCGCCTCGAAGGAATATTTGCCTCCGTAATCCGCGTAGACCCCGGACTGATCGTTCAGGATGCCGATCTTGACACCCTGTGCCGATACCGGCCCCGCGAGCAACAATGCGCACGCCGCGACGGCCGCCGACAACAATTGCGATCTCATCTTCGTCTCCCCGAAGTCCATTCTGAAATTGATGTTATTTTATAGCCCTGCGGCTGCCCATCTATTTCGAGTAGGCCAATAGTATCTAGAGGCACTGCGGCAGCAGATCGATCATCGCCGGCGCGCTAACCGGCCGGAGCCGGTTTCTTGTATTTCGGGTCGGCCAGGTTGCGCACGATCATGTAGAAGATCGGTGTGAAAATCAGCCCGAACAGGGTGACGCCGAGCATGCCGAAGAACACGGCGACGCCGACCGCCTGACGCATTTCCGATCCGGAGCCGGTCGAGACCACCAGCGGCAACACGCCTAGAATGAACGCGAACGACGTCATCAGGATCGGACGCAGCCTCAGCCGGCAAGCTTCGATGACGGCCTCCAGACGCTCGCGGCCTTCGAGCTCGATGTCGCGGGCGAACTCGACGATCAGGATGGCATTCTTGGCGGCCAATCCGACCAGCACCACAAAGCCGATCTGGGTCAGGATGTTGACGTCCTGTCCCATGATGCGCACGCCCAGCGTCGCAGCCAACAGGCACATCGGCACGATCAGGATGACGGCAAACGGCAGCGTCCAGCTGCCATATTGCGCGGCCAGCACCAGGTACACGAACAGCACGCAGATCGGAAACACATAGAGGCCTTGATTGCCGCCGGTAACCTGCTGATAGGACAGATCGGTCCACTCGAACGAGAAGCCGCTTGGCAGCGTTTCGGCCGCAAGCCGCTTCATGATGTCGATCGCCGTCGCCGAACTGGTGCCGGGGGTGGTATCGCCCTGCAATTCCGCCGCCGGATAGAGATTGTAGCGCGCGACCCGGTCCGGTCCCGATATGTCCTGGAAATTCACGACGCTGCCGAGCTGCACCATGTCGCCGCTAGCATTGCGGGTGCGCAGGCGGGCGAGGTCGGCGGTTTCTTTCCGGAACGGCAGATCGGCTTGCGCCGTGACGTGATAGGTGCGGCCGAGGATATTGAAATCGTTGACATAGGCCGAGCCGAAGTAAATCTCGATCGCGTCGGTGACGTTCTGGATCGGCACGCCGAGCTTTTGCGCCTTGATGCGATCGATATCGACGAACATCTGCGGTGTATTCGCGGTGTACGGTGAAAACACCGACGTCAGCCCCGGCGTCCTGCGCGCCGCGCCGACCAGTTCGTCGGTGGCCTTGGCCAGCAAATCGGGGCCGCGGCCCTGCCGGTCCTGGATGCGCATGGTAAAGCCGCCGCCGGTGCCGATGCCGGGGATCGAGGGCGGCGGGATCACAATGATAAAAGCTCCCTCGAGCGCAGAGAGACGCTTGCGCAGTTCGCCGGTAATCTTCGCTGCCGTCAAACCCTGCTTTAAGCGCACGGCCGGCTCTTCGAACACCGGAAACAGCGCCGCGGAATTGCTGGCCTGGGTGCGGGTCGCGCCGGACAGGCCGGCGAACACGGCCACGCGGATGATGCCGGGCGTGTCGAGCGCAATCCGTTCGATCTCGCGGACGATCTCGGTGGTGCGCACCAGCGAGGCCGCGCCCGGCAATTGCACGGAGACGATGACGTAGCCGCGGTCTTGCGCCGGAATATAGCCTTGCGGTGTGGTCGCGAGCAGCCACCCGGCACTGCCGATCAGCACCAGATAGAGCAGGAGCATCACCGCCGAATGCCGGATCACAAAATTGGCGGCACTGCCATAAAGATGAGACGCCCGGTCAAAGCCGCGGTTGAAGAGGGCTGTGAATTTTTCCCAAGCCCGTCCGATGAAATTCCAGCTCGCCGGCGGCCGTTTTTCCTCGTGCGGCTGCAGGATTTGCGAGGCCAACGCGGGTGAAAGCGTCAGCGAGCAGAAGCAGGAGATCGCGGTCGCGACCGCAATGGTGACGGCGAACTGCTGAAAGAATTGTCCGGAAATCCCGCCCAAAAACGCGGTCGGCACGAACACCGCACACAGCACCAGCGCGATCGAGACCAGCGCGCCGCCAACTTCCTCCATGGTCTTGAGCGCCGCATCGCGCCGGCTCATGCCGTCGCGCAGATGCCGCTCGACATTTTCGACCACGACGATGGCGTCATCGACCACGATGCCGACCGCGAGCACCAGCCCGAACAGGGTCAGGTTGTTGATCGCAAAGCCGAGCGCGGCCATTGCCGCAAAAGTACCGACCAGCGATACCGGGATCGCCACGATCGGAATGATCGCCGGACGCCAGCCCTGCAAAAACACCAGCACCACGATGACGACGAGGACCATCGCCTCATAGATCGTCTTGATCAGTTCAGAGACCGACTGCGCGATGAACTCGGTCGGATTGTAGCCGATATTGTAGTCGAGCCCTTTGGGAAAATCGGCCTTCAGCCTGACCATGGCATCGGAGATATTTTTTGCCGTGGCCAGCGCGTTCGAGCCGGGCCGCTGGGTCACCAGCATCGCCACCGCGGTTTTCCGAAGCAAGAAGCTGTTGGTGGTGTAATCCAATGCCCCCAACTCGATCCGCGCCACGTCGCGCAGCCGTACGGTGCGCCCTTCGGTGCCTGCCTTGACGACGATGTCTTCGAACTGCTGGATATCCCTCAAGCGCCCGGTGAAGGTGAGGTTGGGCTGGAATGCGCGATCCGCGATCGGGGGAGCTGCGAGCTGGCCTCCGGTGATCTGCAGGTTCTGGGCGCGAATGGCCGCCAGCACTTCGCCCGCCGTCATTCCGAGGTTAGCGATCTTGTCGGGGTCGAGCCAGAGCCGCATCGAGTAGTCGCGCGCGCCAAAAATCTGGATGTCGCCGATGCCGTCCAGCCGCAGCAACTGGTCGCGCACCTGCAGCAGCGCATAATTTGAGATGTAGAGTTGGTCGAACGTGCCGTCCGGCGACAGCATGAACACGACCATCAAGATGTCGGGACTGTTCTTGCGGGTGACGACGCCGTTACGTTGAACTTCCTCCGGCAGCTGCGGTTGCGCGATCGCGACCCGGTTTTGAACCAGCACCTGCGCCTTGTCGAGATCGGTGCCGAGCTTGAAGGTGACCGTGATGGTGAGCTGGCCGTTCGAGGTCGCCTGGCTGTAGAGGTAGAGCATATCCTCAACGCCGTTGATCTGCTGCTCGATCGGCGCCGCAACCGTGTCGGACACGGTTTGCGCGGAAGCTCCCGGATATTGCGTGGTGACGACGACGGTGGGCGGAACGACCTGCGGATATTCCGCGACGGGGAGCGTGGTGTAGGCGATGGCGCCGACGATCAGCAGCACGATGGACAAGACCATCGCGAGAATTGGCCGGTTGATGGAAAGCTGGCCGAGATTCATGTCTTGCTGCCGGCAGGAGCGGCTGCTGCGGCATGCGGGCTCACCTTTGCCCCGACACGCGCGCGCTGCAGCCCATCAACGATCACGCGGTCGTCCGGCTTGAGCCCTTCGCGGACCACCCGCAGGCCCTCGTCGAGCGGCCCGAGAGTGACCGGTTTTGCTTCGACCGTGTCGTCGTCCTTGACCACGAAAACGATTTTTCGCGATTGGTCGGTCGCGATCGCGGTATCCGGCAGCAACAGCGCCTCATAGGGAGCGCTTGCGATCAACCTGACGCGGCCGAACTGCCCGGGCAGGATGGAAAGATCCTTGTTCGGGATCACCGCCCGTCCGTGCAGCGTGCCGGTAGACACATCCAGCCGGTTGTCGAGGAAATCCACCTTGCCGTCATGCGACGGTTTTATCTCCCCGGTCAGCGCCACCTGGACCGGATTGGCCGTCTCGCGCGAACTCGGGCGCCTGCCCTCGAAAAAAAGCCGGTTGTATTTGAGATAGGTGGCCTCATCGAGATCGAAATAGACGTAGATCGGATCGAGCGAGACGATCGAGGTCAGAAGCGTGCCACCGCCATTGTCGCTGCCTTGCACGAGGTTGCCGACGCTGACGAGATGGCGGCTGACCCTGCCGGTGATCGGGGCGATGACGTGGGTGAATTCGATATTGAGCTGGGCTGCCTTCAACGAGCCTGCGGCCTGCATCTCCGCGGCCCTGGCCGCCTGCAGCGCCTGACGGCGCTGATCGACGATAGATTCCGAGACCGCCTGAGTTTGAACCAGTGTAAGCCCGCGGTCGAGTTCGCGTTTAGCCAGTTCCGCCTTGGCGCGTGCGTCCGAGAGCTGGCCGTCGGCCTGCTCGGCAACCGCTTCGAACGGACGGGGATCGATGATATAGAGCAGGTCGCCGGTATTGACCGTAGCGCCGTCACGAAATTCGACATTGGTGACGAACCCGCCGACCCGGGCGCGGACCTGGACCTCTTCGACCGCGTCGAACCTTCCGGTGAATTCATCCCAATCGGTGACGGTGCGCTTGACTGGCTGCGCCACTGTGACCGGCGGCGCCGCGGCGGCCGCCGCGGCCGGCTGCGACGGATTGTTCCCGCAACCGGACAACGCAAGCAAAGCTATCAGCGGCGTGAGGCCGCGCAGCGAATGGAAGATTGGTGTTTGAGTTAAACGCTTCGATTTATCAGTCGCCCTCAATTTCATCCCCTCCACTTTTTGCCGCGCATGATCGAGGCGGCGGGCTCAAGATGAGATCGACCGCCAGTCTCTCCAAGAACCGGCCGGGATCAAGCAAAATCATTGGGCGTCGGCAATGCCGCGTATCCAAAAATCTTATCGAACCGTCCGATAGAGTTGGAATAATTGCCGGAGAGCGATGTTGAGCGGCTGCTCGCGCCACGCTTGCGTGCCATCGCGGGTGGCGTCTAGCTGGCCAATCGGCTGGGGGGCCGACCTGCGCGCGCCTGCACAGCTCCCGTGACAGCAAAGTTGCGCTTCCCGCCGGCATTTTTTACTCCCCTCCCCGCGCCTCCTCCGCTAGATTGCTCGCAACCAACAAAAGCGCCCCGGGAGGACCCATCGCCGTGCACAATGGGCGTGTCGTTTTCGGCGCCATGGACGAGGTAGTATTCGGCCGCCCGGCCGCGGAAGCCGTCGTGGCGCAGATCGACCGGCTGGGTGCTATCCGCGCGTTCCTGATGGTCAGCGGTACGCTCAACCGCTCAACCGACGAGATCGATAAAATCCGAACGGCCCTTGGCGCGCGTTACGCGGCGACCTTTGACGCGATGCCGCCGCATACCCCGCGCGAAGCGGTCATTGCCGCCACCGAGCTGGCGCGTGCCGCCGGCGCCGATCTCATCGTCACTGTCGGCGGCGGCTCGATCACCGACGGCGCCAAGGCGGTACAGCTTTGTCTGGCCAACAATGTGCGTAATGTTGAGGGCATCGACACGATAAGGGCGGTCAAAGGCGCAGTTCCCGCGATGACCGCGCCGAGCGTGCGCCAGATCAGCGTGCCGACGACGATCGCCGGCGGCGAGTTCAGCGCGGCCGCCGGCGTCACCAACGCGAGTACCAAGGTCAAGGAAATGCTGCGTCATGCGCTTACCATCCCGCGCGCGGTGATCCTCGATCCCGCGATCACCGTGCGCACGCCTGAATGGCTGTTTCTTTCTACCGGGATCCGCGCCGTCGATCATTGCGTCGAAGGCCTGTGCTCGCGCGAGGCGCATCCTTATGCCGACGCGCAAGCGGCAAAAGGGCTTTCGATGCTGGCGCAGGCGCTGCCGCGGGTAAAGGAAGACCCGCGCGATCTCGAGGCCAGGATGGATTGCCAGATCGGCACCTGGCTCTCGATGGGGGCGTTGTCCGCGGGCGTGCCGATGGGCGCGAGCCACGGCATCGGTTATGTGCTCGGCGCCGTCTACGACGTGCCGCACGGATATACCTCCTGCGTGATGCTGCCGTCGGTGATGCGCTGGAACAAATCCGCCAACGCCGATCGGCAGGCGCTGGTCGCGGAGGCGATGGGACACCCCGGCAAGGACGCGAGCGACGTACTGGACGCGTTTATCCGCGGCCTCGGCCTGCCGCGCAGCCTGCAGGATGTCCGGATCGGTCCCGAACATTTCGACCGCATCGCGGAAGCGGCGATGGCGACGCCGTGGGTGCCGCGCAATCCGCGCAAGGTCGACGGGCCCTCGCAATTGCGCGAAATTCTGCTTCTGGCCGCATAACAACGAGGGAGACAAGATGTACACCGGCAAGCATGCCCAGCTGCGTCCGCTGCAGCCCGCCTTCATCATGGCTGAAACCGGCGAGACCGTGACCTATGCCGAATTGGACGCGCGCAGCAATCGCCTGGCGCATCTGTTGCGTAAATGCGGCCTGAGGCGGCTCGACCATTATGCGATCTTCATGGAGAACAACAGCCGCTACCTCGAGGCCAGCGGCGCGGGCGAGCGGTCGGGATTGTATTTTACCTGTGTGAATTCTTTTCTGACGCCTGGTGAACTCGCTTACATCGTCAACAACAGCTGCTCCCGCGTCCTCGTCACGTCAGTCGCAAAACTTGACGTTGCGCGCGAGGCGCTCAAGGAATGTCCCAAGGTCGAACTCTGCATCGTCGCCAACGGCGCAGGCGAAAGCGATCACATCGTTGGGCTGGAGGACGCAACGCGAGGGTTGCCCAAAACCCCGATCGCAGATGAGTGCATCGGCACCCCCATGCTCTATTCGTCAGGCACCACCGGCCGGCCGAAGGGCATTCTGCGGCCGCTTCCCATGCAGCCGCCGGTACAACAATTGCCGATCTTCGACTTCCTGCAAAACCTTTGGCGGTACCGCGAGGGCATGATCTACCTGTCGCCGGCGCCGCTGTATCATTCGGCGCCGCACTCCGCCGTCACTCTCACGATCCGCGCCGGCGGCACCGCGATCATCATGGAGCATTTCGATCCCGAGCGTTACCTCGCTCTCGTCGAGAAATGGGGCGTCACCCACAGCCAGCTGGTGCCGACGATGTTTTCGCGGATGCTGAAGCTCCCGGAGGAAACGCGACAGCGCTACGACCTTTCGTCGCTCGAGATCGCGATCCACGCCGCCGCGCCCTGTCCATCGACGATCAAGGACGAAATGATCAAATGGTGGGGGCCGATCCTCCACGAATATTACGGCGCCACCGAGGGCCTCGGCTTCACCGCATGCAACAGTACCGAATGGCTGGCGCACAGGGGAACGGTCGGCAAGGTGCTGCTCGGTGATCTTCATATCCTCGATGAGAACCTAAAACCTTGCCCGGTCGGCACGCCGGGCACGGTCTGGTTCAAGACCGCTACGCCGTTTGAATATTTCAACGATCCGAACAAGACCAAGGAGGCCCGCTCGCCCGATGGCAGCATGAGCACGGTCGGCGACGTCGGCTATGTCGACAACGACGGCTATCTCTATCTGACCGACCGAGCGACCTTCATGATCATCTCCGGCGGTGTCAACATCTATCCGCAGGAATGCGAGAACTTGCTGATCACCCATCCCAAGATCGCGGACGCCGCCGTGTTCGGCGTGCCCAACACCGATCTCGGCGAGGAAGTCAAAGCGGTGGTGCAGCCGATGCCGGGGGTGTTGCCGGGACCGGATCTGGCGCAGGAGCTGATTTTGTTCTGTAGCGAAAAGCTGTCGCGGCCGAAGGTGCCGCGGTCGATCGATTTCGAGGCGGAGCTGCCGCGGCTGCCAACCGGCAAACTCTACAAGCGGCTCTTGCGCGACCGCTATTGGGGCAACAAGACGTCTAGAATCGTATAGTCGCACGCCGTGCCCCGAGGGTTCGGACGCATGCCTGCGGTAATTCCGGCAGCCGGAAAGATTAAAACCGGCGGCATTTTCATTGCGCCGGCGAAAACTATATACGACCACAGTTTCCGCAGGGCATAATCGGCCACATCAAAGGGAGAACAACAACATGCGTGAAGCCGTCATAGTTTCCTATGCCCGTACCGGGCTGGCAAAATCCGGCCGCGGCGGGTTCAATATCACCCCACCGATGTCGATGGCGGCGCATGCCATCAAGCACGCCGTGGAGCGCGCCGGCGTCGAGAAGGATTATGTCGAGGATTGCTATCTCGGCAATTGCGCGCATGGCGCGCCCAATATCGGCCGTCAGGCGGCATTGCTCGCGGGCCTGCCGAAGTCGACGGGCGGCGTATCGGTAAACCGTTTCTGCTCGTCGGGGCTGCAAACCATCGCGATGGCGGCCAACTCGATCCGCTCGGACGGCGCCGATTGCATCGTCGCAGGCGGCGTCGAAAGCATCTCGATCCCCGGCGGCGGTTCGCCGAAGGAATCGATCGATCCGGACCTGCTGAAGACCGCGCCCGACATCTTCATGGCGATGATCGATACCGCCGATATCGTCGCCGAGCGCTACAAGGTCAGCCGCGAATACCAGGATGAGTTCTCGCTGGAATCGCAGCGCCGCATGGCCGCGGCCCAGCAGGCCAATAAGTTCAAGGACGAAATCGTCCCGATGAAGACCAAGATGAAATTGGTCGACAAGGTGACGAAGGAAGAAAGCATTGTCGACTACGTCGTTAACCGCGACGAGTGCAACCGGCCCGACACCACCATGCAAGGCCTTGCCAAGCTCGAGCCGGTGAAGGGTCCCGGCAAATACGTCACGGCCGGCAACGCCAGCCAGTTGTCGGACGGCGCGGCTGCGGTGGTTCTGATGGAAGCCAAGGACGCGGAAAAGCGCGGCCTCGAGCCGCTCGGCCGCTTTGTCGCTTGGGCTGCGGCGGGCTGCGAGCCGGACGAGATGGGTATCGGCCCGATCTATGCGGTGCCGAAACTGTTGAAGCGCCACGGCCTGAAGATTGGAGATATCGATCTTTGGGAGCTCAACGAGGCGTTTGCCAGCCAGTGCCTGTATTCCCGCGACCAGCTCGGCATCGATCCCGAAAAATACAACGTTAACGGCGGCTCGATCGCCATCGGGCATCCCTTCGGCATGACCGGTGCGCGATTGACCGGCCACCTCCTGCAGGAGGGACGGCGGCGCAAGGCCAAATGGGGCGTCGTGACGATGTGCATCGGCGGCGGCCAGGGCGGTGCCGGCCTGTTCGAAATCTATCATTGAGCCGGGGCCCGCGTTCGGCGCCAGCCGGTACGGGGATTGCGGCTCGTAAGTCAGAAGGGATGCCTGCAGCGCGGCGGAGCATCGCCGCGCTGCCCGTTTTGAGAGGCGAGGCCACTGAGCGGCGCCTCAAAAAGTGTGCCCGGCGAGCGCCGCGTCTGATTTGTGCCTAAAATTTGCACGAAAATGGAACCCGAAAGGTGGGGGTGTTCGATTCCGTCGCATGCCCGGTAGTTGGGAAAAATCTCCCCCGAAACCCGATTCCCGCAAGGAACTTTCTTTTTTCTCCTGCGCTATTGCGGTGGGGAGAAGGTTGATCCTACCTGACAACTCCTGGACGACATGAACAAGCCCGCGCCCCGCGCTGGCGGAACGGTGAAGGAACCTCTGCGATGGCCAACGTGCCAAGGCCCGGTCGGCGTCCGTGATTGATCCCCTCTATGTCGCCTCGGGTTTCGGCGTCGGTCTTCTGGTCGGTATGACCGGTGTAGGCGGCGGTTCGCTGATGACGCCGCTATTGATCCTGTTGTTTGGCATACACCCCTCGACGGCGGTCGGCACCGACCTGCTCTATGCGGCTGCCACCAAGGTCGGCGGCAGCGTGGTGCATGGCTTTGCCCGCAGCATCCATTGGCCGGCGGTGATCCGGCTTGCCAGCGGCAGCATTCCCGCCAGCATCCTGACACTGCTTGTTCTGTGGCACTTCGGTCTCGAGGGCGAAGCCGGACGGAGCCTTGTCAACATCGTGCTCTGCTTTGCGCTGATCCTCACCGCTTCGTCGCTGATATTCCGCAAGACCCTGTTGGATTCGCTTCGCTGGCGCATGGAGCGGCTCGACGCCCGCACCATCGCGCGCGCCACCGTGCTGGTCGGCGCGCTGCTCGGCGTGCTGGTGTCGATTTCATCGGTCGGCGCCGGTGCGGTGGGCGTGACCGCGCTATTGTTGCTTTATCCGAAATTGCCGATGGCGCGCATCGTCGGCTCCGACATCGCGCACGCGGTGCCGTTGACACTGGTCGCCGGCGTCGGGCACTGGGCGCTGGGCGCGATCGATTGGCACTTGATGAGCGTGCTGCTGATGGGCTCGCTACCCGGCATCGTGATCGGCAGCTATTTCGCGACCCGCGTGCCGGAAACCGCGCTGCGGCTGATTCTGGCCGTCACGCTGATCTTGGTTGCCGGCAAGATCGGATCCAGCGAATGGAACAATGCGGTGTCGATCGCCGGGGCGCTGGCCCAGAGCACGGCGCGCTAGACGATCCGGAAAAGCATGCCCTCGGGCTACGACCCGACGGGTGACAACCGGTTTTCCGAAAAGATCATGCTCAGGTAAAAATGCAAACGGCCGGACTTGCGAAGTTCGGCCGCTGCGAAATCATGGGGCCTCGCCCGAGTTGAAACGGTCGACTGTTCGCCCGGCTGCGCGCACCCGCCTCGTCTGTCTCGACCGCCCGCCGAAATTGCCCCGCCGCCTGCATTACTCCGAAGGACCAATATCACTCGCAGGCCTTGCTGGTTGCGCGGCACCTCCGCCATGCTATCGTCCGAGAAAATCGGCCCGATATGAGGCCGAAACTGGAGGGAGAGAAGCATGCGGAGCGTGCCAGCGATTGCGGCCGCCATGTTGTCGTTGCTGGCGTTTTCCAGTGTTGCATCCGCGGCCGAGCCGAAGCAGGGCGGTATCTTGCGAATGTATCATCGTGACAGCCCGGGCAGCGCCTCGATCCACGAGGAGGCGACCTATTCGACCAACATTCCCTTCATGCCCGTCTTCAACAATCTCGTCATCTACAAGCAGGACGTGGCGCAAAACAGCATGGATTCGATCGTCCCGGATCTCGCCGAGAGCTGGGCCTGGAGCAGCGACGGCAAGACGCTCGATTTCAAGCTGAGGCAAGGCGTCAAATGGCACGACGGCAAGCCGTTCACGTCGAACGACGTCAAATGCACCTTCGACATGGTGATGGGGAAGTCGCCACAGAAATTCCGCAAGAACCCGCGCAAATCCTGGTACGATCAGGTCGCCGACGTCACCACCAAGGGCGACTTCGAGGTCGCGTTCAACCTGAAGCGGCCGCAGCCAGCGCTGCTGGCGCTGCTGGCGTCGGGCTATACGCCGATCTATCCCTGCCACGTAACGCCGGCGGAAATGCGCACCCATCCGATCGGCACCGGCCCGTTCAAATTCGTCGAGTTCAAGGCCAATGAATCGATCAAATTGGTGCGCAATCCGGATTACTGGAAGGAGGGCCTGCCGCATCTCGACGGCATCGAATTCACCATCATACCGAATCGATCGACCGCTATCCTGGCGTTTGTCGCCGGCAAGTTCGACATCACGTTTCCGACCGAGGTGACGATCCCGCTGCTCAAGGACATGAAGACGCAGGCGCCGAACGCGGTATGCGTGTTCGAGCCGACCAACGTCTCGACCAATATTATTGTCAACTCGACTTCGCCCCCGTTCGACAATCCGGACATTCGCCGCGCGATGGCGCTGGCGCTCGATCGCAAGGCGTTTATCTCGATCCTGTTCGAGGGCCAGGCGGATGTCGGCGGCACCATGCTGCCCGCGCCGGGCGGCGTCTGGGGCATGCCGAACGAGATGCTGGAGACGATTCCGGGCTACGGTCCCGACGTCAACGCCAACCGCGAGGAAGCACGCAAGCTGATGCAGAAGGCGGGTTATGGACCGGACAAACACCTCGCGGTCAAGGTCTCGACGCGCAATATCGCGCAGTACCGCGACCCCGCCGTGATCCTGATCGATCAGCTCAAGAGCATCTATATCGACGCCGATCTCGACGTGGTGGAGACCGCCAACTGGTTCCCGAAGGTCGCGCGCAAGGATTATGCGCTCGGCCTCAATCTCACCGGCAATTCGGTCGACGATCCCGACCAGTCGTTCTACGAGAACTATTCCTGCAACTCGGAGCGAAACTACACCAACTACTGCAACAAAGAGATCGAAAAACTGTTCGATCAGCAATCCCAGGAGACCGACATCGCCAAACGCAAGAAGCTGGTCTGGGAGATCGACAAGAAACTCCAGGAAGACGTCGCCCGTCCGATCATCTTCCACGGCCGCGGAGGCACGTGCTGGCAGCCTTATGTCAGGGGCGTCACCATCATGGTGAACAGCTCTTATAACGGCTATCGCTACGAGGATGTGTGGCTGGACAAGTAGCCGGCTAGAGCGTGATGACTTTTCTTCGAATCGTCATCCCGCTCTATCTTTTTGTTTGAGCATGATCTCCGCGCAAACGCTTCGCGTTTGTCGCGAGGGAAAACCGGTACCC
>Ga0209526_10000872_pt1 | contig 19813 bp, 17 predicted proteins | sample JacPinW_OM2H0_M1_FD_188566 | JGI IMG/M metagenome (GOLD analysis project Ga0209526, IMG submission 188566) | Forest soil microbial communities from Algoma, Ontario, Canada - Jack Pine, Ontario site 1_JW_OM2H0_M1 (SPAdes) (version 2) | ecosystem: Environmental > Terrestrial > Soil > Boreal... | reverse complement strand
ACCCAGTGGCCATCCCCGGCATCCCCGGGTGAATCGTTGCGTTTGCGCCTCAGATGCCCCATACTGCTGTGAACCGGTCCCATCAAAATACGGAGGCGACATGAAATCCAGAACAGCCATAGTTGTTGCGGCATGGCTACTCGGTTCGACCCTCGCCTACCCGCAGAGCGTCGGATCCGATGTCGACAAGACTGCCGCTGCGACCAAGGATGCCGCAAAAGATACGGCCCATGCCACCAAGAAGGCAGCCAAGAAAACCGCGCATGCTACTGACCAGGCGGCCGACAAGACCGCAGCCGCTACCAAGCACGCGGCAAAAGATACCAGCCATGTCAGCAAGAAAGCAGCCACAAAGACGAGCATGGCACGAAAACGGCGGCGGACAAAACCGCGGACACGACCAAAGACGTGGCAACAGAGACAGGCCACGTGGCGAAGAAGACGGGGTATGGCATCAAGAAGGGCGTGAAGGCGGTCGGCCACCACGTTAACAAGGGCGCCGAAAAAACTGCAGACGAAGTGAAGTAATCTCGCATGGGGGGAGATTATCCGCAGGAACTTGCGAGAGCACCCGGCAGTTTACCGCCGGCCTGGCGCCCGCCCAACGAGTAGCGACGTTCGAACCTATCCCCACACGTATTTCGGATCGTAGCCGATCGCCTGTTTCTTCAAAAACCGACAAATTCTTCCGCAAAGCCGCGCTTCCGACGATGTTCAACTTGGCCCCTGATTTAGTCGATCGTGCGGGACCTCTGAGAAACTCCGAGCGTGAACGTGCCATAGCCCTCCTGCTAGCACAATCCCTTCGTGTGTGTCTCATTCATCGAGCGGGAAGATCCGGCCTTTTCACCAGTGGTACCGCTTTGGCCAGGAGAATGGTAGCAGGCCGGGACAAGCGGATGTGGACGTGGTCTTCTGTTCCGCCTACGATCAGGGCTTTGAAACCCATTCTTCCGGGCCATTCCACCCGCAAAATGACCACAAGGCTGTCTGTGCTTCGGCGGAAATCAATTTGCGTTGTTTAGTTTAGTGGAGAAGAGCGATGCTCGCGATCAGAAACATAGGAATGAGGCAAAGAGCAACTTCCGAAATGAAGTTTGAGGCGTCCCTACGACACGCAAATTGTTGACGGAATGCAACCCGGTGTTGCCACACCGGGCTACTAGCAGACGTCCCTCCGGGACGAACATCCGACAATCGTGAGGTGGCGGAGGGACGGTTGAAAGCAGCCAACCAGTCTACTGGAGGGTAGACGAACAACGAGACCGGCATCCCGGAGGGACGCTTGAAATCTACGCCGCCGCCTGGTCCACCGTCTGTGACCGATGAACATCCGAGCGATCGCTGCGATCGGCCAAGCGCTTTCACCGATGCTAGAATCAAAGTAGAACCCGCACGCATATAGGGGATTGATTCCCGACAATCGCATGCCGACCGGCTCTGAAATTCGCCGCAAATTTCTGGACTTCTTTGTGCAGAAGGGGCACCGCGAGGTGCATTCCTCGTCGCTCGTCCCGCAGAACGATCCCACGCTGCTGTTCACCAATGCGGGCATGAATCAGTTCAAGGACGTATTCCTCGGCCTGGAAAAGCGCGACTACACGCGGGCTACGACGTCGCAGAAATGCGTGCGGGCGGGCGGCAAACACAATGATCTTGAAAACGTCGGATTCACCAACCGTCATCACACGTTTTTTGAGATGCTGGGAAATTTTTCTTTCGGCGACTATTTCAAGAAAGATGCTATCGCCTACGCCTGGGAGCTGATCAGCTCGCCGCAGTGGTTTGGCATTGCCAAGGACAAACTCTACTTCACCATTTTCAATGGTGAGGGCGGCCTGCCGCGCGATGCCGAAGCCTATGATTTATGGATTGGGCAGGGCGTGCCGAAAGACCGGATTTTTGAGTTTGGATTAAAAGACAACTTCTGGCAGATGGGTGACACCGGACCCTGTGGCCCATGCAGCGAGATTCATTACGACATGGGGCCGAGAGCATCGGATCAGGGACACACTGAATGCGCGTTCGGCTGCGACTGCGGACGTTATGTCGAGATCTGGAATCTCGTTTTCATGCAATTCGACCGTGATGCCAGCGCCAAGTTGAATCCATTGCCCAAGCCATCCATTGATACGGGGATGGGATTGGAGCGGGTGACGGCGGTGCTGCAAGGAATGATTTCCAATTACGACACGGATTTGTTCACACCCCTCATCAAGCGCGCAGCGGAATTGGTCGGCGTGGCGCAGGAATGGGAGGTGAAGCGTGAATTGTGCTCGAAATCTGCGGCCTCCCTGCGAGTTGTCTCCGATCACTCGCGCGCAGCGACCTTTCTAATTTCGGACGGTGTTCTTCCCTCCAACGAAGGCCGGGGATACGTGCTGCGCAAGATTATTCGCCGGGCCATCACGCATGGGCGGTTGCTGGGGCAGAGGGAGCCGTTTTTGCATGAGATGGTTTTCGCGGTTCGCGACTCGATGCGGGATGCCTATCCCGAGCTTGACGAGACTTCTGACCGTGCCGCAAAGGCGGTGCTGGCGGAAGAGACGCGGTTTGCCCACACTCTAAATCTCGGCCTCGGGAAACTGGATGAACTTCTCCGTGCCTCCAAAACAGGAACAGGTCGGGAAATCTTGCAGCACGCCCTCGAAGAATACAAGAAGGATGGACTGCCCTACGTTGACGAAGTTTCAAGAGTATTCCTTGCGGCTTCTGACTCCGCGATGGGCGATGTCTATGAGGGGCGCCTAGAATACTTCTTTCCCAAGTCTGGTGTGTCCACGATCTCGAGGGCGTTGGGTCCAAGTCGAACGGGAACGCTCGAAGGATACGTGCACAAACAAAGAATTATCGCCAAAGCGATGCTGCTCGGGGAGAGCGCGTTTACACTTTATGACACCTTTGGTATGCCGCTCGACTTTATTCAGGACGCAGCCCGCGATCAGGGGGTCCTTTTCGACCAGACAGGCTTTGATAAGGCGCTTGCCGAGCAGCGGCAACGCGCTCGCGCCTCGTGGAAAGGCGCAGCCAAGCAGACCGCCAATCCCGCTTACCAGCGACTCCCAAAATCAGAGTTCGAGGGTTATCGCCAGACTCGTTCTGACGGCTGCGAGGTTCTCGCCATCATCAGCAAAGGCCAAGGCACTCAGGAACTCCAGCCCGGCGAAGAAGGCGAAGTCATCCTCGACCACACGCCGTTCTACGCCGAAGCCGGCGGCCAGGTGGGCGACCGCGGATGGCTCTACAGTCACGACCACAACACCATCGTCGCCGAAGTAAAGGGCTGCTATTACCCCATTCAGGGCGTGCGCGCCCATCAAGTCATCACAAAACAGCCAATTCGTGTGGGGCAAAAAGTGGATGCCGTCGTCAACACCGAACTGCGCCAATCCACGATGCGCAACCACACCGCCACCCACCTGCTGCAAGCCGGGCTGCGCGAGGTGCTGGGCAAGCATGTGAAGCAGGCGGGGTCGCTGGTTGCGCCCGATCATCTGCGCTTTGACTTCTCGCACTTCACCTCCGTCGAAGGCGAAGAGTTGCAGGATATTGAAGATCTGATCAACAAGGAAGTGCTGCGCAATCAGAAGATCGAGATCATCGAGAACGTGCCGATCGATGTGGCGGTCAACGAGTATAAGGCGATGGCGCTGTTCGGCGAGAAGTATGGCGACAAGGTACGCGTGATCAAGATCGGCGATTTTTCGACCGAACTTTGTGGCGGCACACACACCGACGCCACGGGCGAGATTGGGTTGATCAAAGTTTTGAAGGAAGGTAGCGTGTCTTCCGGGGTACGGCGCATCGAGGCCGTCACGGGCGAAGGCTCGCTGCATCACTTCCAGCAAGATCATGACCTCGAAAATGTGGTCGCCAGCCTCACCAGCCGCGAGGCCAAGGCATCGCCGGCCGAAGCACTGAAAATCGAGCTCGAGAAGAAAGACGCGGAGATCAAGCGGCTGGCCCGCGAACTCGATCAGGCGCGCATGAAATCGGCATCATCCACCGTTGCGTCGGTAACTGACCAGATCAAGGATGTTCGCGGCGTGAAAGTTTTGGCGCATCGAGTCGATAATCTGGAGCGTTCGCAGATGCGAACCTTGGTCGACCAATTACGCGACAAGCTGGGATCGGGCGTGGTTGTACTAGGCTCGGCTACAAATGGTAACGTTGCGCTCATTGTCGGTGTGACCAAAGATCTCACCAGCCGCGTGCAGGCGGGAAAAGTCATTGGTCCGGTGGCGCAGAGGGTGGGCGGGAAAGGTGGCGGCAGACCCGACCTGGCGGAAGCCGGCGGCAAAGATCCAGGAGCGCTGGATGCGGCACTGAGCGAGGTGTATGGCGTGGTCGAATCCTTGCTGAGCTAGCCTTGGAGGCGCCCTGTGGCAGGAAGGCTGTTAGACGGACGCGGGCGTGCCATCGCTCCATTCCGCATCGCGCCGTTGAAATTCACTTCTACGCTGTTCGCTCCATTGCTATACTTGCTGCCGTTTCAAGCAAGCAGGACGTGCAGGCGTTTCGCAAAATTGTTTCGTGGTCGTGCTTGTGGCGGGAATGGTAACCCAGTTCGGGGCGGCCGAGGAACTGGAGCAATCCTCCTATGTGGCGGGCGCGACCAGCACGTTCATGAACTTCCCGGGAGTTCCGCGCAGTGCATGATGGGAGCAGTCCGGAAGGGGAATCCAGCAAGAGGGCCGTGCTTCTGCTCAAGGCCCAGACCGGCTGCATGGTGCCTTGGCACTAGCATACTCCGGGTGGAATCTCTGATGCTGGTCTCCGGCCCCGCGAAAGCTGAGATGAAAGACGGCTCTCCGGTCACGCTCCGCGCTGGCGACTTTCTGTATCTCGCCTCGAAGCACATTCACCAGTTCACCTGCGAGGTTGCCTGCAAGATGTTCGATGTGACGGGAGACGCACCGTTCGACATTCACTACGTGGACGCCAGCGGCAACGAGGTTGCACCTGATCAGGCGTTGAAGGCCGAGCCGAAGACCTCGGCCAAGGAGCCGCAATAGCCTGCATGTGGAATTGGAAAGCGGACCGGTGCGGATGAGCAGGTCCGTTTTGCTTGTGGCAGGCATACAATTATGCCCTCCGGTTCCTTGATGGAGCTCTGTATGGAGGAGCGTATCCGCTTCATCAGCCACAAAGGCAAGAAGATTCTCCTGGTGGACTGCACCAATTGCTCCAGCGAGGAACTGGAGAAGTTCGCCAAAATTGTGCCCTCGTATGTTACGGCTGAGCCTCGCGGCTCGGTGCTGCTGCTGGCTGATTTTACGGGCGCGAAGTTCGACAAAAAAGTCGTCGAGCGCATTAAACCGGCGCTGGTATACGATCGTCCGCACCTGAAGCGTTCGGCATGGGTGGCGGCGGAAACTCTGCCGAAGATTTTCCACCAGCACTTGAAGTTATTTTCGCAGCGGGAGCTGCCCGTGTTCAAGACGCGCCAGGAAGCGTTGGACTGGCTGGTGGAGGACTGATTCGCGATTTCGCCTGCCGTGCTCGGAGGAGCAGGATGCCTTCAGGCAGTCAGCGAGACGCCGGCGCTGCGGGCACTCAACTCCGCCATTTTAAGATGACTGGACCAGTCAACGGATGTTTCATCTCTCCGCCTGTTCTGCGCGCCTCCAAATATGCGGCTTTCAATCCGAAGTACCATTTTGCGGGACGGTCGGCGTCATCGATCAGCATCAGGTGCGGGTTGCGCTTCAACCCTTCCGACTGCCTTTCCATGGTTTGACGGTCCTGTTCCACAAACTTCGCAAACACAAACTTGAGCCACTGTGGTCCAAGCGGCACCCAGCGAAAGATGTTCCACGCGGCTACCACGTCTATGCGGCAATGGTCGCGGGTGATCGGCGTTACCGTCGTTAACGAAGAGAACCAATACGTGCCTGCCCGGATTGTCTCCTGGCGCAAGTTGGGCAGAACAAAATCAATGGTTGTGGTAATGGAGTCAGCATCGGCATACAGTCGCAGCAGTTTATAAGGCGCGCTGTTGGAGCTGGGCGTGTGCGCGCTCATGCGGAAACCATGCGGAATGGGCTCGAACCGCTTCTGTTTTTCGTGGATGCTGTGACCACTGCGCCACCACCAGGCTCGATGAACGAATGGCCCGTGCGCTGGGTCCATCAGCCCGATGATTCCATGATCCACGCTGCAAAGTAGGTCAGCGGTAAGGTAAGCGAGCTTGTATTTCTCGCTGAAAGTGGGAACTCGAGGCACAGGGATGAGCGGCTCGGCAGCTTTGGTGAATCCGGCACCAGGCGGCGGCGGCTCGGGGATGAAAACCCAGATGAAGGCGTCATGTTCAGCGCAGGCATAGCCGCCAGCGTAGATGCGATCCAATTTCAGCTTCTGATCAGAAGTAAGCGACGGGATCAGCTGACACTGACCGGTGCGTCCGTCAAACTTCCACCCGTGATAACTGCATTCCACCTCCTGGCCATCGAAGCGACCGTAGGAAAGCGGCATGCCACGGTGCGGGCAGGCGTCATGCAAGGCGAACGGCGAGCCTGCGCGATCGCGCCCAATGACCAGGGGGGTTTCGAGCAGCATGGCCTTTCGCAGTCGGTTCCCGCTCACTTGCTCGCCGGGTAGGGCGCGATACCAGAAGCCGTAAAGCATCAGGGAATCCTGGGTTTCGCGTTGCGGGACGGAGAGGTCGTTCATGGGGGACGGAGGCAGCGTACTACAGCGACCGAAGCAGGGGAAAGTCGGCCGGCAGGTTATCCCGTGGAAACCGTGCCGGTGCGCTTTGCGGAGGTAAGCGTTGCTAAAGTAAGCTTGCCAAGGTAACCAGTAGGCGCACTAAATGCCTGTATTTTCAGTAAATCGTTGTATTACTTCGGTGGTTCGATTGGTCTTTCGATTGATTGCCACCTTCTTGCCGGTCAGCCTATAATTACCCCACTCTGGTAGGGATTCTCCGTCAGGTTCAGGGTCGGTAGGCGCGGAGGTATTGGTATATCCCCGCTTCAGCGTCATAACCGACTATGCGAAAGCACCTGCAAATCGTCCTGATGGCTAGTCCCTTAATCGCGACCTTCCTTTCTTTCACTACGCCATATCTGCAGGCACAAGTCGGTTCCGCCACGACCGCAGACATCAATATCACCGCCTTGACCGACGACTCTGGCCGCAGGGTTTACGTGAACGACTCGGCGCCGGCAGGGGTGGCGAGACGAACGTCGATGCCTGCTCTACTTACCAGCGGACTGGCCTACTGGAGTCCGACCGCGCGTCGGTGGAAATCGATCCCCCCGGCCAACATAAAGGCGGCACGGTCGGCCGCTGCGGAGGTCAGCAAGACGGAGCAGGTTTCCAGCTTCGTGCGTGGGAAACCATTCACGCCACAGGAGATCGATGCCGCCATTGACGAAGCCGCGTCCCGTCACAACGTGGACCCCAGTCTGGTTCGCGCGGTGATCAAGGTGGAGTCGAACTTCAACCCTAACGCAGTTTCCCGCAAAGGGGCGATGGGGTTGATGCAGTTGATGCCACAGACGGCGCGGCAACTGAACGTAGTTAATCCCTTCGATCCACAACAGAACGTAGATGCGGGTGTGCGCCACCTAAAGAGGCTCATGGAAAGTTATGGTGGCGACGTCAGGTTAAGCTTGGCGGCCTATAACGCCGGTGCAGGCGCGGTGTCGAGAAGCGCTGGCATCCCTCGCTTCAGCGAGACCCGTAACTATGTGAAGCGGATCACGGAGTTGTACTACGGTGGGACGGCTTCCGGATATCGCATCCTGAGCGGTCCTGTGCCCGAGCCGGTTCGCATGCTACGGGATGAACGTGGCGTTCTGTACTTCAGCAACACCGACTAAGACATCTGCACCTGTAGCAGTGCAGGCAGCCGCGAGTGCAGGGCTAGGCGATTACGGGCTAGAAAATTGAAGAAGTTTGATCGATGCCAACGCGCGAAGCGTCTGGGTACGGCTCTGTTCCTGCTGGTGCTCCCGGTGCTGCCCGTCCAGGCACGAGGCAAGTCTGAGGCTTGGGCGCACGCGCAATTTTCGGCTGCGGAGCGCATGCGGGAAACGTTGAATGGCCTTCCAGCCGCACAGCGAAATCGCCATGAATACCACCGTGTGATTACCGCCTATCGCCGGGTTTACTATGGCGCGCCGACTTCCACCAGGGCGGATGCCAGCGTGGTTGCGGTCGCGGAGTTGCTGGCGGAAATGGGACGGGGCTTGAACGACAGCAACATTCTGCGTTCAGCCATCGGCCAGTATAAGTTTCTGCGCCGAGAATATCCCGGCAGCCGGTACCGCTTCGATTCCCTGTTCACGATCGGCCAAATCTACGAGGATGACCTCAACGATCCGGTCCAGGCCAAGCCCGTATTCGAAGAATTTCTCCGGCGCTATCCCCGAAATCGTCTGGTGGACGCGGCGCGCAAGGCGCTCGCTGAACCAATGCAGCCAGCCAATTTGAGATCACAGGACGACAACCTTCCCGACGCTATCGCCCCGACAGGTACTCGGAGTAAGGACGGAACACAGAAGCTTTCGCGCGTCACGAACATCCGCCACTGGTCCAGCCCGGATTACAGCAGGGTCGCCATTGACCTGGAACAGGAGGTAAAGTTCGAATCCCAGCGTATCGATCATCCCGAGCGAATCTTCTTCGATTTGCTTGATGCCAATCTCGCCTCGACGCTATTGGGCAAGACCTTCGAGGTGGATGATGGGCTGCTAAAGAAGATTCGTGTTGCGCAGTTCCAGCCAGGAAAGGCACGGATTGTGTTGGAGGTGGCGGCTCGGTCCGACTACGACACGTTCCTGTTGAGGAATCCGTCGCGGCTGATCGTTGATATTCATGGCATGGACATTCACGGCAAGGATGTTCAGAGCAAGGACAGCCAAGCCAGGGAGATCAGGGGCAAGCCAGCGACGCAGGCTGCATCCCTGAAGGAGTCCGAGGCAGCAAGTCCGGAGAATTCGCAGACTGGAGATGCGCAGGTGGCTGCCCCAACCGAGGCTCCGGCGGCGGTGGAAGCCAAGTCACCGGTCAAGGGAACAAGCAAGAGGCCAGCTCCGCTCATCGGGGTGTCGAGCAGCACTGGCACCAAGAAAACCGTCGTGGGAGCGGACGATGAGGATGACTTTGGCGGAGTTACAGTAGCTAAACTCGATCCGCCGGACATCAGGCCCCTGGCCAAGGCGGCGACTGTGCCGGTTCTGCCCACCCTGTCCAAGGGCTCCGCCAGGAGCAAGCGCAAGACTGCGCCATCTTTTCCGGATACACGCGAAGCTTCACCGACTGCCAGTGGCGATCGTTCCCTGATCCGTGCTTTGGGATTGAAAATCGGCAAGATTGTGATTGATCCCGGTCACGGCGGACACGATACCGGCACCATTGGGCCCCAGGGTCTGGAGGAGAAAGATCTGGTATTGGATGTCGGGCGGCGGCTGGGCAAACTGCTGCGGAGACGACTCGGCGCCGACGTAGTTTATACGCGCAAGGACGACACTTTCATTCCACTCGAGACTCGCACCTCCATCGCGAACCAGGAACAGGCGGACTTGTTTGTTTCTATCCACGCCAATTCCAGTCGCGACCGGGATGCGCGTGGTGTGGAGACCTACTATCTGAATTTCACCTCGTCAGCGGAAGCGCTGGACGTGGCGGCGCGGGAAAATGCGGCCTCGGACAAATCCCTCCACGAACTTCAGGACTTGGTGAAAAAGATTGCATTGAAAGAAAAGATCGAGGAATCGCGCGAGTTTGCTTCCAATGTGCAGCGCGCCCTGCACAGTGGCCTGGCCGCGAAGAATCCCGGAATCCGCGATCGGGGAGTCAAGAAGGCGCCGTTTGTCGTGCTCATTGGAGCCAACATGCCTTCGATCCTGGCCGAGATTTCGTTCGTCAGCAACCCCGCCGATGAGCGCAGGTTGGGGAGTGCCGAGTATCGGCAGTGTATTGCCGAATCGCTCTACCGGGGAATTTCGAAGTATGTAAGCGGCTTGAGTGGAGTCAAAGTCGCGAGCAAGATTGATAAGGACGGGGCACAATGAACCCCAAGAACCCTTCGATAGCCGATCTTCTTCTTAGACCTCCGCCGATCTGCTCTGTGCACTCTGCGTTATTTTTGAGGGTTTAGGGCGGCCGGGAAACTTTCCCGGCTAAGCTGTAGTCTAATAATGCAGGGCACGCACGCCCTTGTTTCTCATGAAGGCTACCGGATTTATCTGCGTGTTAGTTTTGATGGTCTCGGGTGTTGGCACGGCTTTCGCAGGCGAGGGCGCCGCCGCCACCGCCACCGCCACCTTCCCCATTCTTCCCCAGCAGTTTGCTGGCTGGCAGATCGCAGGCCGGGCGAAGGCGAGCAAAGATCCCGCAGTGGCGGATTCTGTGAATGGCACTCTGCTTAAGGAGTACGGATTCACCGACTTGGAATCAGCCACCTATCGCCGCGAAGGCGGACGCACGCTGACGATCAAGGCGGCTCGGTTCGGGGATGCCAGCGGCGCCTACGGCGCGTTTACCTACTACAAGGTGCCGCAGATGCTCAAGGAGACGATCCCGGACCAGGGCGCATCCCTCAACGAGCGCGTGTTGTTCTATCGCGGCAATATTGTGGTGGATGCCGTGTTCGAGAAGCTGAGCGCAATGTCAGCAGCCGAACTCCGGGAACTGGCACAAGCGCTGCCTTTGCCTGCCGGAAACACACGAAATCCGCCCAACCTTCCCGCCTATCTTCCCAGTTACGTGAAGAATACCGCCAAATACGTAGTTGGACCGATTGGATTGGAGAAGATCAGTGCGCCCCTATCCGCGGAGCTGGTGGACTTCAATGCCAGCGCCGAAGTGGCCATGGGTACGTACGCAACCGCCGACGGTGACGCTACGCTGATGATTATCTCCTATCCCACCCCGCAGTTAGCTGCCGAGCATCTGCGCCGGATTGATGCCGCCCGCCAGCTACAGCAGCCGGGAAGTAAGGCGATCCTGTCTGCCGCCCCCATCTTCGACAAGCGGACGGGGCCTTTGCTGGTTGTCGCGATGGGTGCGCTCTCGCACGGGGAAGCGCGCTCTCTTTTGAGTACGGTGAACTACGAAGCCGATGTCACCTGGAACGAAAACACATATTCAAGCAAGAAAAATAGTCTTGCCAACCTGCTGCTGAACGTCTTTCTGCTCTGCGGCATTCTGATCGTATTCGCAGCCGTGGCCGGCCTCGCGTTCGGAGGGATTCGCATCTTCTTCAACCGCATTTTGCCCGAGAGACTACTGCACCGAGAGAAGGACGTGGACTTCATCTCTCTGAACCTGTCCGACGACCGCTGATTCCAAGGTAAGCTCCTCAATCAAAGCCGTTTAAGGGAAAAAAGTTGGCCCACGTCTCAGAATGAGTCATGCTGTGGCCTGTTAACCTATTCCGTAAGTCATTGAAATAAAAGCCACTTATTTCCCAAAAATTCCTTGACACCCCCTTTTTCGACTCTTAAGATTTCGCCAGAAAGTTTTGACGGCTTTGCCTCCGTTGGAACTATTCTCCCTTAAAAGAAAAGGCCGCCCTGTTGCCGGGTGGCCTTTTCGTCTGCCGATCGGCCATCAGCCCACATCATTCGAGGTGCTTTTCCTCCGCCCGAAGCGCGCAGCCTGGGAAAGTTGCCTGGGAATGTGCCTCGTGGAAGAATGCCGAATGCTCCGATCGATCCTAGCCCCATTCCTTTTTGCCGCTGTCGTCAGTGCCCAGAGCATGCCACCGGTGGCGGACAAACAGCTTGCTCACGGTATCTATAAGGAATTCGTCGAAATCCAGTCCGGTTTCACAACCGGCACGACCACCCCCGTTGCCGAAGCAGCGGCAGCGCGGTTGAAAGCCGCAGGTTTTTTAGAGTCCGATATTTTTGTCGGGGGAGCGAACCCAAAGAAAGCGAACCTCGTGGTTCGCTATCACGGAACCGGAGCCCGCAAGCCCATCTTGCTTCTCGCCCACACGGATGTAGTAGAAGCCAAACGTGAAGACTGGAGTACAGACCCGTTTCAATTGATTGAGCGGGATGGTTTCTTTTACGGGCGTGGCACGGGTGACGATAAGGCGCAGGCGGCCATCTGGATCGCGAGCCTGATTCGGTACAAGTGAGAAGGGTTGAAGCCGGCCCGCGATCTCATCGTAGCGCTGACAGCGGATCAAGAGGGCGGTGGTCCGTACAACGGCGTCGAATGGCTGATCAAGAATCATCGAGACCTGATCGACTCGGAGCTGGCTCTGAACGAGGGTGGCTGGCGTAATGGCCGGCAGCAGGAAGATTTCAAACGACGTGCAGGTGAGCGAGAAATACGTGATCAATTTCCGGTTTGAGGTGCGCAACAACGGTGGTCACAGCTCAATTCCTGTGCCTGACAACGCGATCTATTGTCTCGCCGGCGCTCTGGAACGGCTTCAGCGATACGGCCCGATGTATTGAAGGCCGTCAGCCAGGTGAGGGATGCTCTTTGGCCCGGTGTGCTGGTGGTGCCAACCATGGTCATGGGTGCGACCGGCGGAAAATACCTGTATGGCTGGTATTCCGACGCATGGGGTTCAGGGCATTTTCATGGACCGGGATGACATCCGTTTCCATGGAAGAGACGAACGGATAGGCGTCCAATCTTTTTACGAAGGGCAGACGTTCTTGTATGAATTGGTAAAGATCCTCGCGCAGGCTGTTGACTAAGGCGTCCTGCTAAGACTGAAAAAATTATCCCTCGCGGGCGGAAGCCCGCCTCGGAGTGATAGGGGTAAAGACCTTATCGGCGCGAGTAAACTCGTGCCCAAATCTGCCCCGAGCCTTTCCTGAATCTGTTCCGTACCCTTCCCCAGTCTGCTCCGGGGGCCATGCTATGCTTCCGCGCATGCTCCTCCGCCGTGGTGTTGGCTCGTTGCTGCTGTTTTTGAGTTGGACGGCTTCGCGGCTCGATGCTCGGGTCGTTCGCCTGGAGATCAAGTCGCGCGTCGATGTGCTCAACGGCAGGCAGTTCGGTGATGCCGGAGCATACGAGCGCATCACCGGGAGCATCTATTTCTCCCTCGCGATGGCAAATCCGCACAACCGCGGTATCGTTGATCTTGACAACGCGGTGAACGTGAAGAGCGGCGAGGTCGAGTTCTCCTCCGACTTCGTTGCGATTCGTCCCAAGGACCCGAACAAGAGCAATGGTTCCATGGTGCTTGAGATACCGAATCGCGGGCGGGGGCGCATCGTCGCCCTCGTCGACGGCGGCAACTGGGACCTCGCGAACGATGCGGGAGACGCCTGGCTACTGCGCAACGGCTACACCGTTGCAACCCTGGGGTGGCAGTGGGACGCAACCGGTCCCGACGCGCTGCGCTTATACGCGCCCCTTGCAAAGGAAAACGGTAAGACCATCACGGGCCTGTTGCGCGGCGATCTGATGCCCTGGAAGGCGATGGCAGAGATTCCGCTTGGGCACCTCATCCTCGGCAAGATTGGAGGGACCGAATATCCCGTCGCCGCGCTCGACGACCGGCGCAATGTACTCACCGTGCGGGACTCACGCAGTGCAAAGCGCGCGGTGGTTCCCCGTTCTGAGTGGCAGTTCGCCCACACTGTGGATGGGAAGCTTGAACCGAGCGATCGGCACATTCACCTGAACGGAGGGTTTCAGCCGGGTAGGATCTATGAATACGTTTACGTCGTCGCCGACCCTGTCCTTGCCGGCCTCGGCTTCGCGGCAGTGCGCGACTTTGCCGCGTACGCCAAGCACGGTGCCGACCCTATTGTCCCGGCAGCGCGCGTCTACGGTGAAGGCATCTCACAGAACGGGCGCTTCCTGCGCGACTACATCTATCAGGGCTTCAACGCTGACGAAGACGAAAGGATGGCGCTCGACGGAGTTCTCGCTCACGTCGCCGGAGCAGGCCGGGGTAGCTTCAACTACCGTTTCGCTCAGCCTTCCCGAGACGCACAACCGACTTCGTCGGTCTTCTTCCCCACCGACATCTTTCCTTTTACCGATCAGCCGGAGACCGATCCGGCGACCGGAAACAGCCAAGGGTTGCTCGACCGGGCCATGGCCGATAAAGTCGTGCCTAAGATATTTTTCTCTAATACCTCGTACGAATATTGGGGACGCGCCGCAGCACTGATTCACGTTACGGCCGACGGGAAACGCGATGCGTCGATCTCGCCCAACGTCCGCATTTACCACTTCACTGGATTGCAGCACTTTCCTGGCCCTTTTCCGCCGGCAAAGGGGGAAGGCGATTTGCTGGGCCAGGAACCGCAATCGCCGCTCCCGGTCCAGTACTTCTGGCGCGCCATGATCGCCAATATGGACGCATGGGTTCGCAGTAACATCGCTCCGCCAAAGAGCAGCTATCCGAAGATTGCCGACGGAACGCTCGTGCCATTCCAAAAATACCTATTCCCCGCGATTCCGGACGTAAAACAGCCTCACGAGGCGAATGGAGCTTATCGCCTCGACTTCGGCTCACATTGGCGCGACGGAGTTTTAGGTATCCAACCACCGCAGGTGGGGAAAGCTTTCCCAGTGCTGGTGCCGCAGGTTGATGCCGATGGAAACGAGCGTGACGGCGTGCCCCTGCCGGAGATAACGGTTCCGCTTGCCACTTACACTAGTTGGAACCTGCGCGATCCGTCGATTGGTGCGGCGGAACAGCGCGTCTCCTTCGAGGGCTCATACCTGCCGTTCCCGAGGACAGCAGCCGAGCGCCAGCAGAGAGGCGATCCGCGCAGATCCATCACGGAGCGTTATGCCAGTCGCAAAGATTATCTTAGCCGCTACAGCCACGCAATCGACGAACTGGCGAAGCAGCGCTGGATATTGGAAGAAGACCGCCCCGCCTTGTTACATCTCGGCCGCCAGGAATGGGACGAGGCAACGAAGTAGACAGTGCCGGTCGAGCGGCCGCGCGCGCCCAGGGTCTGAGCTGGCCTAAGAGATCCCCTAGGGTTGGGTTCCGACGGCGCTCCTGAGGGCGGCCTTCGGTAGGTTTGAATCTAGCCAGCGTTAGACGGAGCAGGAGGGTTGTGTAAACACTTGTTTTTTTCATCCAGCAGGCGAATGATCTCCGTCGTCAGTTCCGTCAGTTTTTCGGGATTTTGCTCTCCGGCGGCTTGTTCGCAGAGTTCCATCCACTCTCATGGTTGTTCATAGAAAGTTCGGGCTCTGATTCAACTTAGGGCCGCCACTCCTCGCTCGAAGTGACCGCCCTCCAGTTCCCGGTCGCGCATCCTTTGAACCGGTTTCCCAAGTCCGTGGGTGCCGGTTTCCTTTACATTGGTGTGTATCACAGAAGCGAATCTTGCGCAGTCCATTGCGTGACAGAGTGCGGTGGCGTACAGAGGAAGGAGACGCGCCTCCCGGTATGCAGGCTGGCGCACTAAGTTTGCAAAACAAATCGAGTTTCAAGCGAGCGCTGCGCACCGTTCCTGCTTACGTCAACTTTGGGAAAGACCGCGCTGACGCCACTGTTTGATGGTTTATTAGGGTTTTGGGCCGACGTAGCTCAGTTGGTAGAGCAGCCGATTCGTAATGTGCGAATCTTCCCACTTTCTCAACACCTTACATTCGCAGAGGTACGCAAAACGCGTGTTTTGGCCTCAGTATTCGTGCGGGTTTGCGGTGAGTCGTGAGCTAACACGAGAGAAACGCGAGAGACTCTTTTGCGGTCAGTCAAAGCGTGCAATCCATCTTATTGAGCCCAGATTTGTATCCAGATTCTTCACTGCGCCTGACTGTTTCCACCCGGTTCTTCCAGCTTGCCGCGACTGAGCGGGGGCGGATTGATTCGACCTCAGACCTCTCCACAATGAGAAAATTCGATGTAGAGCCGGGGCGAGTTTATTCTCACGCCGGGTGAACTGGGAACGGCGAGCGTTATCGTCGCGACAATGCACAATCAATTTGGATTAGTATGCCGGAGGATGCCGCAGCACACCAGTGCGGCCACCCAGTGGCTGGGCCGCAAGGGCAAGTGCAGAAGAGCCAATTTCCTACCAACGTGCTGTCTTGTGACACCCCGCTTCTGCGGTGACAATCTTTTGACAAAATACCGTTTGACAGATCGAGGACGCTCAGCCTAATATTCAACCGCTTGGTTGATCATTCGCACTCTGCTGAACTGGATCAGGTCTTTTCCGCGCTGGCGGATCCCACGCGACGCGCGATTCTGCGGGCGCTCACGCGCCGGCCTGCGACCATTAATGAAATAGCCAAGCCCTTCCCGTTTTCACTCAATGCAGTTTCTAAACACGTCATGGTGCTGGAACGTGCGGGACTGTTGCGGCGCGAAATCAAAGGACGTAAACACTACTGCTGGATCGAGCCGTGTCCTTTGCGCGAAGCAGATGAGTGGTTGGAGCATTACCGGCAATTCTGGGAACAGCGAATGGACGCACTGGAAGTGTATGTCGCTCGAAAATACCAAGCCTCAAAGAGGAGGACCAGGCATGGAAACAACCGCTGATGGCAGGCATCGGATTCAGGTGCGCCGGAGAATACCGGCGCCGCGGGAAGTCGTGTACGAAGCATGGACCGATCCGGAAGGCCTCAGGGAATGGATGTGCCCAGGGGACGTTATCGCGGCTGAGGCGACCCTCGATGTAAGAGTTGGCGGTTCGTTTCGCATCACGATGCGAAGCAAAGAACGGGTTCACGAGCATGTCGGGACTTATCAGATCGTTGAGCCCCCGGCCAAGCTAAGCTTCACCTGGTCGGGGCTGGACAATCCGAACGAAATCACGCTCGTGACAGTGGAATTCATCCCTCACGGCGCTGAAAGCGAATTAGTCATTACCCACGAGCGCTTCACGAAGGCAAATATCGCGCAGCGCTATGAAATGGGTTGGGGAACCATCGCACGCAAGTTCGCCGAGTATCTGGCAGGCAATCACAGTGAGAAGGCGATGCGGCGGGCTTAGGGTCACCAACTTATCGACGAATGGACTGGGGGGCTATGAAGCTACACAACAGGGTGGCTGTCATTACTGGAGGGAACAGCGGAATCGGATTGGCGATAGCGCGCGAGTTCAAGAGCCAAGGCGCGAAGGTAGTGATTTTCGGCCGCAACCAGCGAACGCTGGATCAAGCTGCACAAACCCTGGGCGGGGACGCACTCGCAGTTCAAGGCGATGTTCGCAAGATGGACGATCTCGAACGCTTGTTCGAGCAGACGGCTAATACATTCGGCCAAATAGACGTTCTCGTCGCTAATGCGGGCATTGCCAAATTCGCCCCGATCGAGCGCATGCCTGAGGCACTGTTTGATGAACTCTCTGACATTCTCTTCAAAGGTCCATTTTTCACGGTGCAAAAGGCACTGCCCCATGTGCGCGATGGAGCATCGATAATCCTCGTCGGCTCGGCCGACTCCGACAAGCTCGGACGCATCGGCACTTCGATCTACTCGGCTGCGAAGGCCGCCGTGCGCTCTTTAGCTCGTTCAATGGCGGTGGAACTGCTCCCGCGCCGCATTCGCGTCAACGTACTCAGTCCGGGCATGACCGACACGCCCATTATCAGCCGCGAAGGCGGACCGCCCGGTATGACTCCCGAGCAACTCGCGGCGGTTATTACCGGCACCATTCCGCTGAGACGGCGTGGCACGCCAGAGGAGATGGCCAAGGCCGCTTTATTTCTCGCCTCGGACGACTCCAGTTACTGCCTCGGATCGGAAATCGTCGTGGACGGTGGAATGACACAACTGGTGAACCCAGTGTGATTAAAGGAAGGCAGAGATGGCAGACAGCTCCGATCTGATCGTGATTGCCTCGGCAAAGGCGAAACCGGGGCATGCCAAAGAGCTTGAACGAGCATTGCGCGAGGTGCGGAACCGACCCGGGCGCAGCCGGGTTGCGTGCTGTTCAGCCTGTATTGCTCTTCGGAGAACCTGTCGGTCATGGTTGGTTTTGAGCGCTGGGCGTCCAGAGGACCATCAGCGGCACCTACAGGGTGCACATGTACAAAGGCTCATGTTTGCCATGGCCGACTCACTGGCAGAACCGCCGCAAATCTCCTCCTATGAAATCGTGGACGAGAACTAATCGAGAAGATCCGACAGTCCCGAACATCGAAGTTTTGTGAATTGAACCTTGGAGAAATCTATGGCCGAAATCAAGCACCAGATACCCATTAAAGCTTCACCGCAAAAAGTCTATGCCGCTCTTGCTACCCAGGTGGGCTTGCGTGGGTGGTGGACAGCCGACGCCACCGCGGACGAGAGGGTTGGCGGAAAGGCTGAGTTTGGCTTCGAAAGACGCGGAATGGTCTTTCGCATGACCATCGACAAGCTCGAACCCGTCAAGCGCGTGGTTTGGAGCTGTCACGGTGACCATCCGGAATGGAACGGCACGGTCCTCACATGGGAGTTGAGCCCGCAAAACGGCGGCACTACCTTACGCTTCTCCCAAAACGGCTGGAAAGAGATGAGCGATTTCTGCGCGACCTGCAATTCCACTTGGGGAGAGCTGATGTACCGCCTGAAGGATTATGTCGAGGGCAAAAATCCCGGACCGCACTGGAAGGAATGAATAACAGTGCTGGTCTCGCTGGAGGCCAGCTAAGAGAGATCGTTAGGAGCACAGTAAAGATACCTGACATCTTACATCGCGTAGGAATCAGATCTTCTCCGGAGAAAGTCTTCGCCGCACTTTCACAGGAGAAGGGCCTCGCCGGATGGTGGACAAGGGACATGAAGGCGTCGCCTACTGTCGGCGCAATCAATGAATTCCGTTTTGGCAGCAAAGGCTTTAATGACATGAAAGTTGTGGAACTTTCGCCGGGCAAGCGGGTGAAATGGCTGTGCGTGGAGGGCGCAAAAGAGTGGATTGGAACCGAATTCACCTTCGATCTTTTAGAGACAGATGGCGTGACGGTTCTGCTCTTCGCACAGCGTGGTTGGAAGGAACAGGTCGAATTCATGCACTACTGCAGCACGAAGTGGGGAACCTACTTGCTCAGCTTGAAGTCGTTATGTGAAATAGGCAAGGGCAAACCCTATCCGGACGATGTGGACATCGGCTAGGACAGCGTGAACACGCGCACTCCGAGTTTGCTGAGACGGCTCAGACTCACATAGAGGAGACCAACAATGGCGATCTATCAAACTGGTCGTTATCAGCTGAAGGCTTCCGCAGTCGAAAAGGTCAAAAAGGCAATCAAAGACTTTGTCCCCTATATACAGGAAAATGAGCCGGGCACGCAGATGTACCTTGCGTGGCAGCAAAAGGATGATCCGACCCGTTTCTTGCATCTTTTCATTTTCGAGGATGCGACGGCACAAACACGCCACGGCCACTCGGAGGCCGTACATCGCTTTGAGTCGGTTTACTCGCCGGAGTTAGTTGGCGGAGACGTCGTGTTCACGAACTACGAGATGGTTGCCGGGAAGCGCGACTCCTTCGGGAAGTCTGCATGCGGGGAAACTCTACAAAGATTCTACGACGCCGTGGTGAAGAGGGACCTTAATTCGGCTCGCACTTACTTGGCCGAGGACCTCGTATTTGTTGGACTTTTTGAGACCTATCGCAGCGCTGACGAGTACCTCAAGGCATTGGCCGGGCTATTGCAGGTCACGGTTCGCCTGGAGGTAAAAGGCATTATCAGTCAAGGAAACGATGCCGCCGTCTTTTTCGACCTAGAGACAAAAGCGCCTGCCGAGGGCAAGGTTCTGGTCGCTGAATGGCATCAGTTCAAAAACGGAAAGATCTCTCATGTGCGGTCTGCTTTCGATGGCCGACCGTATGCGGCCATGTTCACCGCTGCCGGGCGCAAATAATCGGACGGTCGCGAACCACTCACACAGGCCACGATCCCTCGGGCATGATTCTTG
>Ga0209526_10000871_pt1 | contig 19818 bp, 16 predicted proteins | sample JacPinW_OM2H0_M1_FD_188566 | JGI IMG/M metagenome (GOLD analysis project Ga0209526, IMG submission 188566) | Forest soil microbial communities from Algoma, Ontario, Canada - Jack Pine, Ontario site 1_JW_OM2H0_M1 (SPAdes) (version 2) | ecosystem: Environmental > Terrestrial > Soil > Boreal... | reverse complement strand
TGCCAACCGGACCCGGGGCGAGGACCGGAGAGTGGGAGCCGAAGCTTGAGCGCTATTTTGTCGCTGTGCCACAGCACGAAGGCACGAATGCTGAAGTTCGGGAGTATAAGGTGCAGTGAGAAAGGCGAGCGCTTTAGGTTTATCGCTGCCCGCCTGTCCCTTGCCAAAATCCCGTTGGGCTTACGGTCTAGAGTTTGAATGACAACTCCAGAGTCTTTGCCTCAAGATTTTTGGCGCAATCTTGAGTGTCTCGCAACTCTTCTTGATCACGACCGATATTCACGTGCTCGATTCGAGTCTACGTTCGCGAACGGAAGATCAGGTCAGCGTAGTCCACCGCGAGACGTTCATTCCGCAGTCAGTCCCTGGTCCTAGCGGAAAATTCTCATCGGTCCCGTGCCGTCCGCAAGCTGGAATCCTTATCCCACGTCGTCTCACAGAAACCGGACATTTCATGTGCTACCAGCATGTGGTTCGATTTTGCTGTAGTTCGATTTTGCTTGACATATTTGGCCACCGAATGTTAGTAGATGCTCGCTCAGATCGGCAATTTCCCAATAAGTTCCTAACCAGATTTTCGGCCCTTTCCTTAGCTCGGGTGAGATTCAGCTGCTGTACAGACCCGCCAGTGAATCAGGAGGGACGTCGATGCTGCCTGAAATATTTTTGGGAAAGTTTAGTGCTGCTGCCTGGGTATTTTTGATTGTGGCCCTCAGTATTTTGGGGACTGGTCGGGCGTATGCGCAAGTGTCAGGAGCAACGCTGAGCGGCACGGTGACGGATCCTTCTGGGGCAACTATCCCACAGGCTCAAGTCGTGACCACGAACATTTCCACCGGTGTTTCCCGCAACGTGACGACGGATAGCGCCGGATTTTTTACCGCCCCCAACCTCTTGCCAGGGACCTATGAGGTTCGCATTACTGCGACGGGCTTTAGCACGCAGGTGCGGACGGGTATAACGCTGACTGTAGGAGCTCAGCAGGCGCTTCCTATTACGATGCAGGTCGGGCAGGTGAGTCAAACGGTCGAGGTCACCACGGAAGCGCCCACAGTTGAGCTGAGCTCGTCCGCGCTGAGCGCCACGGTAAACTCCACGACAGTGCGTGAATTGCCCCTGAACGGACGGAGCTGGACCGACCTTGCAACACTCCAGCCGGGCGTGGATGCGATCCAGACGCAGGTATCGTTTACGGCAGGCGCTGATCGCGGGAACCGAGGTTTTGGGTCGCAGGTGTCGATTTCCGGTGCTCGCCCCCAGCAGAACAATTACCGGCTCGATGGCATCAGCATCAACGATTATTCGAACGGGGCTCCGGGAAGCGTGTTGGGCGGCAATTTGGGGGTAGATGCGATTCAGGAGTTTTCCGTCTTAACGAGCAACTATTCCGCCGAGTACGGCAGGACGTCAGGCGGAGTGGTCAACGCCATAACGCGCTCGGGCACAAACCAGTTCCATGGAAGCGTCTACGAGTTCCTCCGCAACAGCGCGCTGGATGCGCGAAACTTTTTCGACCAGGGCAGCATTCCGCCCTTCAAGCAGAACCAATTCGGCGTGGCGTCCGGGGGCCCAATCCGGAAAGACCGCACCTTCATTTTCGGGGACTTTGAGGGGATCAGGCAGTCAAAGGGCATCACTAATGTCGACACTGTGCCCACTCCCGCGGCGCGAGCCGGGAACCTTTCGACCGGTGCGGTGACGGTGGACCCCGCGGCCCAAAAATATCTTCCGTTCTGGCCTTTGCCCAATTCGGGCCTCACACCGGGAGGGGATACAGGAGTCTTCACTTTTGCGGCGCAACGAATTGTCAATGAGAACTATTTTGCGCTCCGAGGCGATCACAAGCTTTCGAATAAGGACAGCGTATTCGCGACCTACCTTTACGATAACACGCTTCTGACAGAACCCGACGGTCTCGAGAATATCCTGCAGGGCTTTAAGACGCTTCGACAGTTCGCGGTCCTGGAAGAGAATCACATTTTCAGTCCCGGCCTGGTCAATTCCGTTCGGTTTGGCTTCAACCGGGTGGCAGTGGACAACGATTACAGCGTGAAGGCCATTAACCCGCTGGCGGCGGATCGCTCTCTCGGCGCTGTCCCGGGGCAGGAGGCGGCCATTGTAAAGGTGCTCGGACTTACCGACTTCAACGGAGGGCTGGGGGCGAATCCCAACGTTACATTCCGCTGGAACTCGTTCCAGGTCTATGACGATGCTTTCTTGACGCATGGATTACATTCGTTGAAATTCGGCGTCGCCGTGGAGAGGATGCAGTTCAATCAGCTCCAGCCCGCTAACCCGAGCGGACAGTTTACCTTCAGCACGCTCCAGGATTTCCTCACGAACCACCCGAAGCGTTTCCAGAAAAGCTTTGTTAACGGCCTCACGCCACGGGATCTTCGCCAGACCCTGTTCGGCCTGTACCTCCAGGACGATTGGCGCGCGACTCCAAACCTGACGCTGAATCTGGGATTACGCTATGAGATCACCACAGTCCCCACCGAAGTCCAGGGCAGGCTCGCCACCCTGGTCAACTTGACTGATGCGACACCCCATCTCGGCGATCCGTACTTTTTGAACCCCACTCTTCGCAACCTTGAGCCACGGGTAGGATTCGCCTGGGACCCATTCCGCAATGGGAAGACGGCAGTGCGCAGTGGCTTCGGGTTATTCGACGTGCTCCCTCTACCTTATGAGTTCCAACATTTAGCAGCCCAAGCGGCTCCCTTCTTTGAGTTGGGCCAGGTGACCAAGCTGCCTCCCGGCTCGTTCTTTACCGGCGCATTGCCACTGCTCGGGCCGAGCTCGTTTCGCGAGGCGTTCATTGAACATAAGCCTCCCCGCAATTACGTAATGCAGTGGAACTTCAACGTGCAGCGGGAACTTGCGGGTAACGTTTCGATGATGGTTGCTTACGTAGGCTCGCGCGGCGTCCACCAGCCGTTCCGCTCTGATGACGTCGACATCGTGATTCCAAAGTTGACGCCTGAGGGATACATCTGGCCATCTCCGGTGGGCAGTGGGACAACGATAAACCCAAACTTTGGTGATATCCGGGGCCTGATGTGGATAGGGAACTCCTTCTTTCATGCCTTGGAGGTGCAACTAAACAAGAAAATGAGCCATGGCTTGCAGGTCCAAGGCTCTTACACCTGGGGCAGGAGCATTGATACCAGCTCGACGACGGCTTTTGGCGACTCCCTGTCAAATTCCATCGCCAGTCTCCACTGGTTCGATTTGAGGCTCAGTCGCGCTCCGTCGGACTTCAATATTGGCCGCAGGCTGGTAATCAATGGCACCTGGCAGGTCCCCCGGGCGAATACGCTCTCCGCGCCCGTTGCCTGGGTGGTGAATGGGTGGGAGCTGGGCGGGATATACGAACTAAGTGATGGCGTACCGTTTACCGCGGTCTTCGGCACGGGCGGGGACCCCTTGGGGTTGAACAGTAACGACCCATGGGACTTTCCGAACCGTCTCGTCGGGCCGGGATGTAACTCGCTCGTCAACCCTGGGAACGTGAATAATTACATCAAGCTCCAGTGCTTCGCCATCCCCTCCGCGCCCAGTATGGCTTTTTGGACGGCCAATTGTGACCCGCAGCCATTTACTGACTCAGCCGGTAACCCGGTCACAGTTCCGTATCCGCAGTGTTTCAACCTCCGTGGCAATGCGGGTCGCAACATCCTGATCGGGCCGGGTACGGCAAACCTGGACTTCTCAGTGTTTAAGAATAACTCGATCAAGCGAATCTCGGAGAACTTCACCGTGCAGTTCCGAGCGGAATTTTTCAATATCTTGAACCGCGCGAACTTCGCCGTGCCCGTGACACCCGACAATGTTACCATCTTTGATTCAACCGGAGCGCTCTTGCAGGGTATTGCGGGTAAGCTGACTTCGACGACGACACCAGCACGGGAGATACAGTTCGCAATCAAGCTGGCTTGGTAGTGTGTTCTCCGGGGTCATATTGTCTTTTCCGCGCTGCCCGCCCCAGGCAGATGTTAATCATGAGCGAGTCTTAGCGCGATACCTGTGGAGGAACCATATACCACTTCGTAAGGAGATCGAAGAAATGATCAGTCTCCCAGAGTACTACCGCATCGAGAATGAGACTCCAGAAAAAGCCTGAACAGACTGAAGTACACGATTAGTTTCGGTTCAGCATTGCCCATTATGAAACAATGTGATTCAACTGCACACCTTGCCTGAGATCATCGTCGGCTTCGGATTCAGCAACAGATAGATCGGAGGTGGGTGGGCCGGTGAACGAACGAAGCTTCGCGGATGGTTCTCTTTGTTGCCCGGATTGTCCTCTAGACTTGGGTAGTTGACATTCGATCCCTGCGAATTGACGGAGGGTTAGATGAAAATTCGGGGTATGATTCTATTCCTGCTCGCCGGACTTTGCTTGCCTGTCATCTCTCAAACAAGCCTTATGAACGCTCAGATCTCTTCATCTTTCGCCGTTCGCCGGGTTTTGCTGCTGAGCATCGACGGCTTTCATGCGGTGGATCTGTCGAAATTCATTCGGTCGCATCCGAATTCGACACTGGCTCAGTTAAGTTTCGCGGGCGTAACTTATACGCAGGCTTCCACCTCTAAACCTTCGAATTCTTTCCCGGGCTTACTATCTATGATCACCGGAGGCTCACCGATTTCGACAGGTGTTTGGTACGAAGGTGCCTACGCTCGATCCCTTTCGCCCCCGGGATCGAACTGCAAGAGCGTCGGCACAGGAGTCGTTTGGAGCAATTCTCTTGATAGGAATAAGAAAGTTCTCGATGCGGGGGGAGGAATCGATCCTGCCAAGCTCCCTCTCGACCCCAACAAGGGCTGCGTCCCGGTTTATCCCCACAGCTTCCTCCGAGTGAACACGATATTTGAAGTTACCCATTCTGCCGGGATGCGCACGGCGTGGATTGACAAGCACCCTTCGTACGAGATGGTCAGTGGTCCTTCCGGAATGGGTGTGGATGACCTGTTTACACCTGAAATCGGATCCGCAACGAAGGATGTAAAGGCCCTGGAGGCCTATGACGACGTGAAGGTCCAGGCGGTCCTTAACGAGATCGACGGACAAGACCACAGTGGGAAGGTGTCGGTGGGAGTGCCGGCTCTTTTTGGCATGGCCTTCCAGGTGTTTAGATTTGCGCAGGTGATACCGACCGGAGGATATAAGGATGCAAGCGGCACACCGAGCGCGCCGCTACTTGATGCGATCGAGCACACCGATCAGTCGATCGGTAAAATGGTCAGCGGCTTAAAAGCGCGGAACCTTTTGGACTCGACCTTGATTATTGTGACCGCAAAGCACGCTCAGGCGCCGATGGACCGAAACAAGGCACGAAACACCGACGACACGATCATCCCCAAACTGATCAATCAGGTCCGGAAGGACCTCGTAGCTTTCTCGTATGCAGATGGTAACATCACGTCCATCTGGCTCACCGATCAGAACCAGACCGCCAAGGTCGCAGAAATCTTGAGCCAGCCCGATAACCAGTCAGCGGCCGGTATCCAGAAGATTCTGTGGGGAGAGTCTTTAAAGTTGATGACCAACGATCCAATCGAAGATGTTCGCGTCCCGGACATCGTTGTAATACCCAACTTCGGCAATATTTACGCCGAAATTCCTGCCGATGAGACGCAAATAGCGGCTCACGGCGGTTTCAGTGAGGAAGACACTCACGTCGCGCTGCTCGTTGCTAATCCGGGGCTGGGGAAGAGGATGATTAAGAGCCCCGTCGAGACCACGCAGATCGCTCCCACGATATTGGGGGTTTTGGGGATCGATCCCCAGGGGCTACAGGCAGTGCGGATGGAGAGGACACGCACTTTGCCCGGGCTATTCGTTGAATCTGCTAGTCGGATGCGAGCTTTGAGTTCCCAGTAGCCTGGACAGGAACAAACGTTTCTAATTTCATCTAATCGACATATTCACTATCGAGGAGAAAACATGAAATATGCGCTCACAATTGTTGCGCTCCTGTTTGCGTTAGGCGTCAGTCCGCAACTTACCACCCTGGTCCACGAGAGACGCGAAGATCAAACCAAGCTCAACCCTGCGAAGAGTAAGTCTCAGGTCGAGCCACTTCGACTTGTGAAAACCGTGGAAGTACCAGGTGTAGAAGGGAAGTTTGACCACTTTGCCGCGGATCTCAAAGGCAAGCGACTATTCCTTACCGCTTCAGTTCACAAGACTGTCGAGGTTTTTGATTTGGCCGCCGGGAAATGGATTCATTGGCGGATTTGTTACACCCCATGCAATATTGTGAATTCCCACTTCCAATAAACTTCTAATCAGCGATGGTGGTGACGACACACCCAATGGCTAGTGCAGAATCGTGAGCGGCGACACGTATGAGATAATCGACAGTCTGAAGCTCGCAGTCGATGCAGACCCCATACGTTACGACCCGACCACCGAACACCTCTACATCGCCAATGGCGGCAAGGACGCTGGCAACAACTACTCACTCATCTCAGTAATCGATACAATCGATGGCGAGCACGTTGGGGACATTCGGGTTGAGAGTCCGGAACTGGAGACCATTGCGGTTGAGCGGTCGGGTAAGCGGCTCTTCGTGAATATCAAAACTCATAACCAAATTGGCATTATTGATCCGGAGAAACAGCAGATGGTCTCGACGTGGCCGATCCCAGAGGCCGGAGTTCCAACACCCATGGCGCTGGATGAAGATCATCACCGTCTTTTGGTAGCGTGCCGTAAGCCCCCACGATTAGTTGCATTCAACACGGAGACAGGTAAAGTGGTGGCGAGCGTTCCGTGCGGTGGCGGAGCGGATGACATGTATTATGATGGTGCGCGTAAACGTATCTACATTACCGGCGAAGAGGGGTTAATAAGCATAATTGGGCAAACTAACCCTGACCGTTACGAACCAATTAAGACGCTCCCGACTGGGCCGCTCGCCAGGAACTCTCTCTTCGTACCAGAGTTGAACCAGTTTTTTGTGGCGGTTCCTGGTAAAGGCGAGCAGAAGGCAAAGGTTTTGGTTTTCCAGGTTGAACCGTGAAGACGATTTCCGACCGTGTTAAATGCCACGTCAACGGCGTGAAGGCGCCCATCTGCCATACACTTTTATCAGCGTCATTGATACGACGCGAGCAAAAAGCTGGCTGATACCAAAATCGATGCCGATAGTATAGAGGCAATGGCGATCGAAAAGTCAGGGCCGCGATTGTTTGCCAACCTTGAGTCCAAGAGTACTGGGGCAGTGATTGACCGGAAAAAACGTGGGGTGATTGCAACGTGGCCTGCGGTGAGGTAGCAAAGGAATTTGTCGCGATGGCGTTTGATGAAGCTGGCCATCGCCGATTTGTCACCTCTAAGACTCCTGCCAAGCTTATTGTTCTGGATTCTGCTTCCGGCAAGGTTGTGACAAGCCTCCCCTGTGTGGCCATGAACGACGACATGGCGTATGACCCCGGGAATAAGCGTATTTACATTTCAGGGAACGGCTTTGTCGACGTGTTCCAGCAAAAGGATCCTGTCCACTACGAGCAGATCGGGCATATTGCCGGCAGTTTTCGTGCCAAGACCGCAATCCTGGTGCCTCAGCTAAACCGATACTATCTCGCTGTGCCTCGTCAAGGGGCAAACCGGCAGAAGTGCGGATTTACCAGGTGGTGCCATGAGTTGCTTGCCTGACGAAGTAAGTTGCTCGGCAAGCCCGCGAGGGCCTTGATCGTTTGCTCGTTAACGTTCGGCTTTTCCGCGAGTCGCGAAATAAACGTGTGCCGCATGTCGTGGGGCCGGTAGTGTACGCCAGCGGCTTTGCAGGCGCTACGCCAAGCCTTGCGCCAAGAACCCATCGGACGGTTGAGATTAACGTCGTAGAGAACCGGCACCCGTGAGTTACCGGCCAAACCTACTTTGTGGTACGGGAAGAATCCCTGACAAGCGGGCGCTGGTTCTCGTGTGGTTCGTCCGTTGGCCAAATGTCATATCCGCCAAGTACGGGCAGTCGGACTGGACGAGCCTGACGGATTGCCATGATCGATGCCCGTTTACCGAATGCCTTCTGGACGCGTAAATCGAGACTTCCTCGCACTCCTCGACCAATCGGTGCGGGCCTCTGTACGCGATCTGCTTCGTGGGATGATCCCTGTCGCCCTGGAAATTGCCCAGGATAGATCGGACTTGAGTCTGTCAGACACTGGTCCACTCCGAAATGCCGACTAGGGGAAGCAGCGCATCATACAGTTCTCGGATGCCCTTAGTCCCTGGGAATACGCGTTGGAGGAGTAAACTGATTGCCCATAGCTCGGTAAACAAACGCTTCAGTTCCACTCGCCGATCGCCGCTCCCCCAGCGAGGTACTTGGAAGTGAAACGAGTGATTTCCTCAGCGGCGTAAGTCGCCTGATGGACGCACTGCTAGTTGGAGCACCCGACCCAGTGGCGAGGAACGTATCCAAAGCCTAGTTGACTACGTGGGTGACATTACGGCCTGTCGCAACACAAGATTGTCGAAGGCGTTCCATCTGGCCGTCTGAGAGGCGAACGGTTATGCGGCTTGATTGACTCATGATTTCACCTACCAACATAGCCAGTTTGAAAGGTGTAGTGTCCAGGACAATCTGCTGTTGGCGTAAGCGCAATTGGGAGGCTGGGGTGATCTGGCGCGGGCAGGACCTCGGCACTATCCACCAAATTAGGCGCTAGTTACAGGTACTGGCGTTGGGTCGCCATCTCGGGTTTCAAACAGCACAGTATGATTATCGCGATGTGCCTTCCCGGGCGCTTACTCCTTGGCGCTCATTAGTTAACCCGGCAAGCTCGAGTGCCCGAGCAGCTTTGGTCCGTTGTGCCACGTAGCTCTCCAGCAGCTCATCGAGTTCCGCTGGTCGGATTGGCTTGGTAAGATAACCGTCCATCCCGCCGGCCAAGCACCTCTCGCGATCGCCTTTCATGGCGTGCGCGGTTAAGGCAATCACTGGCTGGTGGATTCTGCTGCCTTCTTCCTTTTCCCGAATAGCCGCGGTTGCCTCGAATCCGTCCATCTCCGGCATCTGCACGTCCATCAACACCAAGTCGAAACTATCTTCCCCGAGCGCTGCCAGCGCCTCACGACCATTACCTGCCAGCACGACGCGGTGTCCTCTTTTTTCGAGTAACCGTACCACTAGCCGCTGGTTTACCAAATTGTCTTCCGCGACCAGCACCCGTAAAGACGTCGCCGGGTCGCGAGCATCTTGCAGCGAGAACCGAGTGATGAGAGGGGTGGGGCCCTGCTGCTCGTGGTCTCCCAGCACTCGGGCGATGGCCTCGCGCAGTTCGGATTGCCGGATGGGTTTCAACAAGTAAGCAGACACTCCCAGCTCCTGGCAGCGCGCGGCATCCCCTCGGTGTCCGGCCGACGTGAGCATCATAATCGTCGAGGTGGATAATTCAGGCCTTTGCCGGATTTGTTCGACCAATGCAAAGCCGTCCATCCCCGGCATGTGCATGTCCGTCAAGATCAGATCGAACCGGCTCCCCGTTTCGCGGGCTGTGGACAATTGCGCGAGAGCCTTATTCCCACTTTCTACCGATGTCGGCTTCATCTCCCAGCGGACGAGCATGCCGTCAAGAATCCGACGGTTGGTCTGGTTGTCATCTACCACCAGCACCCTGACACCTCGTAATAACTCAGCAGAGGCAATCGACTCGATTTCGGTCGCTTTCACATCTGCAGCCGCGAGCCGCGCGGTAAAGTGGAACCGGGTTCCGCGCCCCACTTCGCTCTCCAGCCACATTTTGCCGCCCATCATTGCCGCTAGGCGCGTTGAGATGGTCAGTCCTAGGCCCGTCCCTCCGAATTTCCGGGTCGTCGAGGTGTCCGCTTGGGTAAACGGTTCGAATATCAACCTTTGTTTCTCGACAGGAACCCCGATTCCTGTGTCGGACACTGTGAAATGCAAGATGTGATCGTTGGCATCCTCGGAGTCGGTTTGAACTTTCACCACCACCTCACCCTCATGTGTGAATTTGATGGCGTTACCCACGAGATTGACAATGATTTGCCGCAGTCGGTTGGAATCCCCCCGCAACATTTCCGGCACTTCGGGAGCCACCTCGCACATGAGGTCAAGCCCTTTTTCGTGCGCTCGTACCGAGAGCGCTCTCATCGTTGCTTCCAGGGTATCGCGCAAGTTGAAATCAATTGCCTCCAAGTCGACCTTCCCCGCCTCGATCTTAGAGAAGTCGAGAATGTCGTTGATCACCGTCAGCAGGGAGTCCGCCGACATCTTTACGGTTTCCAAGTACTCCCGCTGCTCTGGTGTAAGTTCGGTATCGAGCGCCAGATCAGTCATGCCCATGACGCCGTTCAACGGAGTACGAATCTCATGGCTCATGTTGGCCAGAAACTCGCTCTTCGCTTGGCTCGCGGCTTCGGCCGCCTGCTCCGCTTGTCTGCGCTCTACGACTTCCTTCTCTAACTCCTGCGTACGTTCAAGAACACGAATTTCGAGCCCATCCTTGGCACCCTGTAGCGCCGCGTCGCGTTGCTGGATGCGGTCCAACATTTCGTTAAACGAACCGACGAGAGCGCCAACTTCGTCATCCGCACTCCGTAAGGCCCGTAGCGAGTAATCTTCGTGGGCCGAAACCCTACCGGCGACGTTCGCAAGGTGCAAAATGGGTTCGGTGATCACGCGGATTAGCCGCGAAGAAACCAGCAGCGTTGCGAGAACAGACACGAGGAGTACGACACTAGAGATTACAGCGTACTGTCGGAGCCGGGCGTGAAGCACGCCGAGGTCGGAGATGATGGCGATAGAACCGAGCTTGTCTCCGTTCAGGGTTACGGTCCGCGAAAGAGTGAGAGATGTTTCGTCAAATTGGGCTCCGTCCTCACGTCGCGCGGGCATCCGGAAATTCCCACCGATATCAGGACGGCGGTATTCCGCGAAAATCGTTCCCTGGCTGTCGTACAAACAGGCGGCGATGATGTGGCGCTCAGCTTGCAGTGCCCCCAACATGTCCCGCGCGGACTTGCGGTCGTTGAACGTCAGAGACGCCGCCGTATTCGCGCCCAGAGTGTCGGCGAGAGCCAAAAGTTCGTTGGTCATCGCGGCGCGGAAGCTCGCACGTTCGTAGATGGCAAATCCTAGGCATGCCAGGATTAGCGCAAGCAAGGTAGTCGATAGAATGATTGCGGTCAACTTGCGTTGAATAGAGGAATTTCGGAAGAACACCATGCTATTTCCCCCTAGCACTGCCAACCACCGCCTTGGCTAGAGAAGCAGCCTTGCGCTGATTGTCAATCGATCTCGTTGGGTCGCATCCAAATTAATTTCGAAGCGGAGCTTGCCTTCTTCCTTAAGAAACCCGATCGTCCGCACTATTTTCCGAGGACTTTCCTCACTTGGCCGTTGCGCAAGGCGGAGAAGCCGCAGGTGTCAATCCTTCCTTGTCTGATCCTGTTCGTGCACGATTTTCGCAATGCTCAAGAGCGTAGAGCTGATCTTCAGGCCAGCGCGTTCTGCGGCAAGTCGGTTGACTTCAAAATGGACCTTGTTTGCTTCGACCGTCAGATTGATGATCCCGCCCAACACAGCGAACCCCTCGGTTTCGCCAACCGTCAAAGTACGTGATCCCTTAAGGCCCCGCACAATCCTGTCGGCTTGGTCTTTCTCCGTGGCGGGCACAAAAACAATCTGACACACACTGAGATTGTCAGTTGGTTTAAACGTCCTGAGCCCCACAGGATGGCCTCCCACATTCCGAGTGCGTAGCTCACTCTCGAGGGTTTCGCTGAATGGGTCATGACCAACGACGCATATCAGCAGGGGCGCGCCCGGTTCGCGATATGAGTCTGGCGGCCACTCGACGAACTTTGTAAAGTTGTACAGGAAAGCGAGCTTGACTGGATATTCCGCCCCTTCATCTTTCTGCGAAAGGGCCCCGGGAGCAGCAATCGAGAAGAGCCAGCAAGCTATGATACCGAAGATGGAAGCTCGCCGGATTTGACGCGAATCAACCCCAAAGAGGGAACGCGAACAGCACCGCGATCTCCTGCCATTGTGCTTTCGCAGCCAAATATTCATCATTGAAATCTGTATCCGACCTTGATTCGAAAACTTCGCCCATCCTGAAAAAGAACGTCCTCCGCCAATCCGTCGCCGCCAGGGTCGGCATATTTCTGGTTAAACGCATTGTAGAGGCTTGCCGAGAGTTCCCATCCCTTTAGAATGTTTCGGCTGAATAGGGTGAAATTGGGAACGACATGGGCTGCCGTATATTCGCCCGTCAGGGTCGCTCTCTGACTGACATACTGAAGATCCATACTCGCGAAGACCTTTTGCTTGAAGAGGGGAACGCTAAGGCTCGCTTGTACGAGGTGTCTGGGAGAATTGGTGAGAGGCCTTGGAGTGCTCGGGCTCCTCACGTCCTGAAAAGAGTAACTGACCGTGCCTTCCAGGCCACCGGGCAGTCTTCTCCCAAATTCAAAATCTACACCTCGAAGATCCAGTGATCCGACGTTGCTGAAGAAAGCATTCCCGGTTGCGAGGTTATCTTGTTCGTCGATCAAGCCGTGGATAGGGTAATAAAATCCCGACACGGTCATGCGAAAATGATTGGCAAAGTATTGCTCCCATACCAGCTCCATGGTCTTGACGGTTTCGGGCCGGAGAGACGGGTTAGGTTCGTTTCCGGGGGCAGCATAGTAAAGCTCGAAAAAGTTGGGAGCACGGAAGGACTGGCCGTAAAGAAGCTTGAAGGTAGACTTCTCCCAGGGGCTATAGATCAAAGCGGCGCGCGGGTTGGTAGTGCCGCCGAAGGTCGAATAGTGGTCGTAGTGGAGTCCCAGATTCAAAACGAGGTTTTTTCGGAGGTGAATTTCGTCTTGAGCATAAACGGAAAATATATTTGAGGTCCTGTAGCTAGTGAAATATTGGACGAAGGGTTGAAGGTCATAATTTCCCTGATCCTGCTGAAGGCTGTCACGGAATTCGGAACCGAAAGTCAATCGCTGCCTAGTAAAGATCTGCTTAGAGAGGGCCACCTCATCCCCCCACCATTTGCCGTGGGCGAAGTTCTTGTTCATCACGCGGGAAGGTCCACCCGAATCGGAGTAATCGTAAATATAAGTGCCGTCGTTGTTGAACTGATCGTAGTACAGCCGATTGGTAAGGCTCCAGCCGCTGCCCAGCTTGCGGTCGTATTGCAGATCGAGGTAGCCATGTGCATCGATGGTGTGGGTTCCAGTGACATTGAAGACGGAACCGAAGGGAGCGGTCGGAATCCGCTTGTCGCGAGACCCCAATACGCCGTGCAAGGTGAAATGTCCCCAGGAGAGATTGGCAAGGAGTTGGCGAGACTCGTCATCGTCTGCATTCACCGCAATGCCATTGTTGGTGGCGGGACTGTCGAATTGCGGGAAGAAGAGCTGGTCCTGGCCATGGGAATCATAGAAGGAACCGGAAAGAAGCAGCTCCAAACCATTCTTGAACTGATTGCCATAGCTGACACGGCCCTGGTACGTACCGTAGCTGGCCACGCTGCCTGCCACACTCACCTTCTGCAAATCCCGTCCCCGCTTTGTAATTACGTTAATGACACCCAGGAAGGCACTGGCGATATAAAGGGAAGAATTAGGACCGCGGATGACTTCGACGCGGTCAATCAAGTCGACGTCAATCGGGAACTCTGTTCCAATCAGAGCCCCGTCGAAAATGTTATCGTTGAGCCTGTGGCCGTCAATCAACAATGTGATGCGACTGTTGTAGTCTCCCGGAAGTCCGTAGCCGCGGACGCCCAAGTAGCTATAGTTTCGGTCGTTACTGACATAAAAACCGCGAACGCTCCGTAAGATGTCGGCAAGAGTCCGATAGCCGTATCTTTGGATTTCTTCCGATGTAATGATCGTGACGGAGGCGGGCGCTTCCGTCACCTTCTGCTTGAAGCCCGAGGCGCCGTAGACTGAGTCAATCTCGACCGCCATCAAGTCCTCAAGACTCATGTCCAACAAGCTTGGAGTTTCGTCCTTTTTCTGAGCTGACGCCCGGGTCGAGGCCAAGAGAGGTAAAAGACAAACCAGGACCAAGCTGAGTGCTCCTTGAACGGCACGACCGCCAGAAGGGTGCGACAGGCGCGTGCCAGAACTCGTTGGTTTGGGAGCGGTGTGCGCGAACAATAGGAAAGGCATGATTGGCCCGACAATCAAAAGCCTAACTAATCACGGAAATGCCATTCTGGTACTTATTCACCATTCTCCCCGCAGCAGTCGCTCCCTTGACTTCGCAGAGGGTCCCAAAACGCACAGCCAATGGGAGGGTGATGAAGTGCAAATGGGAAGCCATCGGGCGGAGGGGAGAGCCGCTCGTAAGTGACAGATTCGATTAACGGGAGCGCCAATAAGTCTGCCGCTGCGATTCCTAAAAAGGCACTCTGCGCATGCCGCGAGCCTGAATTGGCTTTAGAACAAGCCGGGATTAGAGCCCAAAGCCCATTCCACCGGGCGGTTCAGGACGGGAAGCCCCTCTGTGTAGGGTCCGCGCTCGAGCGGGGCTGGTCAGTGCCCGCACGGCATTGGTGAATGCGGCACGAGGGTTGAAGAAATCCTATGGCGAGCGGCTGCAGAAATGTGGCACCCAACAAATGAATCGGGAGACGGCCAAAGGTCTGAGCCAGGAATTGCGCGATGCTTTGGATCCTCTCGAACGTGTCATCGCAGAATTTGGTCGCGTCTAAGCTCGAACGGCCAAGGCCATGCACGCCCACACCTGGACTGTGCCCATTTCTGTGCCCTGTCATGTCTAAATTGGCACGCCCTTCGAGTGCCCTAATGGCGGCTTGCTTCGCCTGAGAACGGATGTGGCTGGAACGCCCTTCGGTGGCCCGGAGTATGTGCTCCAGTATTTGGGTCGGTACACGCATCGCGTGGCCATCTCCAACTATCGACTCGTCTCGTGCGCCGATCAGAAGGTCACCTTTCATTGACGGAACTCTGCTCACAACAAGGAACAGAAGCCACCGGTGGCAGTGGACTCTGGCGCCCCGAGGGCGCCAGAGCTCTGCCTCTCCCTACTTTCCGACCTTAGTTAGGCTTTCGCCGCTGTTGCACGTTGATCGCTCATCTGCTTCATAAATTGCCGCATGGCGGCAACATGGCCAGGCGAGCGGCTCTCGATCCAGGTTTCATAGCGGTGTGCGGCTGCTTCCAGATTTGCGAGGAACTGTTTATTCGAGAAACGCTCGCGACCCTGCGGCACGATGTCCTTGACAAGCTCCCAGACGCCGAAAAACTCGCCGCTGGTCTCAAAAAACAGGTCTTCGTGCAAAAGGCCGTGATTGAGGAACGCGCAGGCCTGATCCCAGTAGCTGAACACCATCATCGCCAGCGCGCCATTTTCTGTTCCAGGCGCCGCGATACGCATGGCGTCATCCAAAGTTTGCACGTGGTAGTTCTGGAAGAACCAATCACGTGCCTGGCGAAGTTTAGCTTCGCGCCGCAAATCGTACAACTGTAGCTGGAGCTGCCCTTGCTCGTGCGTAGGTTCTTTCATCGTTGTCTCCTTTTTTTCTGTCGTTTTGTCAAATCAACTGCATGAAACTCGACCTTGCTCACTGCTTTCCATCACTTGTGCTCAAGAACGGACAAGATATTGCCAGCAGGATCCTTGAACCAGGCGATGACAGGGCCGCCGCCGCGGAAAATCCCTCTTTCGTCGGTTTGGAGTTCAGGCTCGTCATAGATCTCAAAGCAAACGCCGCGCTTCGTGAGCTCGTCCACCACTTTGTCCACACTGTCCACCGGGAAATTGAGGACGGTGAATGTTGCTGGAACATGGTTGGGCTTGGGATAAATCAGAACCGTGGTGCCGCCCGCAAGGTGCAGATTCAACAGACCATGCGATTCGGAAACGTCGAGCCCCAGGGTTCGGCCATAAAACTCCTTCGCCCTTTGAATGTCATTTGCCGAAAAACCGCTGAATGCTTTGCTCTTTTCCAACATGGTTTACTCCTCGGCTTAATTGCGCGCCGCTTCGATGCTCGGCGCTCGTACCGAATACCGGAGGTTTGTCACTACCCGCACCGCCACCTACCGCCAGTGATGACTGCGGGACGAACATTCCCGGCTATAAGCGCCTTCGCTCGCCGCTCGTGGTCGTCAGCTCTCTGATTGGCCGCACCTCGACGCTGCCCACGCGAGCCGGCGGTATTTCCGAGGCGATCTGGATGGCTTCGTTCAGATCCCTGGCGTCAACCAAATAGAACCCGGCCAACTGCTCATTCGTCTCGGCGAAAGGGCCGTCACTGATGGATACCTTGCCGTTGCGAACCCGCACAGTGGTGGCGGTCTGAACCGGCTGAAGGGCCTCCGAGGCAAGGCACTGACCACGGTTCCGGAGCGCTTGATCGTAGGCCATGCACTCGTCGTCGGACATGGCCCCGATCTTTTTCTCTTCGCCGTACACAAGACATAGGTACTTCATAGCGGCCTCCTCAGTCGGGGTTGAACTTCTGTATTCAATACATAGTCGCTCGGGAAAGCCCGAAATCGACAACCGACGTGCAAAAGGCAAAATCTTTGTTCGCCGTTTCAGTCCGGCAGACCGGAAAGCCTCTGCTGGAGAAACCGCCGCTCCGGTTCTTGCCGGGCGAGCTTAAGGGCCCGTTGATAGGAGGCTCGCGCCTCCACCGTTCTTCCCAATCGCAGGCATAGTTCCGCGCGCACCGAGTGTGCCAGGTGGTAGTCCTGCAGATCGCCGCGGGCCAGGATGGCATCGACAAGGGTGAGACCTGCCGAAGGACCGTCGCGCATCGTCACCGCGACGGCGCGGTTCAACTCGACCACGGGAGAAGGCTCCGCCCGCACCAGCACGTCGTAAAGTCCGACAATCTGGGCCCAGTCCGTTGCGGCGGCGTTGGGAGCCTCGGCGTGCACCGCCGCGATCGACGCCTGGAGGGTGTACGGACCGAACCGGCGCGATGCGAGGGCCCGTTCCACCAGCGCTATCCCTTCGGTGATCTGATCCCGGTTCCAGAGGAAGCGGTCTTGGTCCTGTAGCAGAACCAACTCGCCTGTCGGCGATGCACGCGCAGCGCGACGCGACTCCTGCAGCAACATCAACGCCAGGAGTCCCACGCCTTCAGGTTCCGGCAGCAGCTCGACGACCAACCGACCCAGGCGGATCGCCTCGCCCGAGAGATCGGGCCGCGTCAGCAAGTCACCCGATGACGCAGAGTATCCCTCCGTAAACACTAGATAGATTACCCGTAGCACGGAGTCCAGCCGGCCGGGCAAATCGGCCCGTGACGGCACCTCGTAGGGAATGTGAGCGTCGCGGATCTTCCCCTTGGCGCGCACGATGCGCTGGGCAATCGTCGGCGGAGTGGTGAGGAAGGCCCTCGCGATCTCCTCAGTCCTGAGGCCGCACACTTCGCGCAGCGTGAGCGCCACCTGGGCATCCGGCGAAAGAGCAGGATGGCAGCACGTGAAGACCAGCCGCAGCCGGTCGTCCTCGATTCCCTGGTCTTCCTGAGCTGCGGCGTCGAAGGAGACAACGTCGAGCCGCTTGGCAATATCCGCGCGGGCCGCATCGAACCGCGAGCGTCGCCGCAAGCTGTCAATAGCCTTGAAGCGGCCCGTTGAAACGAGCCACGCGCGTGGGTTGGTGGGCACGCCAGTGCGCGGCCACTGCTCTATTGCCGCCATGAAGGCATTGTGGAGCGCCTCTTCGGCAAGGTCGAAGTCCCCGAGCAGACGGATCAGGGTGGCGAGGACGCGACGTGAATCGGAACGATAGACGGCGTCCACCTTTTCGCGCACTTCTTCAGCAGTATAATCGCTCATCGACGGCTGTCTCGATTACACCTGCTTGAACTTCCTGATCAGCTGCATTGCCATGCTCCACTCAGGTGCCAGCTGCCCCGACCTACATCGATCCGGTCTGGGCCTGTCGCCCTGGCGCAAGTGCGCGAACCAGCAACAGCGTTTGGTCATCCCGCTGTATTCCGTGCCGTGTGACAGCCGCGAGAGCCGCTTCGAAGATCTCTGATAAAGGACGTTCTGCAGAATCGCAAAGTATCTGTTCCAGCCGTTCGAACCCGAACGGGTCTTCGCGTTCGTCGGTCGCTTCCACAACACCGTCGGTGACCAGCACGAACACGTCTCCAGCCTCGTATCGGACGCGCCTGCTCATGTAGCCGGCATCCTCGAACAAGCCCAATGGAAATTGGGCTATGGAACGACAATGGACGATATCCCTTTGACGGCGCCGGTATTGCAGCAAAGGAACATGCCCCGCCGTGATGTACTCCAGTTCGTTCGATCCGTCAAATCGCAAGCCAGCGAGAGTGGCATACATGTTTGGCTCCTTGACGGCGGGCAGTACGCGGTTCAGGCCGTCGAGAAGTTCCGGCAAGGTCTGGCCGAGGTGCAAGCCGTAGCGCACCGCTGTTTTTACCATCCCCATCAGCACAGCTGCGGTGAGACCGTGGCCGGAAACATCCGCCACATAGGCAATGATGTCACGATCCGCTGCCACGAGGTCCACTAGATCTCCTCCCAGGTCCTCTTTTGGAATCGTTTGCCCATAGACCTCAAGATGTTTATCTTCATAGGCGACCGAGGGGACAAGTGTGTTTTGGATAGCGAGTGCAAGCCCCAGCTCCTTCCGAGCCTTGACTGGGGCGTCGCAAAAATCTGTAAAGGCGATTGGCCTCTCACTTGGCATTGTTTGCAACAAGCTGCTCACGTGATCACTCCTCTGTTTGCGAGTCCGGCTCGCCGTGCTTTCAACAAATAGTCGAGACGAGATGGCTGGAATCGACAATAGCGCACTGAAATTTTCATCAAGTCGCGCTGACCTCGCCTTGCAGGGCTTGGGCGGCTTGGGCAGGTAAAGTTGAAATCGGAAATTCCGGAGGATATACTTCAGGCGGAAAGGAGCCACTATGCGCAACAGCGCGCTCGTTCTCACGCTGGCTACCGTGACCTCACTCTTCGCGCAGTCATCCCCGTCTTACCGCGTCACCCACACCTACCAGCTGGGTGGGGACGGGAGCTGGGACTACATCGTGCCCGATCCACCCAATCACCGTCTGTTTATTGCCCGGCAGAATCGCGTGATGGTCGTAGATGAAGACAGCGGGATGTTGCTCGGCGAAGTCACCGGCATCCAGGGCGCGCACGGAACCGCGCTGGCGGATGGCACAGGACATGGGTTCGCCACCTCGAGTGAGGACCGGTCCGTGGTCATGTTCGATCTGAAGACCCTTAAGGTGCTCGGCCGGATCCCGGCCGCTGAAGATACCGACGCGATCATATACGACAGCGCATCGAACCGCGTCTTCACATTTAATGGCGACGCGCACTCGTCGACGGTGATCGACCCGCGGGCGGGGACCCTGATCACGAACATTCCGCTCGGCGGCAAACCGGAATACGGCGCTTCAGCCGGAGACGGCAAGGTGTACGCAAATCTTGCCGACAAGAGCGAGGTGGTTGAGATCGACGCGAAGACAGCGACTGTGGCCCGGCGCTGGTCCACGGCCCCGTGCAAGCAGCCGGTCCCCATGGCCATCGACACTGCCCACCATCGATTGTTCAGTGGATGCCACAGCGGAGTGATGGCGGTCTCCGATTATCAGGCCGGCAAGGTGGTCGCAACGCCCTCGATCGGCACAGGCGTGGACGGCGCCGGCTTCGACGCGGCATCAGGCAACGCGTTTGCCTCGAATTTGGATGGTACCCTCACCGTGATTCATCAGGACGCTCCGGACCAATATCACGTGATCGAAAACGTACAGACGCCAAAGGGCGCGCGCAATATGGGCCTCGACCCCACCAATCACCGCGTATTC
>Ga0209526_10000870_pt1 | contig 19831 bp, 15 predicted proteins | sample JacPinW_OM2H0_M1_FD_188566 | JGI IMG/M metagenome (GOLD analysis project Ga0209526, IMG submission 188566) | Forest soil microbial communities from Algoma, Ontario, Canada - Jack Pine, Ontario site 1_JW_OM2H0_M1 (SPAdes) (version 2) | ecosystem: Environmental > Terrestrial > Soil > Boreal... | reverse complement strand
GAGCAGTAGTAAATCCTTTTTCCGGTCTCGACCGACCCGAGAAGGTAGCGTTGGGTCCGCAGCGAAACTACATGCCACACATCCTAGTCACAAACGATGACGGGATTCACGCGCCGGGGCTGCGCGCGCTGGTCGCTGCGCTTCTCGACATGGCCACCGTGACGGTTGTCGCGCCTTCACAGGAGCGGAGCGCCTCCGCGCAGTCGCTCACGCTTCGCCAGCCGATCTATTGCGAGCAGATTGCCGAGCGCGAGTACTCGGTCGAAGGCACGCCAGCCGACGCGATGATCCTTGCCTTTCACTCGCTGCTCAAAGAGAAGCCCGATCTGGTCGTTTCCGGGATCAATCGCGGCGGGAACCTGGGCGAAAACGTGTATTACTCCGGGACCGTTGGCGCGGCGATGGAAGGAGCGATCAATCGCGTGCCGGCCGTGGCGGTCTCGGTGGCGTATCGCGGCAAGGAATTCGATTTCGCGCCCGCCGCGAATTTCACCCGCAGCCTTGTTCCGATACTTCTGCTCGAGGGGCTGCCGCCCGGCGTCCTTCTGAACGTCAACGTGCCGCAGCCGTGGAACGGACGGGTACGGTTTACCCGTCAGTCCTCCAAAATCACACGCAACCTGCTGCAGCCCGGCACCGATCCGCGCGGACGTAGCTATTTCTGGCTGCATGAGCAGCAGCTCACCGAGGGCATCGAGCCGGATACCGATCATGCCGCCATCCTCGACGGCGCCGTTTCGGTCACTCCGCTGGTTCTCGATCATACGCACACGGCTTCGCTGAATCACCTTTCCCACTGGGCAAAACTGCTGGAGGAATCCTCCCGCCGCTGAAGGTCCACGATCTGGCTGCTCCTGCCTCGCGCCGCGTGGGTACGGCCCCCACGGTGTGCTATTTTAGCTGTTACTCTCCAGGGCCCGGACGCCGGAACCGAACATGCCGAAAAAAGCCGTAGCCACGAAACCCGAGGCAGTCACCGTCCATGGAATCTTTGGGCCCGACGGACTGCTCGCAAAGCGCCATCGGGGATACGAATTCCGGAACTCCCAGCTCGAAATGGCTCGGATCGTCGACGAGGCTTTTCGGAAGCATCAGCACGCCGTGATCGAAGCCGGCACAGGCACGGGTAAGACTCTGGCATACCTGATTCCCGCCATCCGCAGTGGCCGTCGCGTGATCGTCTCGACTGCCAGTAAATCGCTTCAGGAGCAGATATTCCAAAAAGACGTGCCTTTCCTGCAAAAACATTTTGCGCCGAATCTGAAGGCCGCCTTGATGAAGGGGCGCGCCAATTTCCTGTGTCGGCAAAAGGTTCACCTCATCGAAGGCCAATCGGTCCTCAAGGGTCTTGATGAAATCGACTGGTTCTCCCAAATCCGCGACTGGGAGAAGTTGACCGAAACAGGTGACCGAAGCGAGCTGACATTTCTTCCCGACGATGCCGAGATGTGGAACCGCATCGACGCGCGCAGCGACCTTTGCACCGGCCAGAAGTGCGCCGAATTCCAGCGTTGCTTCATCACCGCAATGCACCAGCGGGCGCAGGAAGCGGACCTCATAATTGTCAATCATCATCTTTTTTTCGCGGATCTTGCCATCCGTCAGGACGATTTTGGCTCGATCCTGCCCGAGTATTCCGCGGTGGTTTTCGACGAGGCACACGAAATCGAAGACGTCGCGAGCGATTACTTCGGCCGCCAGCTATCCAGCTACCGTTTCGAAGAGCTGGCGCGCGACACAGAAAACATTCTTCGCGTGCTGCGGATCGAGGCGACGCCGCTGCGAACGTACCTGGCGGGACTCCGCGAGAGAGTCCGCAGCTTCTTCGAGAATTTCCCGGAGCGCGAGGGGCGCTATCCGTTTGGGTCTCCCGAAAGGCGTTCCTTTCTCGAGCGCAACCGCGAGCCATATCAGGAACTGAGTTCGGCAGTGAAGCGAATTGAGACCGAGCTGTCGGCGCTCACCCCAAAGCCGGAAGAGGTTATCACCATTGCCCGGCGCGCTTCTGAATTGCGCCGAGAGCTGATCTTCCTGCTCGAGAGCGAGGAGAAAGGCTACGTGTACTGGTACGAGCGCCGCGGCCGAGGGCTGTTTCTTACGGCGACGCCGATCGACGTGGGCGAAATCCTCCGCGAAAAACTCTTCGATCAGTTTGACACCGTCGTTCTGACCTCGGCGACGATCGCTGTCGGCGGGAGATTCGACTACCTCAAACAGCGTCTCGGAGTAATGCCCGCCTACGAGGTGGTGCTGCCTCAGGAGTTCAATTTCCACGAGCAGGCGCTGCTCTATATCCCGCGGACGCTGCCCGACGTGCGCCACCCGACATTTTCCGCGGGCGCCGCCCACGAAATCGCGCGCCTGCTCGAAATCTCACACGGCCGAGCATTCTGTCTGTTCACAAGCTATGCGCAGATGAGGGACGTCCACGAGCGTGTCTCGGGGCGCGTGAGCTTTCCTTTGCTGCTGCAAGGAACCGCGCCGCGCTCGATCCTGCTCGAGCGGTTCCGCTCGACCCCGCATGCCGTGCTCTTCGCGACTTCGAGTTTCTGGCAGGGCGTTGACGTGCCCGGCGCGCAGCTTTCCTGCGTCATTATCGACAAACTGCCGTTCGCTGTGCCGAGCGACCCAATTGTCGCCGCCCGCATGCAGGCACTCGAGCAAGATGGACGCAACGCCTTCGCCGATTATCAAATCCCCGAGGCGGTCCTGGCGCTTAAGCAGGGCTTCGGTCGACTGATCCGCTCGAAGACGGATCGGGGCATCCTAGCAATCCTCGACAACCGCATTCTGCGCATGCAATATGGTAAAATTTTTCTTGAATCTTTGCCCGACTACGCAACCACGCAGAACCTCGCCGAAGTCGCGCTGTTCATGGAAAATCATCCGGAGTAGCGGGTGCGAGGGGAGCCGTGGCTGCCATGGATGCGGCCCGAAGGATGCTCCATGTACGAAATCAGTGTGGATGAGACATTCGCAGCCGCTCACAACTTGCGAGGCTACAAGGGCAAGTGCGAGGACCTGCATGGCCATAATTACAAGGTGCGCGTCACTGTCGCGGGACCGGAACTTGACTCGGTGGGGCTGCTGTATGATTTTGTTCATCTGAAGCAGGTGATTCAGGGCGTGATCCGCTCGCTCGACCACAAATATCTGAACGAGCTTTCGCCGTTCGACGTGCTGAACCCATCGGCGGAAAATATAGCGCGCCACATCTACGACGAATCCGTGAAGCAGCTCGCGAAGACGCAAAACGGCGCCGGAATCGCCAGCATCACGGTCTGGGAGACAGAAACGAGCGCGGCGACGTATCGACCGTAGTGTGATACGGGCGAACCGACGCCTGCCGCGGTAACCGCCGTTTGCTGATTTGCGTCTCATCGATATTGCGATCGTGGCTGGCCGGACCTAAGGTGGGCGGCTGGCGCCGGCGCGACCGGCGCCAGGGTCTATCGGAAGGGTTGACAGAGCGACCGAGAGCCAGGGAGTCGAACCGCCCCGAGCACGCGCATGGTGATTACCGAAATTTTCAAATCGATCCAGGGCGAAGGCACCCGCTCCGGCCTGCCCTGCATCTTCGTGCGCCTGACGGGCTGCAATCTTCGGTGCACATGGTGTGATACGGCATATGCGTTCTACGGCGGGACAAAATACTCGCTCGACGAGGTGCTCGAGAAAGTGGGGGTGTTCGCCGGTGGTGGAACCAGCAGGACCTCCCTCGTTGAAATCACCGGGGGCGAACCGCTGCTCCAGCCGGAAACTCCCGGGCTTGCGGAGCGGTTGCTTGCCTCAGGCTACACGGTGATGATCGAAACTAGCGGCGAACGGTTCGTCGGCGTGTTGCCCCGCGAAGTGATCAAGATCGTAGACGTGAAGTGCCCCGACTCGGGCGAACCCGGCACGTTTGATATGCAGAACCTCGACGCGGTGGATCAGAAAGATGAGATTAAGTTTGTACTCGCGAGCCGCCGCGATTATGATTTCGCGCGTGATTTCCTCAAGCGCCACGGACTCGCCGAGCGTGTTCGCCAGGTTTTGTTTTCTCCGGCCTTCGCGGACCCGGCCGGTGCCTGGCCTGGATTGCACGCCCGGGAGCTTGCGGAGTGGATCCTGTCGGATGGTTTGCCCGTGCGGTTTGGCTTGCAGTTGCATAAGTTGATCTGGGATCCGGCGATAAAGGGAGTTTGAGTCCCGGGGATGGCGGAGAGACCGAAAGCGGTCGTGTTGTTAAGCGGGGGCATGGACTCCTGCGTCGCGGCGGCGATTGCGAACCAGACATGTCGTCTTGCTCTGCTGCACGCGAGTTACGGCCAAAGGACGGAGCGCCGCGAGCGGCGCTCGTTTGATGCAATCGCCGATTTCTACGGGGTGCGTGAGCGGCTCGTGATCCGGCTCGATGCGCTCGCTCAGATGGGCGGATCGGCGCTTACCGATCCGCGCATCGAGATCCCCGAGTCGGGTGAAGCGCTCACGCCGAACGCCGCTATTCCGGTCACTTACGTCCCGTTCCGCAACGCGCATTTCCTGTCCGCGGCGGTAAGCTGGGCGGAGGTGATTGGGGCTGCGGCCATTTTTGTCGGTGCGGTTGCCGAGGATAGCGCGGGGTATCCGGATTGTCGGCCCGGGTATTATCGGGCCTTCGCTCAGCTGATCCGTGAAGGGACGCGGCCGGAAACGCATATCGAAATCGCGACCCCAGTGATCACTATGCGAAAGAGCGAAATCGTGCGCCGCGGGGCCGAACTCGGCGCGCCGCTCGACCGCACCTGGTCGTGCTATCAATTTGATGACGAAGCCTGCGGTACATGCGATAGTTGCCGTCTGCGGCTTCGGGCGTTCGCCCAGGCCGGGTTGCGCGACCCGCTCGCCTATCGGACTCGAGTTGCGCAATAATAGAAGGCCGCATCTAACTCTTCGAGGAGATAACACATGAGACGCTTGATTCCGACCTGGGCAACTCTAGCCCTTGTTCTTCTGCTCGCCGTGATCGTTGCGGCACAAGGCTCGACAAGAGTGAACGGCCAGGTTGTCGATATACAAGGAAAGCCGTGGGCCGGCGTCACGATCCTGATCAAGAATCCCGAAAACGGCCAGACGTTCACACTCAAGTCAGACAAGGATGGGAAATACACCCAGCTCTTGCCGCGAGGCGGCGTCTATGCAATCACCATTGAGCCTGAGAAGCTGAATTATTCCGAGAAGCACACCGTCCAGGACGGCCAGGAAAACACCATCGTTATCAACTTTAAAGACATCATGGCGCAGCAGGCAGCCAGCCCGGAGGAAGCTAAGAAGGCCGAAGAAGCGGCAAACAGCTTCAAGAGTATGAAGGGCCACTTCGACGCGGGTGTCGCGGCCATGACGGATTCTACGCAACTTCGCCAACAGCTCGCTAGTTCGCCAGCCGATCAGAAAGGGAGCATCCAAGACAAGATCAAGGCCGACAGTCAGACCGCAGTCACGGAATTTCAACAAGCAGAGCAGGCTGCGGGGACGAAAGATGTGAAAAACCACGCCCTGATCTGGGCCAATTTGGGGCAAGCCTATGATTCGGGCGGACGATATGACGAGGCTGCCGATGCTTACCAGAAGGCCATCGAGTTGCAGCCCATGGCGCCCTATTACACCCACCTGAGCACTTCGTTGGCTAGTGCGGCCACGTCGCAGACCGATCCCAAAGTTACCCAGCAGAAGGTCGCTGACGCAGGCGCGAGTTGTGAAAAGGTCGCCACGCTCGAGGGCGGTACCCCCGCGTCCGCCGCGGTGTGCTGGAAAAACCTCGGCATCATCCTCAACAACAAGGGAGATCTGAAGGACGCGGTTGTGCCATTCCAGAAGGCCACTCTGGCAGACCCGAAGGATGCACAGTCGTGGTTCCTGCTCGGCGGGGCCCTCACCGGCTCGATCGATACCAAGCAGGAGGGCGATAAGGTCGTCTACATAGTGCCTGCCGGGACCGCCGATGCTTATCAGAAGTGCATCGAGGCCGACCCCAACGGGCCCTATGCGCCGCAGGCGAAAGCTGCGCTCGACAGCCTTGCCCAATTGAGCGGTGGCGCACAGACAACGGTTTTGGAGCGGAAGAAGAAATCGAAGTAGCGGATTCGCCTGGCGCAAAACGGCTCCGAGCACATCTGAGAGCTCGGCGGTTTTTTCCTCCTTGCATCATGGGTTTTTGATGTTTTCCCCCCGGGGAGCCATCGCCTCTCGACCCGGGGGCCGCGAGAGTGTTATTCTCTCGCCCGCCGCTGACCCGAGTACCTGGTCGACGAGGCAGAATTGAGCGAGAGCAGTAACACCGAGCGCCGACGCAGCGAGCGAGCCTCCCTAGCTCTTCCCGTGGTGGTCCGTGGAGTCGATCTCCTCGGCCAGCCGTTCGAGGAGCGAACCGCGACCCTGGCCTTCAATCTGCACGGTTGCCGGTACTCTTCCAAGCATCCGTTGCCGAACAACAGCTGGATCACTCTTGAAATCGGGCAGGGACCGGAGCGTCACAATGTGCGGGCGCGGGTCGCGTGGCTTGAGCGGCCCCGCTCGGTGCGCGAATTTTTCCAGATCGCGGTCGAACTAGAGAGCCCCGCGAATATCTGGGGGCTCGATTCTCCGCCCGGCGACCGGGCCATACCGGAGCGCTCGCTTGAATCGAGCTCGAAATTTCCGGCGGAGCCAGGGCGGCAGCACCCAGGTCAATCGGAATCCGGTGCGGATAGAGCAACACTTCTCACCCTCATCGAGAGGTTCGCGGGCCCCCTCAAGAACAAATCTTCTGCTTCGGCTCGAGCAGCGGCCGAGTCCATGACCGAAACTGAAAGTCCCCTTCTGCGGGAATTGAGCGCGGAGCTCGAACGGCAGGCGAGACAGGCGGTCGAGACCGCCACGACAGAAGCCATCGAGCAGATCCGCAGGACCGTCGAGGAAGTCGAGCAGAAGCGCTCCGAGAGGGCCAAAGATGAGCTCAAACAGGCGCAGACCGAGGCGCGCGAGAATTTCTCCGCCGAACTCGCCAGGAGACAGGAAGAAGCCTTCGGCCGACTGCAATCGGAGTTCGAAGGTGGTTGCGGCCAAGCCCGCGAACTCATGGGCGAGCTGGACCGCAAGGCGCAAATTCTGCGCGCCGAACGCGGAGCGACCCCGGAGACGGCCAGCCGGATAGACCAGGGTAGGCTCGAACCGGAGGCCGAAACTGACCGCCCCTTGCACGGTCCTTCGAACGGCGATAGCGCGGCCACCGAAAGCGCGGCCGCCAGCTGGCGCCAGCGGCTCGAATCGGAGATGGGGCTCGCGCAGGCGCGATGGAACGAGCTGTTGCAATCGTCGCTCGACAGCACCAGGCAATCGCTGCTCGCGCAATTATCGGAGAGCTCGAACGAGGTCCTGCGCGGCGCCGAACAGAAGATCTCCGAGAGAACGTCCGAGATCCGGCAGCCTCTCGCGCAAATGTTCACCGAGGCACAGGATACCCTGAACGGCGTGAAGTCGGCGGTTGCACAAGAGGTCACGCGCGCCCGGAGTTCGCTCTCTGAAATCGAGCACTCAGCGAGCCGAATCAAGGAATACTCGGCGCAGCTCGAGGCGGCAAGCCTCGACGCGCTCAACCAACTCCACGGGCGCCTCGAGAACATCCTCAAGGCACAGACTGAGGAGATGAGTCGCCGGGCCGAGAGCCTCATGGCCGGGATGCCGCAGCAATTCACGGCCGCGGTCAATTCCCTTGCCCGGGAATGGGTGGAACAGGCGACGGCCGAATTTGAGTCTAAGTTCGCACCACACCTGGCGCGCGTGCCCGAACTGCTCGGCGAGCTCTCGTCCGAGCAGTCACATATCGAAGAGGGACTCCGACTGCATCGCGAACAACTTCGACAGGTTTCAGAGAATAGTCAGCGCGAAGTTGCTTCCCGGCTCGCAGCGACGGTCTCAGGTCTTCAGAGCGATTTTGAATTGGCGCGGAAAGACGCCATGGCGAAGTGGACCGAGCAGGTCGACGCAATCGGGGTTCGCGCTTCGCAGGCAACCGCCGAATCGATCGGCCAGGCCTCAGAATGGCTCCAGCAGGAAGCACGGGCGCGGCTGCAGGTCCATGCCGAGCAGGCTCTTGCCGCAGCGGGTATCGGCTTTGAAGACAAAACAGCCGTGGCCACCCGCAACTTCGCTCTGCAACTCGAGCGACAGTCTACCGCCGCTCTCGCGCAAGTTCAGCAAAATCTCGATGGTGCGGCGAGCGAATTTGACCTCCGGGCCCGCACGCAGTTGGAGAAGGCCGCCGAAGCGGAGGCTGCTTCCTTTGCGCAGATTCTTCGCGGCATTTCCGAGCAAGAGATCCATCGATTTACAAGCGCCAGCCGCAGCATTCTTGAGGATCGGACACAGGATCTTGCTCGCGTGCGCCAGGAGTTTGCCGCCAATCTCGAAGCGATTGCAGGAAGATGTCTCGAGCGCTTCCGCGAGCAAACGGCTTCGCAGCTCGAGCAGAGCGCCGCAGAGGGACGCAGCATTCTGGCAGCCGAATATTCTTCGATGCTCAATCGATACGGCGCCGAACGCGACCTTCGCGAGAAGGAATGGATCGACAACCTCGAACTCCTGAGCAACGAAGCGGCGGCAAAATACCAGGAGCGCTTGCGGACCAGCAGCGATTCCTCGATGCTGGCCTCGGTGCGCCGTCTGAACGAATACGGGCAGAACGTCCTCGAATCGCTCATGCGCTCGGCCGACCAGGCTCTGCGCGATTCTTGCTCGAAGGTGTTTGAAGGCTTCGCCGCCGGGTTGCGAGAACGCACAACGGGCCCGGCCGTCACCAACTTCACTCCGGAACCGGGTCCTGAAACTTCCGATACTCCCGGGCTCGAGAAACAAGCGGCAGCGTATCGCGCGAATGGCTGACCAGTTGTCTTGCCTGAGAACGGCTGGCCCGAACAGTCTCTGAAGTTCTGCTACTTTTCTCCCACTACTTCCCGGACCGATCTCGCTACGTAGGCGATCTGGTCGGCCGTCAAAGTTGGAAATACCGGCAGGCTCAGCGCGCGCTCGCCGGCGCGCTCGGCGTGGGGGAAGGTTCCCGGCGGATAGCCCAGCGATGAATAGGCTGGTTGCAGGTGCACGGGTCTCGGATAGTGAACCACCGTCTCAATTCCCCGAGCCGCAAGTTGCGAGATGACGGCGTTGCGATTGCTTGCATAGATCACGAACTGGTGGTAGACGCATTCATCTCGTGGATCATCGGCTGGGATGTCCAGCTGCGCCCCGGCGAGCAATCGACGGTACTCGCGCGCGACCTCCTGGCGCCTTGCTGTCCATGCGTACAAGCGGCGCAGTTTGACCCTCAGTACGGCACCCTGGAATCCATGCATGCGGTAGTTGTAGCCGACGAATTCATGCTCGTAACGCGCTGTCTGGCCATGGGAACGCGCGGCGCGCGCAAATTTCGCAATCTGATCGTCATCGGTCGAGAGTGCACCCGCTTCCCCATAAGCGCCCAGATTTTTCGTCGGATAAAAGCTGAACGCCGCAGCATGGCCCAGGCTTCCCGCTCGTCGGCCGCGATAGCGTGCCCCGTGCGCCTGGGCGGCATCTTCGAGGACGCGGAGGTTGTGGTGCGCGGCGACCTCACGAATTGCATTCATGTCGGCCGGCCGGCCGTAAAGATGTACGGGAAGAATCGCCCGGGTCCGAGGCGTGATGGCCCGCTCGAGGAGCTTCGCATCAAGGTTCGCGGTCGTCGGGTCGACATCCACCAAGACGGGCCGCGCGCCGCAGTACGTGATTGCCTCGGCCGTGGCCAGAAATGTGTTCGAGGTGGTGATGACTTCGTCGTCGGCTTGGACGCCGAGAGCGAGCAAGCCTAGGTGGAGCGCCGCGGTTCCCGTACTGAGCGCCACGCAGTGGCGGGTCCCGCAGAAATCGGCGTATTCTCGCTCGAAGGCTTCGACTTCTTCCCCGAGAACAAATGCTGAATTCTGGCAGACACGATCAATCGCCGCGAGAATTTCATCTCGCATTTCGGCGTATTCGGTTTTTAGATCGAGAAAAGGAACTTTCATCGTGCGCGCCTATTTGCCCGACGAAACTCTACTGTAGCTGCTTACTGTCCACAAGTGCCTTCCACGATACGGTTCTCGCTTGATGGGCAAACAAACCGCACACTTCCGGATCGAAGCGAGCCGGCCATGGACCGTGTCGATCAATCTCCCGTGCAAGTCGCTGCTGACTGGTACTAGAACTGCAGGAACGCAACCATCGTGATGCAGACCGCAATCGTGGCTGTGGCCGCAGACGGGCTACGACTACCCTGCCTGGGCCCGCGCGCTGCGCAGAGCGGTGGGGCGCGGCCTTTCTTGTTTGTACACTCCATCCCGCAAAAACTGCTTGAAAACCTCCTGCATCCAACCCACGCCGCAAGGCTCGAGTCAACCCGAGGCGCGATGATCCAGGTTCAAGCCATCGGTGTTGTTTGGAGGACGAAATTCGGACGAGTCGTGCCAGAATGCAAGCTACAGAAAAGACGTGAGTCAGGTAAGGTAGCGCACCATTCCTGAGGAGGACGCCGTAGATGAAGAAGTTATTCGGGATTCTCGCCTTCGGCGTGCTGCTGATTCCCCCGGCGATGGCACAGAACACGCGTGCCATCGATCTCTCTGGTGGTTATTCCCTTCGCTTGTACACCCTGCCTGACTATGCGAGGGTCGGCATGAACGGGTGGTATGGATCGGCCAATTACAACATTTTTCGCTGGCTAGGTGCGGCAGCCGAAGTTACCGGGGCCTATCGGAATAACGGAACGAATGGGAACACCAGCATTTATACTGCGCTAGTTGGTCCGCAATTCTATCCGTTCGGCCACCAGCACAAACTGACGATCTTTGGTCACATTTTGGCAGGCGAGGCATACTATCGAGTTCATTATCCTGCCTTCGGAGGTTTCCCGCCTATGACCAACTCGGATTCGAGATTCTCGTGGGAGGCCGGCGGCGGCGTGGAGATGACTCGCTCGACGCGCTGGGGAATTCGGCTGTTCGAACTTGATTATGGGCGCACCCACTTTTTTGGTCCCGCGCAGAATAACTATCGCCTGTCGATCGGATTCGTCTACCACTTCGGCGGAAAGTAACCGCTTCCCCCCAACGAGTCGCCCACGTACTCTCCGGCATCCTAGATATGAGATACGAGCGTCGAGGCGGACGGCACCGATGTTCGCTGCGACCGGGACCGACGCGGTAACTGACCGAGAGTCGCGCTGCCAGAACGCCCTCGGGAGCGGCCAGGACGAGGCCGCTTCCGAGCCCGACTTGCTGTGGCGTTCGATGAGACAAAAAGAGTGGGCCTCCAAGCTGTTCTGCTCCGGGAGATACGCGGAATGGTCATGTCACCATTAGGCATTTCAATGAGATACTATTCTGGCGCCGGCCCTGAAACCAGAAGGGTTAGGAAAGATCGAATAGCCACGGGGCTGGCGGGAACGGGCATCACCTCCACATCGGCACATATGGGAAAGGCCGTCTCCGCACAGTTTGTGACCGGAGCCTTGCTCGGCTCGACCGAGAGCATGGGCAAGAATCAAACGAACACGACTCTTTCGGTGATCGTCCCGGTTTACAACGAGCAGTACCTGATCGAGGCAAGCCTCTCGCGACTGCTCGTTCTGACCGAATCGCCCTTCTTGCGACAGATCAAGGTAATCGTCGTCGACGACGGATCTAACGACGGCACAGCCTCAGCGATCGAGCGTTTCAGCAAGTCGCTCGATTCCGAACAAGCCGACGCCAAGATCTCCTGGGTCTCGGTGCGCCACCAGAAAAATGTGGGCAAAGGGGCGGCTATTCGAACCGGGCTATCGCATGTGGATACGGAGCTCGTAGTCGTCCACGACGGCGATCTTGAGTATCAGCCGGGAGATCTGTTGAAAATGGTGGAAGTGTTTCTGCGCGAGGACGCCGACGCCGTCTTCGGCTCGCGTTTTATGTCGGGCGGGTATAAACGCGCTCTCTTCTTCCGGCATGCGCTCGGAAACAAGCTGCTCACGTTCCTGTGCGACCTTGTATGCGATCTCAATCTCACCGATATGGAAACCTGCTACAAAATGGTACGAGCGGATCTGCTCAAGAGCATCCCTCTGGAAAGTTCCACCTTTGACGTTGAGCCCGAACTAGCGATCAAGCTGGCCAAGCGCGGCAGCCGAATATTCGAAGTGCCCATCAGCTACTCGGGACGAACCTACTACGAGGGGAAAAAGATCAGCTGGCGTGACGGGATGCGTGCGCTCTGGGCCATTTTCTACTATGCGGCTTCCAGTCGTATCTACGTCCTCGACGAACCCGGGGGCGAAATTCTCGACCGCTTGAGCCGTGCCCCGCGATTCACTCGCTGGATGGCCGATGTTCTCCGCCCCTACATAGGGGATCGCGTTCTCGAAATCGGAGCCGGGACCGGCAATATGTCGTTCCTACTGATGCCGCGTCAACTGTATTGGGCTACAGATGTCAACCCACACTATTTGGACTATCTCGCCAGGCTGCGCGCCGCCCGGCCCTACATGCGGGTGGGCTTTACCGATGGCGGGAACTGGGAAACTTTTCCCGCTGGACAGTCCTTCGATACGGTCGTCTGCCTCAACGTGGTCGAGCATGTTCAAGACGATGTGGGCGCTTTGCGAAATATCTGGAATGTCTTAGACGATGGGGGCCGGGCCGTCATTTTGGTTCCCTGTGGACCGCGGCTCTACAGCAGCATGGATGAAGTGTTGGGACATTTCCGCCGCTACACGCAGGACCAGCTTTCCGGCGTGGCACGAGAAGCCGGATTTCGCGTCGAGCAGATGCTGAAATTCAACCGTGCGGGCGTGGTGGCCTGGTGGCTGAACGGGTGCATCCTGCGCAAGAAAACGTTCGGACTCGGGCAGATTAAGATGCTAAATATTTTGACGCCGATCTTTCGCCTGCTAGACCCTTGGCTTCCGCTTCCGCCGCTTTCCATTATTGCCATCTTGCGGAAAGCAGCAGATCGAACCGGCCAGCCCGGGGGTGCGGCATGACTGGGACAACTCGCAGAATTTCTTTTCTTCTGCCTTCGAGCCTAGCATAGTAAAAGGTGGGATTCCTTGTCACAAGGAGTTCCTGCTTCACTTGCTGTGGCTCCAAGGCTTTCGGAACTCCCCTCTTGATTCTATCCTCCGCCTCTTCCCAGCTGATCCGCTTTTTGGTTTCCGACAGAAAAGACCGTGCGAGGGCGGGGCCTCGTTGTCCACTTCAGGCCGCACTCGATTTTCGACATTTGGGCTTTTTCCTGGGCCGCCCGATGAAAGACAGGCCCTGCTTGAATCCTCCGGCCCTGGTTCAATCCTTCCTCAAGCCAGCCAGCCGCATGGCGAGGCTCACTGCTCGTTCCGGATCGTAGGCCCGGAACATGGCGAGTTTCTCGGCCTCGATCGAGCCCTCCGCGTGGACGGCTAGCACGGCCTGGTAGCCGCCGTAGAGCCGGGTGGTCAGTTCCCCGATCAGGTTGAGCAGCGCTAGTCGTCGGTCCGCCGGCCAAGCCCCCCGCAGATACTTTTCTAGCACCGGTCGGAGTTCCGCCGAGTTCCAGTCCGCCCCGGAGGGACCGGTCACGAGCAGGCCCCCGGCGAGGTCTTGAACCGTCTCGAGCGCCTTGTGGAAGTCGCGGGCAAAGGTCCATTTCGCCAAATTCGTCGTGAATACGTGGGGATAGGCAATGCCCTCCGCCACGTCGCATCGAAGAGCCGCGAGTTCAGCGAGGCCCCGGACAGTCTCGGCATATCCCCCAAGCCACGTCAGTTTGTCGCGGACATGGCCGGCGCGATCGATTCCATTCGCTCGCGCCACGGCAATTGCTGCGCCCACAAGGACGTCGAGCAAAGGCAACTTGTAGCTCACGGCGGTGAAACGGTGGAACTCGACGAAGGTGAGCGCAGCGGCGGCGGCCAGATCGGGCCGCCCCTCAAAGAACACCCGTTCCCAGGGTACAAACACATCGTCGAATACCGTCAGTGTCTCGATCATCTTGTGTTTGGTCGATATGGGGCGCGTGAAGGGGTCGTCGGTGCCGTGTAAGAAGTCTGACGCGTAGAGCCGAAGACCGGGCGTGGCCACGGGCACGGCAAACGCCATTGACCAGGCCTCGTCATCCGGTTCCATGCTCCGGCTCGGGAGAACAATAACCTCATCGACGTAAGGCGTGCACGAAGTGTGCACTTTGGCTCCCCGGACCACGATGCCGTCGGACCGTTTTTCGACGACTCGAACATAAAGGTCGGGGTCTGCCTGTTCGGAAGGGCGTTTGCTGCGGTCTCCTTTCACGTCAGTTTGAGCCACAGCCAGCGCCAGGTCACCATCCCGGCAGTATCGGTAGAAGGCGTTGACGCGCTCGAGGAGTTGCGCTTCACCTGCTCGGGCCAGCACTCGCCTGAGAGCGAACAGTGCGTCGGTCCCAATCTCTTTGACCAGGATCACCAGCGTAGCGCCCAGTGCCGTGGCTGTCTCGATCAGCTTGGATCGGGCGAGGAGGTCTTTCGGCTCTCGAGGTATCCGGTAGTAGGCCGAATACACTTCGTTCGCGTCGCGATGCACGGCGAGGTCGCAAAACCTCGGGTCGTCGCCGAGATGGAAGTCGATTGCGGCATGTCGGGCGGCCACGCCGAGCTCGGGATGGTCGGGCACCACCTTCACCCGCTCCCCTCGGTAGTAGACCTCCCTGCTGTCTCGCAATCCGTCCAGGTATTGCTCAGGCGTTCGAAGTCCCATTCTCATGCCTCCGTCCTCTCTAACTCTAACTCGTTCTCGTCGAAAGCTCAGGGCGTCCATGGTGCCGCAGCCAACGCATGAACGCTCCTCACTCCTCCGGGATTGCCGAACGTGCTCGCAAGACATGCTTCTGAACCTTTCCAGTCGAGGTCTTGGGCAGCTCCTCAAACCGGATTCGCTTAGGCGCCTTGAAATGAGCGATCCGGCACCGCACGAAATCAATCAGTTCGGCCTCGGTGGCAGTCCATCCGGGTTTAAGCCCGACGAAGGCGACCGGGACCTCTCCCCAGTAGCTGTCGGCACGGCCAATGACGGCTGCCTCGAGTACAGCCGGGTGTTCAACCAAGACCCGCTCGATCTCGACCGAGGAGACGTTTTCCCCGCCGATGATGATTATGTCCTTTGCTCGGTCCCTGAGTTCGAGGTAGCCATCCGGGTGCCGCACGCCGAGATCGCCCGTGCGAAAACACCCATTCAATTCTGCTGAGCGAGTCGCTTCCTCGTCGCGGTAATAGCCCATCATCACGTTGTTGCCTCGGATCACGATCTCACCGAGCGTCTTGCCGTCCGATGGGACCTCCTGGCCCCCCGAATCAAAGACGGTGACGAGCTGCGTCACGATGTTGCCAATGCCTTGACGCGCATTCAAGCGCCACTGCTCGGCAACCGGCTTTTCGGACCACTCCGGGTGCCACTCGTTTACCACTGCCGGACCATAGGTCTCGGTGAGCCCGTACAGGTGAGTCACCCTCATATTGAGATTGGCCAATCGTGCCAGAAGGGCGGGCGAAGGCGGAGCACCTCCGGTATCTACGTGGATGAGCCGGGGTGGCTTATGGTCGCTCATTGAATCGGCCGCCTCGGCGATCATCGTCAAAACTGTCGGGGCTCCGCTCATGTGTGTAACCCCGCCATTGCACATCGTCAGCCAGATTTTGGCTGGGTCGATGCGACGCTGACAGATGTGCGTGCCGCCCGCGGCCGTGACGGCCCACGTAAAGCACCAGCCGTTGCAGTGAAACATTGGCAGCGTCCACAGGTACGAGCTGTCGAGCCCAAGCCGAGCGTGATAGGCAACCGCGAGAGATTGCAGATATGCGCCACGATGGCTGTACATAACGCCCCTGGGGCGTCCCGTGCTTCCGCTGGTGTAGTTGATGGCGAGCAATGATGACTCGTCGGTCGGAGCAACCAGTTTGCATCGTGAAGCTGCCAAGCGCTGTTCGTACTCGCTGTCCGGGGAGCCGGCGGCGAGCAGTGTTACACCCGTGCGCTGTGAGACTGTTTCGGCCTCTTCAGCGTGCTCTTGCGTAGCGATAAGCAGACGCGCTCCGGAGTGCTCGACAATGTATGCCATCTCCGCAACAGAGAGCCTTGTGTTCACCGGTACCAGAACCGCCCCGGCAAGGGGAACACCGTTGTGCATCTCAAGCATCACATGGCTGTTGGTGCAGATTGCGGCTACGCGGTCTCCAGGGCGGATACCGGCGTCGCAAAGTAAGCCGGCAAGTCGATGGGCTCTTTCGCCAAATTCACGATACGTGAACTTTCGGTCGCCATCGATGATTGCTTTTCTGTCGACGAAGACGGAGGCAGCGCGGTCCAGGAACAGCACCGGGCTCAGCGGCACAGTGTCAGGCATGTTCGCTCCGGCCGTAGGGTTATCTAGCCTCCAGCTTTTATCTTGCGCAGCCCGGGAACGTCAACTCCATTGCCCACACGCTGTCAGGACCGCACGCAGTGCAGCGGGCTCTACGGTTCCGACGCTTTTTGTGGCATGGATGCGCGTTTGTCAAAGCAAAACCTTGTCGCTCATTACAACCTGGTAAATGTACCCAGACAATGAGTCGTGCGTCTCACCTCGAGCAGACTTGCAGCCGCTCAGTGCAACTCGTGACCAGCCGTGCTGAATTTATTACCCAGAACCTAATCGTCTGCGAGCTACTGGGTCACTGCGGCAAATGGTTCGAAACTATTCTCCCAGATTGATTCTGACCACCTGCTCCGCAATCTATCTCCTCGACTCACCGGAGAACGAGTGATGAAAAACTCGTCACTCCCTATCTTAAACGATGCTCGACCGGATCTGTTCTTGCAAGGGAACCGATCTTTGTTTTTGAACTGGTTATCGAGCAGCACACCTTGGAATCAGAATTGCTCGCAGCGCTCGACAGGCCGGCTTATCCTCTGAGGGAGGGGACTAAACACATGTCGTCGTTTTCAGCGATGCCGTCGCGTCATTTCCGACTGGCAATGTGCGCAATGATTTTCAGCTTGGGAGCCGCGGCACCTGCGTTGGCCGAGGCTGTATCGTATCCGCTTAGCCCTTCAACCGCTGCCGGCCCTACGGTCTCAAACGGCTCCATCCAGTTCGACTCTCTGGGCCAAACGAGCACCGTCGCCGGTCCTGCCGCCGACTTCATCAAAATTCCGGCCAGTGTCGGGGGTTTCCTGTACACCGGAACAAGCCGGCCGGATGATTCGGCCATTCTACATGGCGAGGGACTCGTCACATCCCTGTTCGCCGACCTCGAGCCGGCAGACAACCCGAAGAGCGACGCTCTTGCGCTCGACGCGGGAGATCCAATCTATATCTCCTGGAACCCCACATTGACTACGCGACTCGGGGCCGGTATGTATGATACGGCGGTGGTTCCGGAGCCTTCCACTTTGAGCCTACTGTTTGCGGGATTCCTTCTTATTAGCGCGGGGCTGCTGCCCAAACTACGCCCATTGCGCAAACAATTCAGCTAGTCAAAAGAATCGCCAGAGTGGTTCGGACCGAAAACAACGCCGTATCCGAATCATTCCAAAATACCAGAGCCATGTCCGGCCCCGGATGCATCTTGTGAGCTAGATTTCATTTGCATTCGACTCATCGAATGCGCATTCTTGAATCTTCGTGTCCCGACTAGCTTTTAGGCACGGACCTTCTCGATGCTTCCTGGGGGAGCCGAAGCGATGTGATCCCGAACTTCTGCTCTACCCGATCGATGCTTGCTCCGGGCCATCGGGGATCATGCTTGATTGAGCGGCGAGGCTCGAGCTACATGTGTGGCTAAGACAAGATTCGAAACGCCTAGGGCAAACGGGGGAGAAACAGCGATGCATATAATGAGGAGAGGCAAAATGTCGTGGACAGACTTAAGAATTCTTGCCCGTCGGTTGCGCTGGATGTTTCCGGCTCTTGTCCTTATTATTTCCTTCGGATTTACGGGGTCGCTCTTCGGGCAGCAACCAGAGGACCGATTATACGTGGTGTCTCATGTGGACGTCTTCCCGCCTCATGCCGCAGAATGCGTCAAGTTGCTCGAACAGTTCGAGACGGAGAGTCGCCAGGACCCGGGTGCTGTGCGTTTCGAGGTTCTGCAGGAATCCGAACATCCAAACCACTTCACAATCGTTGAGGTCTGGCAGACGCGCCAAGCCTTCGAGGCGCACAACGCATCCGAGCACACGAAGCTGTTCCGGAACAAACTATTCCCCTGGCTGGGCAGCCCGTATGATGAGCGTTTCAACCGCGTACCACGGTAGATGGACCCGTCGTCGGCTGCTGAAGCGAAACTGTTCTGGGCCTCCCGGCAGAAACAGCGTGGCTCGAGGTCCCGTCGGTTGCCGGCATGGCCGGGCGGCAGTCGCGAGGGGCGCAGCACAAGCCAAGCCGCGGGCGGAATCGCACTCGTACGACTCGCAACCGGCTTTGTGGTATGTGGGTGACGGCCAGACGTAGCTTCTTGCCAAGAGTCAAAAACGACACCTGGCTACAAACTAGTCCAGCGCGCGCTTAAGGCGCTTGGTGCTCGCCCTCAGCTGGCGCCTAAGAGATTCGACTTCCTTGGAGATTTCCCTAAGCTCCCGTTTCACGATCGATCCTGCCGCTGCAACCTTGTGAGCCGTGCGATCAGCTCTCCCTACTGCAGCCCCGATCTTTACCGCGACCTGCGTGAGCTTGCTTTTCTTGGGCATCTTTATTCTCCTGCTGTCGATGCCATCCTATAGTCTTTGGCAAGTGTCGTCAATCAGCCTGCAGCAATGCACGATCACCGGCCCTCGAACGGGTTCCCCCACCGGTCCGCGCAGCAGCAGACCGGCAACCGAATGATCACGATTGGCTTGCCGATTCTTCTGATTCGTTCCGCGGTGGCTCTCTCTCCGGGACGGCAACCGGGTCGAGGCTTGAGGCAGGGTCCTGGTCTCGCTGCCCGGTACAATTTCCCGTGCCGTGAGTTTGCGGGCAGCACATCGGTCGTGGCGACGACACCGGGAAGCGGCGTCGAGCTCGCAACTGGCTTTTGCTAGCCTCTCGTTGCGGTGAATCGCGGTTGTGGAACCTTTTTCGACCCAAGTTCGCAACCACGTTCGCATGGAGAAACCTGACGCGCAGCTGGTTCGGCAGGATGTCGGGGCGTTAAAAAAATCGATGAATCTGCGAGCCTCGCCGAGGCAGTTGCTTGGGCGCCGCGCGACGAGAATCATGCCGTGGCTTACGCGTAGTAAAACAGCGCCTTGAAGCCGAAGTCCATGTGCTGCTGGATATGACAGTGAAAGAGCGTCAGACCGGGCTGATCGGCCACAAAATCCACCGACGCGCGCCCATAGAACGGCACCACGACCGTATCCTTGATGATCCCCGATGTCGCTTTTCCATTGATGTCGACCAGCTCGAACTGGTGCCGATGCAGGTGCAAAGGATGGGCATCGTCGGTCCGATTGCGGAAGACCAGGCGGTATCGCGCGCCTGTTTTTAGCACGAATTCCTTTTCGCGCGGATATTGCTTCCCGTTGACGAGCCACGTGTTGAACCTGCCAGACCCGCTCGGAATTTTTTCGAAAACGAGGTCGATGGTCTGGTCCGGCGCGGGGTGCGATGTCGCCCCTCCAAAGATCGTGTAATCCCACGAAATTCTCGCCGGCTTCACCCATTCTGGCTGGCGGTGCTGGTTCGCGTACTCGACCACGACCCCGAGCCCGGCATTGCGTACATTGTCCTCGGGCGCACCCAGAATCCAGACGCCCGGTTGGGTCATTTCGACGTACGCATCCACGCGCTCGCCGGGGCCGAGAAAGATCACATCGGCTGG
>Ga0209526_10000869_pt1 | contig 19853 bp, 16 predicted proteins | sample JacPinW_OM2H0_M1_FD_188566 | JGI IMG/M metagenome (GOLD analysis project Ga0209526, IMG submission 188566) | Forest soil microbial communities from Algoma, Ontario, Canada - Jack Pine, Ontario site 1_JW_OM2H0_M1 (SPAdes) (version 2) | ecosystem: Environmental > Terrestrial > Soil > Boreal... | reverse complement strand
CTCGCCGCCATCCTCTCGGTCGCCGCCGCCGAAGCCACGGTGACAAAAGGCGCCGGCCTGCTCGCGGTCTATTCCGCCGGGCTCGGCATTCCCTTCCTGATCGCTGCCTTCATGGTCGAACAATTTTCCACGCTGTTTTCGCGCATGAAACGCCACCTCGCCACCGTCGAGCGGGCGATGGGCGTGTTGATGATCATTACGGGGATCGGGTTTTTGACCGGCACGGTGTCCGAGGTCGGCGTGTGGCTGTTGGAGATGTTTCCGAGCCTGCAGAATATTGGCTAGGCCTTGTAACAAGGAGACTGTTTGCGGCGAAACTCCGGATCATAAGTCCAAACCTGAACGGGGGTGCCATGAATTTCATTGTCAATTTGCTCATTCTGCTGCCGGCACGCATTGCGTCGTATTTCGCTTGGGCGGGCCCGCTGATCATGCGGCTGATCGTCGGCTACGTCTTCATGCTGTCTGGATGGGGCAAGCTCACTAACCTTTCCCAGGTGATCCCGAACTTCATCGAATGGGGGATTCCGTTTCCATACATCCTGACGCCGTTCGTCGCCGGTGTGGAGTGCTTCGGTGGCGCCATGCTCATTCTCGGCCTGTTCACCCGGATTCCGGCGGCGATGCTGGCGGTGGTGATGGTCGTCGCCATCAAGTCGGCGAAATGGGGCGACGTCGATTCGCTGGAAACGCTGCTCGGTTTCGAGGAAGCGACCTATTTTGCGGCGTTTCTCTGGCTCGCGATCGCAGGGCCCGGCGCCGCGTCGCTGGATCGGCTGCTCGTGAATGCCGCCGGCCATCCCAAGGAATCGACCTGACGCGCCCACTCACGTTCGCGTGAGATGCGAAAATGTTGAGCCCGGATTTTCGCACCGACGTAGCTGTCAAAACAGCTGTGACCCGGGAGAGATCATGAAGCTCGTCCGCATTCTCGCTTTCGCGTTTGCCAGCGTCACCGCGTCATCGTCGTTTGCGACTGAGCCGGTCAAATGGAACCAATGGAGCGACGACCTGTTCTCGCGCGCCGTGGATCAGAGGCGTTTCGTGATCCTCGATCTCGAGGCGGTGTGGTGCCATTGGTGCCACGTCATGGAAAAGACGACCTATGCGGACCCCGAGGTTATCGAGCTTCTCACATCGAAATATCTGCCGGTCCGCGTCGATCAGGACGCCAATCCGGACCTGTCGAGCCGCTACGGGGATTGGGGCTGGCCGGCCACCATCGTGTTCGGCCCTGACGGCACCGAGATCGCCAAGATCAGGGGATATATCGAGCCTGAGCGGATGCAGGCCTTGCTCAAGGCGGTGATCGACGATCCGTCGCCGGGGCCGTCGGTCGGGGAAGCCTTCGACATCAAACCATCAGCCGCGGCGCTCTTGACCCGAGAGCAGCGCACAGGGCTCATCAAGAGTTACGACCAATCCTATGAAGACAAGATCGGCGGCTGGGGCGACAGCCAGAAATATATCGATGCCGACAGCATGGACTACGCGATGTCCCGCGCGGAAGCCGGCGACGCCGCCGCCGCCAAACGTGCGCGACAAACCCTCGATGCGGCGCTCGCGCTGATCGATCCGGTCTGGGGCGGCGTGTTCCAGTATTCTGAGGCCGGATCGTGGACCCATCCGCATTTCGAAAAGATCATGTCGTTCCAGGCGCAATATCTGCGCCAATACAGCCAAGCCTATGCGCTGTGGAAGGACCCCAAATATCTCGCGGCGGCGCGCAACATCGAGCGCTATCTCGCCGACTTTCTGTTGGCCCCGGCGGGCGCATTCTATGTCAGCCAGGATGCCGATCTCGATCGCGAAACCGATGGGCACAAGTTCTATGCGCTGGACAATGCCGGGCGGCGCAAGCTTGGCATGCCGCGCATCGACAGCAATCTTTATGCGCGCGAGAACGGCTGGGCAATCAGCGGTTTGGTCGCCTTCTACGACGTCACCAACGATCCCCTGATATTGGCGATGGCGGAGCGGGCCGCAAAATGGGTGATCGACAATCGCACACAGACCGGGGGTGGATTTCGCCACGGCGACAAGGATCGCGGCGGCCCTTTCCTCGGTGACACGCTGGCGATGGGGCAGGCGTTTCTCGATCTCTATGCCTCGACCGGCAAGCGGGATTGGCTCAACGCCGCTGCCAGAGCTGGAGATTTTATCACTTCATTCAGGGATGAGGCCGGGGGCTTTCTGACCTCGAAGACGTCCGAAGCAAAAATTGGCGTATTCGCAAAGCCGGCGAAGCTGATCGACGACCAGATCCTTCTCGCCCGCTTCATGAATCTTCTCAGTCGCTATTTCGGCAGCGACGTCTATCGCGAGCAGGCATCGCAGGCGATGCGCTATCTGGCGAGCGCCTCAGTCGAGCTGCCGCGTCCGTTGCCCGGCGTGCTTCTCGCCGATGAGGAACTCGCGGTCGAGCCCACCCACATGACGATCGTCGGGCACAAGGACGACCCGCGCGCGCAACGCCTGCATGCCTTCGCGCGAGCCCTGCCGGCGCGCTACAAACGGCTGGAATGGCTGGACCTGCGCGAGAGGAAGTTGCCCAATCCGGATGTCGAATATCCCGACCTCGGCGAGCCCGCCGCGTTCGCCTGCAGTAACCGCATCTGCTCGTTTCCGTCGTTTAGCGCGGAAGAGCTGCAGGCAACGGTGAAGCAGATGGCGAAGTTGAAACCGTCGCGCGCCTCGCTCGACTGATAGGAGGAGCCCAAGACAACCCCGATTGTGCAACGCAACGATATCGGCCGGCCCATGGGTCTAATCGTTTGAAGTGTCACGCTTTCTTAGCGAACGACGTTTGCCCGACGCGATCGCCGGCGCGCAATGAAATACTCTTCCAGGGCAGGGGTTAGACATGGACGGGATGTCCAAACCCAAAAAAAGAAAATTTTCTTTTGAAACTGCCGTAACCAAATCGCCTGATGCCCCGTAGTTAGCAACGGATGAATATCAAATCGCGGGCGCTTGCGAACCTCCGCGAAGCCACCACGATCTGACGGGCATCCGATATTTCCGTTCGTTGTGCTGTTCTGTGATCGAAGCATCACGGGATGCCCACGGCGTTGTCGTCAAATAAACATCGAGGAGATCGTCATGAACGTTACTTCCAAGTCCGGCGCCGCCATCGCCGCAGCTGCTGCCACCCTGTTCCTGGCTGGCATGACCATGTCGACCGTTGCGCAGGCCGCCGACGGCCAATGCATTGGTGCGAACGCCTGTAAGGGCCAGAGCGCCTGCAAGGGCGGCAAGTCGCCCGGCCCGGGCGCGAACGCATGCAAGGGCCAGGGCCTTGCCTCGATGAGCAAGGAACAGTGCGTCGCGGCCAAGGGTAAGTTCAAGCCGGCCTGATTGCATCGGACCCGAGATGCTATAAGGGCCCGGCGTATGCCGGGCCCGCCTTTCGTGATAAGATCGCTCTCGCCATGCGGCTGCCCGGTCGCTGCGAGCGTTGCAGCCGGCATTGCAGGCCGGCCAAGTGCGGAGGCAGCATGAACGTTGCAAATAAACTGCCGCAACAGCCCTTACAATCGCCTGCGGATCGTCGGGTAGATTTGGCCAAACCGCCGTTCCTTGGATTTGGCCTTGGCCTGCGCACCCAGCATTACGAAGAAATTCTAAACGGCAATCCGCCGATCGACTGGTTCGAGGTCATCAGCGAGAACTACATGCTGCCGGGTGGCCAGCCGCTCCGCATGCTCGATCGAATTCGCGAGCGTTACCCCGTGGTGATGCACGGCGTGTCGTTATCGATCGCATCGACGGCGCCGCCCAATTTCGAATATCTGCGGGAGCTGCGTGACCTCGCGCGGCGCGTCGAGCCGAAATGGATATCGGATCATCTGTGCTGGACCGGGGTGCACGGCAAGAACCTGCACGACCTGTTACCGATCCCCTACACAAACGAAGCGCTTGACCATGTCGTCAGCCGCGTCGAACTGGTTCAGGACTATCTCGGCCGGGCCATCGTGCTGGAGAATGTCTCGACCTATGTGCAGTTCAACAATTCCGAAATGACGGAATGGGAGTTTTTGGGCGAACTCTCGCGCCGTTCCGGATGCTGGTTGTTGTTCGACGTCAACAACGTCTATGTCAGCGCTTTCAATCACGGCTACGATCCGCACGCGTTTCTTCAAGGTATTCCGGCGGACCGGGTGGTCCAGTTCCACATGGCCGGCCACAGCCATATGGGCACCCACATCATCGACACCCACGATCATCCGGTTTGCGAAGACGTCTGGGACCTCTACGTTGCCGCCTTGAAGCGTTTTGGTCGCGTCTCTACCATGATCGAGCGCGACGACAACATTCCCCCGCTCGATGAGTTGATCATCGAAGTCAATCGGACCCGGGAAATCGCGGAAAAGGTCGTGCCACCCCTGATCCGGCAAGCCGGATGAGCGACTTCGCCCGGCAGCAGAGCGCCTTTCAGCGCGGCATTCTGACCGGCGACGACGCCGTGCTGACCGAAATTCTCGACAGCCCCCGGGAAAAACGCGAGATTTTGTATGGTGTCTACCGGCATGCCTACGGCTCGCGGCTGGTTGAGGCCATGCGCAACGAACACGAAATGCTGCACCTCTATCTCGGCGACGAAATGTTCGACGCGATGGGGCATGCTTATGTTGCCGCCCATCCATCAGAGCATCCGAACCTGCGCTGGTTTTCAAGAAGTCTTCCGGATTTCCTGAAAACGACTGAACCCTACCGCGACCATCCCTTGCTTTCCGATCTCGCCGCGCTTGAAAAGGCGCTGAACGACGCGTTCGATCGCGAGGACGCGGCCGTCATTGGCCTTGCCGATATGACCGCCTTTGCACCGGAGGCGTGGACCGGTCTCACCTTCCAGCCCCACCCCAGCGCTTTGCGGCTCGATCTGTCAACCAATGCGTCTGCGATCTGGCTGGCGCTCAAGAACGAAGAGCCCCCGCCGGATGCGGCCGCGCTGGAACAGCCGTGCCGGCTCTTGATCTGGCGTCAGGACGTGACGCCGATGTTCCGCGAATTGGCGACTGAAGAGGCGATGATGTGGGACGAGGCGGGAATCGCAATTCCGTTCGGCGTGCTCTGTTCGATGCTGGCGACTTACGACGATCCCGATGGCGCGGCGGCGCGCGGCGCGAGCTATCTGCACGGCTGGATCACGGCCGGACTGTTGACGGGCGTTTCCGGCGGCGACTAAAGGGCCGGATCGATGGATACGGTGAGCTGCCGCAATTGTATAGAGCGCTTGACCTGGGATGAGGTCGCCCGCCGCATCGATCGCGGCGCCGCCGCTATCTTGCCGATCGGCGCGGCGGCGAAAGAGCACGGCTTTCATCTGCCTATGAATACCGACCGCATCCAGGCCGAGTGGCTCGCGGCGCGGATGGCTGATCGCATCGACGCGCTGATCTGGCCGACCGTGACTTACGGATACTATCCGGCCTTTATCGAATATGCCGGCAGCAGCGGATTGTCCGCGCCGGTATTCGAGGCCATTATTGCCGAGATCGCCACGGATATATTGGGCTTCGGCTGCCCAGCGTTGTTCGTGCTCGATACCGGTATCAGCACGCTTGCTCCGGTCGATCGCGCGCTGGCGCGTCTCAAAAGCCGCGCCGCGCTGCATCTGAAGGCTCACGACGGACCGCGCTATATCAGCGCCGCCGAAAAACTTGCCGAGCAGAGCCATGGCGGCCACGCCGACGAACTCGAGACCTCGGTGATGCTTGCGCTCGCGCCCGATCTGGTGGACATGCCCCGCGCCGAGGCCAGCCCCGCCGTGAAACACGAGACGCCGGGACGCCTGACGCCGACCGATAAGACCTCACCGAACTATAGCCGCTCCGGCTGCTACGGCGATCCGACCTTGGCGACACGGGCCAAAGGCGAGGTGCTGCTCGCCGCCATGGTCGAGGATCTGGCCGAACGGGCAACCGCGTTTCTTGCTGCGAAGGACAAATCGGGCGAGACCGGACATCGAAGCGCATCGACATGAAAACAGTCGGCGGATTTCGTGGAATCGTCTCAGCCGCTATCTTGGCGTTGCTCGCGGCACTCGGCTCGCGAGCGGAAGCGCAGTCGGAATTCGCGCGCGGCAATCGCATGCCCTATGACGCATTCGACAAACTTGCCAAGACTGACCTCGATGTTCCCGGCGGCGTGATCCATGCGGCGTTCGCGCCCGGCGATATCGCCTTGCCCAAAGGCAAAATCCTGGAATGGGTCAGAACATCCGCCAAGGCCGTGGCGACCTATTACGGCCGGTTCCCGGTCGATTCGCTAAAACTGCTGCTGGTGCCGGTCGACGGTCCGCGCGTGCGCGGTGGCACCACCTGGGGCTATCGCGGCGCCGCGATCCGTGTGCTGTTGGGCCGCGAGTCCAGCGAGGCCGACCTGCGGCAAGACTGGGTGATGGTCCACGAGATGGTGCATCTTGCCCTTCCCGACATGGAGGAGCGCTACAACTGGCTGTCGGAGGGGCTTGCGGTCTATGTCGAACCGATCGCGCGGGTCCAGGCCGGAGATTTGACCGCAACCGAAATCTGGCAGGCGATGATGCGCGATATGCCGAAGGGATTGCCGCAAGCCGGCGATCAGGGCCTCGACATCTCCGACACCTGGGGCCGGAAATATTGGGGCGGAGCCATGTTCTGTCTGATGGCGGATATCGAGATTCGAAAAGCGACGGGCAACCGGTTGGGTCTGCAGGATGCCATGCGCGGCGTGATCGCGGCCGGAGGCAATCATGAGGTCGATTGGCCGATCGAGCGTATTCTTGCAACCGCCGACAAGGCGGTGGGGCTAAAGGTGCTGACGCATCTTCATAATGAGTGGGGGCCAAAACCCGTGACGCCCGATCTCGACGCGCTGTGGCACGATTTGGGACTGCGGTTTCAAAACGGAAGTTTTGGTTTTGACGATACCGCCCCACTAGCGGCGATCCGCGCCTCGATCACCACCGCTCAGCCCAGGTGAGGCGCTACCGCCCATCCTCCAGCGTGCAGGTCACCGTATACACCACGCCGCGCGGCAGGAAATCGACGGTGGCTTCGCCGCCGAGCTGGTCGCGCGCGCTGCGCTCGATCAGGCGCGAGCCAAAACCGCGCTGCACCGGTGCCGTGACGTGCGGACCACCGGCCTCGGTCCAAATCAATCGCAATTTCTTGGTGGCGTTCTCCGTGATCACCTCCCAGTCCACCGTCACGGTGCCGCTGTCGTTCGACAGCGCGCCATATTTGGCAGCGTTGGTCGCGATCTCGTGCACGATCATCGACAGAATGACCGCGACCCGCGGCGACAGCGGCACATGCGGTCCGAACATTTTCATTCGCTCGGGATTGTTGAGCAGATAGGGCTGCAGCACGCGCTTGACCACGTCCTGCAGCTCGGAGCCCTGCCACTTCTCCGTGCTCAGGAGATTGTGGGCCTCGGCGAGCGCGCCGAGTCGACCCTCGAATTTCTCGCGCTCGCTCCTGCTCGCGCTGCGAAAGGTCTGCACCGCGATCGATTGCAGGATCGCCAGCGTGTTCTTGACGCGGTGATTGAGCTCTTCGATCAACAAATCGTGCAGCATCTCGCCGCGGGCGATCGTGGTCGCCATCCGCACCGCGAAGGCAAGCCCGGTCAGCAGCAGGATGCCTCCGATCACGCTGGTGATCGCGAGCTTGCGCCACAACGGACCGACCAGCGAGCTCTCCGCGATCCCGGCGGCAACGATCCAGCCGGTGACCGAGGATCGCGCGAAACTGGTGATCAGCGGCACGCCTTCCAGCGACACCGTCTGCAGCGTCGCCTCGGTAGAGCGAAACATCTCGGCATAGAGCGACGCCGAGGCGCGCTTGGCGATCGTCTCCTGCGGATTTGGCGCGCGCGCGAAATTGATGCCGTCGCCGTCGAAGATCGAGATGGTCCAGTCTTCGCCCGGGCGCTGCCGGTTGATGATGCCCTGAAAAATCTCGACCGGCGGGCTGAACGAAATATCGTAGACCACCTCGCCTTCGCGAAGCACCGGCACCTCGACCGTCACGATCGGCTGCCGTTTCACGGCGCCGACGAACAGGTTGGAGTATTGCAGCCGTTTTGTCGAAAACACGCGCTCCACGATTTCGCGGTTGTTGCGCAACGGCAGGTGAGCCGTATCCGAGGTGACCGAGGAGAACAACTGGTGGCCTGCGCGGTCGGCCACCAGCACGACGCCGCCGTCGCGATACTGGTCGAGGAAGCCTTCGGCGATCGGTCGGAAGGCCTCAAAATCACCGTTCCGCAGCGGGCCCGTCAGCGCCAGCACCTGCAGCGCCCCGGTCATGCGCTGCATCTCGGCGTCGAGCACGAGGCGGATGCTGCGCACGGTTTCGAGAACGCGCTGCGAGGCATTCCTGCGTTCTTGCTGGTAATTATTGAAAACGATGCCGGCCGCGAAAACAATCAGGGGCAGCGTGGTGCCTGCGACCAGAAGAGCAAGGCGCACTGGCAAAGAGGGTTTCGGCACTCAAGGTCCCGCATCGATCATTTGGCGAAGGTTACGCCAAACCGTCGCGAGCATAGGGAAGCCGCAAAAATCCGCCAAGGATTTTGCGCGCGGCCGGTTCGGTGGGCACCGCCCGTGCGGTGCGAAAAGGCAAGTCGGTCCAAGAATGGCCGGACTAAAGATTGCTGTCGGTTATGGCTGCGTAAACCATGGTGCGCAATTCGCGCCGGATCGGATAGGCGCTCGACGGCAGCACCTGGGTCATGAAAATAGCGATCAATTCTTCCGCGGGATCGATCCAGAACGATGTCGTGGCAGCGCCGCCCCAGGCATATTCGCCGCGGCTGCCGGGAATCAAAGTCTGCGCCGGATTCATCGTCACGGAAAAGCCAAGTCCAAAACCGATGCCATTATACGTCGCCTCCGAGAACAGCGACCGCGACATCTCCGGCAAATCGCGGCCGCCGGGCAGATGATTGGAGGTCATCAGCGCCAGCGTCTTCGGGCCGACCAGCCGCGCCCCGCCGAGTTCGCCGCCGTTGATCAGCGCGCGGCAGAAGGTCAGGTAATCGGCCGCGGTCGAACACAGGCCGCCGCCGCCGGAGATGAGAGAGGGCGGGGCGAGGAAAGAGCTCGTGGCCGGATCATCCTGCAAGGTCAGGCCGCCCTTGCGGTCGGCGGCGTGGAAGGTCATCCCGCCTTGCGGGTCGGCCGAGTAACAGGCGGCGAAACGATGGACCTTCTCAGTGGGGACGAAGAAGTCGGTATCGTTCATGCCGAGGGGGTCGAAGATTCGCTGCTTCAGGAACGCTTCGAACGGCATGCCGCTGATCTTTTCGATCAGATATCCGATCACGTCGGTAGCGACCGAATAATTCCAGGCCTCGCCCGGCGAAAATTCCAGCGGAATTTTCGCAAGGTCAGCGATCATCGAGGACAGCGTTCCCGCCTTCACGACCTCGCCGATCTTCATCTCGCGGTAGGCCGCATCGACATTGGAGCGCTGCTGGAAGCCGTAGGTCAGCCCGGAAGTATGCCGCAACAGGTCGACGATCAGCATCGGCCGCGACGGCGGTTTTGTCAGAAATGCCGGCGCGGTACCGGCCTGGAACACGCCGAGGTTCTTCCATTCCGGAATGTATTTGTGGACGGGCTCGTCGAGCGCGACGCGGCCTTCCTCGACCAGCATCATGAAGGCTACGCTGGTGATCGGTTTTGTCATCGAATAGATGCGGAAAATCGTGTCGTCCTTGACGGGCACCTTGCGCTCGACGTCGGCAAAACCTTGCACCGCACTATGGACGACCTTGCCGCGACGGTAGACCAAGAGCTGGGTTCCGGGAAAGCGGCCGGCATCGACATATCGGTGCTTGAGATGCGCCTCGAGGCGGTCGAAGGCGGCTTCCGACATGCCGGCGGATTCGGGGGAGGCGGGGGTGGGGGCGAGCATCGGGCAATCTCCGGCAACTTTGGCAGGCGGGCCTTGATAGCCGAAAACCGCGTCCCGTTCCAATCGCCGCATGCTTACCCTCGCCCGGCCGCTGGTGTAGACTTGCGCTGGCAATCGCGTAACCCCGCAGGACAATGACAATGGCCCAATTCAACGACACCGAACTCACCGCCGCCGTGGTCCGCAGCTTTGAGGAGACGCCCGACCGGCGTGTCAAATTCCTGGTGGAAGAACTGGTGAAGTCGCTGCACGATTATGTCCGCAAGACCGATCTCACGTTTGACGAATGGGGCTATGCGATCGATTTTCTGACCCGGGTCGGGCAGAAATGTACCTCGTCCCGGCAGGAATTCATCCTGCTCTCGGACGTGCTCGGGGTTTCGATGCTGGTCGATGCGGTGAACCACCGCGAGCGCGACGGCGCCACCGAGACCACCGTGCTCGGTCCGTTCTATGTCGGCGAACACAGGCCGATGCCGCACGGCACCGACATCTCCAACAATCTCACGGGAGAGCGGATGTTCGTGCAAAGCCGCGTCACGGACCTTGCGGGAAAACCGCTGGCGGGCGTTCCCGTCGACGTCTGGCACGCCGACGATGACGGCTATTACGATTCGCAGCGGCCGACCTATGAGACGGACGGTCCGTCGTCGCGGGCGCGGTTCATCACCGACGCCGATGGCCGGTTCTTCTTTCGCACCATCCTGCCCTGCAGCTATCCGATCCCGACAGACGGTCCGGTCGGAGAGATGATCCTGCAGACGCGGCGCCATCCGATGCGCCCGGCCCATGTGCATTTTCTGGTCGATGCGCCCGGCTTCGAGCCTTTGATCACCCATGTCTTTATAGATGGCGACAAATATCTCGATACCGACGTGGTGTTCGGGGTGAAGGACGATTTGGTCGCCAAGATCGAAAAGCACACCGATCCAAAGACGCCTGATGGCAAGCCCGTCAGCGCGCCCTGGCATTTGATGAGCTACGAATTCCGCATGAAGCCTGGCAAGGGCGCCGCGCCGAAGCCGATGATGGCGGTGACCGAGGACGCCTGAGAGTCATGTCATGACGCACCTGCTCAATTCTTGTGCGCCGCACAAGGATTGAGCGAATCGCTATTCAAGAATTAAGCGAATCGCAAATTTTGCATGCGGAACAACCCCTGCCAAAGATTTGGGCGAACGTTATAAGGCATTGAAAAGAATATAGATTTAACGGCACGCGAGATTGGCATGAAGCTTGAATTATTCAAGCTGACGCCATCGCAGCCGTCCCTCGAAAACCAATCATCCGAATTGTGACATCGCCAGACTGGGGCTTCCCCAGGGCGCGCCCCCATGCCTTTCGCGCGCGACCCCGGTGGCACCAAACGGACGGCCATTCATACGCAAATCGCGCGCACATCGTGAAAGGGAATTTTCCAATGAGCCAACAGAACCCGACCTGGATTTCCGACTGGAACCCGGAAGATGAGACGTTCTGGAACACCAGGGGCAAGGTCGTCGCTCGGCGCAATCTGATCTGGTCGATTGTTGCCGAGCACATCGGATTTTCGGTCTGGCTGATCTGGAGCATCGTCGCGACCAAACTGCCGGCCGCCGGCTTCCACTTCACCACCGACGAGCTGTTTCAGCTGGTGGCGCTGCCCGGATTGATCGGCTCGCTGATGCGGTTCCCCTACACCTTTGCAGTAACGACTTTCGGCGGCCGCAACTGGACCATCTTCAGCGCTGCGGTGCTGTTCATTCCGACGCTGGCGCTCGCTTATTTCGTCAGCCATCCCGAGACGCCGTTCTGGCTGATGCTCGTGGTCGCTTCCACGGCGGGTCTCGGCGGCGGCAATTTTGCTTCGAGCATGGCCAATATTTCCTTCTTCTATCCCGATCGGATGAAGGGCTGGGCGCTTGGTCTGAACGCGGCCGGCGGCAATATAGGCGTCTCAAGCGTCCAGTTGCTGACGCCCATTCTGATGGGGCTCGGCATTTTCAACCTCTATCAGGCAACGCCGGTCAGCGGCGTCTACCTGCAAAACGCCGGACTGATGTGGATCGTGCCGCTTGCGATCGCGCTGTTCGGCGCGGTGTTCTTCATGAACAACCTCACCTCGGCCAAATCCTCGTTCAAGGACCAGATCGCTATCATCGGCCGCAAGCATACCTGGATCATGTCCATCATCTATATCGGGACGTTCGGCTCCTTCATCGGTTACTCCGCCGCGTTCCCGCTTCTGATCAAGACGCAATTTCCGGCAGTCACGATTGCGATCGCATTCCTTGGACCGCTGGTGGGCTCGCTGGCGCGTCCGTTCGGTGGCCTATTGGCCGACAAGGTCGGCGGCGCGATCATGACGTTCTGGAATTTCATTGCGATGGGTGCTGCCACGATCGGCGTGCTGTACTTCGTCGGCGTCAAGGATTTTACCGGCTTCCTGGCGATGTTCCTGATCCTGTTCGTCACGACCGGGATCGGCAACGGCTCGACCTACCGGATGATCCCGTCGATTTTCCGCGAGGAGAATCTGCGCAAGGCAAAGGGCGCCGGCGAAGCCGGCCGGGCGCTCGCCTTGAAGACCGCCGGCATCGAGAGCGGCGCCGCGCTCGGCTTCATCGGCGCGATCGGCGCTTGCGGCGGCTATTTGATCCCGAGCGGCTTCGGCAAGTCGATCGCGATCACCGGCGGCCCGCAACTGGCGCTCGTGATCTATCTCGCGTTCTACGCGGTCTGCCTGGCGCTCACCTGGTGGTTCTATCTGCGCCGCAGTCCGGTGGCGTCGAGCGCGACGAGCCTCGCCGAAGCGCGGGTGTGAACCACAAGAACGGCCTCCGGCATCAAAGCCTTGCCTCTCTCCGCGCGCGGGGAGAGGTCGGGTGAGACGAGAAACCGCAAGCCAAGGAGACAGAGATGACACCCGATCAAGTCAAACTTGTACAAGAGAGCTTCGCCAAGGTCGTACCGATTGCAGATCAGGCGGCGGGGATCTTTTACGATCGCCTGTTCGAGATCGCGCCTTCAGTGAAATCGATGTTTACCGGCGACATGGCCGAGCAGCGGCGCAAGTTGATGACGATGCTGGCGGCGGTCGTCAACGGCCTGGGCAATCTTGAATCGATATTGCCCGCCGCGAGCGCGCTCGCCATCCGCCATGTGAGCTACGGCGCCAAGACGGAGCATTATCCCGTCGTCGGCTCCGCGTTGCTGTGGACTTTGGAAAAGGGACTAGGCGATGCCTGGACGCCCGAAGTCGCGGACGCATGGACGGCAGCTTACGGCACGTTGTCCGGCTACATGATTTCCGAAGCCTATGGCCGCCCCCAAGCCGCCGAATAGGAATACACCGTGAGTGAACCGCTGGTTGTCGTCGGCAACGGAATGGCCGCTGCGCGTCTGGTCGACGAACTAACGAAAAGAGCGCAAGGACGCTACGCGATTGCCGTGATCGGCGACGAGCCGCGACTTGCCTATAATCGCGTGCTGCTGTCGTCGGTATTGGCGGGCGAGACCGCGTCGCACGATATCGAGCTCAAGCCGGCCGCGTGGTGGCGCGACCGCGGGGTCACCCTGAAATATGGCTGCGTCGCCACCGAGATCGATGTCGGCCGCCGCGAGCTCAAGATCGCGAATGAAGAGAGCATCGCGTTTTCCAGGCTCGTCCTGGCCACCGGCTCGGCGCCGCTGCGGCTCAATGTGCCCGGCGCCGATCTCGCCGGCGTCCATACGTTTCGTGACTCAAGGGACGTCGATTTGTTGCTGACTCTTGCCGCGCAGAAGAAGCGCGTCGTGGTGGTCGGCGGCGGATTGCTGGGGTTGGAAGCAGCTTACGGCCTCGCCAAGGCCGGCGCGCCGGTCACGCTGGTCCATCTGATGGACCGGCTGATGGAGCGCCAGCTCGATGCGCCGGCGGCGGAACTGTTGAAATCGCTGGTCGAACGCAAGGGCATAAAAATCCTGCTCAATGCCAACACCGCGCGTATTCATGGTGAGACACGCGTCGAAGCTATTGAGCTGACCGATGGACGTCGGATCGACGCCAATGCGGTTATCTTCGCGGCCGGGATCCGGCCGAATGTCGCGCTGGCAAAGGAGGCCGGCGTTCCCGTCAATCGCGGCATCGTCGTCGACGATCATCTCGAGACCGGTGCGCCAGGTATCTTCGCGCTCGGCGAATGCGCCGAGCATCGCGGCATCTGTTATGGCCTGGTCGAGCCAGCCTACGATCAGGCGCACATCCTGGCGCAACATCTCGCGGGCAGGGCATCCAGCTACCAAGGCAGCGTCGTCGCCACCAATCTGAAGGTCTCCGGCGTCAGCGTGTTTTCTGCCGGCGATTTCATGGGGGCGGATGGAACCGAAACCATCGTCCTCAACGATTTCAGGCACGGAACTTACAAAAAGCTGGTGATATCGGACGGTCGCCTGAGCGGCGCGGTGTTGGTCGGCGATACCGGCGACGCGTTGTGGTACCTGGAATTGATCCGCAACCGCGAGCCGATCGCAAGAATTCGCAAGGATATGATCTTCGGCCGCTCGCTCGCTTTCCGCTTCGAGGCGGCGTGACCTGATGAACCGACGATCAGAATGACAAAATATCTAGAATGACAAATATCTAGAATGACAAATATCGATCCAGCCCTTCGCACCACGCGAACCACCTGTCCCTATTGCGGGGTCGGCTGCGGCGTATTGGCGACGCCCGACGGCAATGGCGGCGCGGCGATAGCGGGCGATCCAGACCATCCGGCCAATTTCGGCCGGCTGTGCTCGAAAGGCTCGGCGCTCGGCGAAACGCTTGGGCTTGAGGATCGCTTGCTCTACCCGATGATCCGCTGCAGCAAGGGCAGCATGGAGCGGGTCGCCTGGAGCGACGTGCTCGACCATGTCGCGCATCGCCTTGCACACATCATCAAGCGCGACGGCCCCGGCGCGGTGGCGTTTTATCTCTCGGGGCAATTGCTGACCGAGGATTATTACGTCGCCAACAAATTGATGAAGGGATTCATCGGCAGCGCCAATGTCGATACCAATTCGCGGCTGTGCATGTCCTCGACCGTCGCCGGTCACCGCCGCGCGTTCGGCGCCGACACCGTGCCCGGCTGCTATGACGATCTCGACCAGGCCGACCTGCTGGTGCTGGTCGGCTCCAATGCGGCGTGGTGCCATCCGGTTCTGTTCCAGCGCATGCTCGCCAACAAGCAGACGCGCGGCGCGCGCATTGTGGTGATCGATCCGCGCCGGACAGACACCGCAGGCGATGCCGATCTGTTTCTGGGATTGAAGCCGGGTACCGATACCGCGCTGTTCTCTGGGCTGCTCGCCCATCTCGCGGAGGCCGGCGCGCTCGATTCCGACTATGTCATGCGTCACACGTCCGGCTTCGACGAAGCGCTCGCGCGTGCGAAAAGCGTCGCCGGCAGCGTTGGCGCGACCGCATTGGCGACCGGCCTCACCGAGCAGGACGTCGCTGAATTCTTCCAGATGTTCAAGAATACCCCGCGCGTGGTGACGCTGTTTTCGCAGGGCGTCAACCAGTCGGCGCAGGGTACCGACAAGGTCAATGCCATCCTCAATTGCCACCTCGCGACGGGGCGGATCGGCAAACCGGGCGCGTCGCCGTTTTCGCTGACGGGGCAACCCAATGCGATGGGCGGGCGGGAGGTCGGCGGGCTCGCCAATCAGCTCGCCGCCCACATGGCGTTCTCCCCCCCGGACATCGATCGCGTGCGGCGATTCTGGCAGGCACCGCGCATTGCCACCCATGAGGGGCTGAAAGCGGTACAGATGTTCGAGGCCATCGCCAGGGGCGAGATCAAGGCCTTGTGGGTGATGGGCACCAATCCCGCGGTGTCGTTGCCGGATGCCGACACCGCGCGCGCCGCGCTGAAAAAGCTCGAGCTGTTCGTGGTTTCGGAGAATGTGGTCGCCAACGATACGGTCAAAGCGGGCGTGCATGTGCTGCTGCCGGCACAGGCCTGGGGCGAGAAGTCCGGAACGGTGACCAATTCCGAACGACGTATTTCGCGGCAGCGTGCGTTCCTTAAGCCGCCTGGAGAGACAAAACCGGATTGGTGGATTGTCGGCGAAGTCGCAAAGCGTCTCGGCTTTGCCGCGGCCTTTGACTTTAAGTCAGCGGCGGACGTGTTCCGCGAACACGCCGCTCTCTCGGCGTTCGAGAATGGCGGTGGCCGCGATTTCGATATCGGCGCGCTGACGTCGCTGTCGGATGAGGCGTTCGATGAGCTGGCACCGGTGTTATGGCCGATCCGCGCCGGCGACAGCGAGCCGCAGCAGCGGTTTTTTGCCAATGGCGGTTTCTTTGCAAACGACCACAGAGCGCGCTTCATCGCGCCGGAAATTCCGGCGCTGCGAACCGAGACCACTGCCGGACGGCCGCTGCGATTGAATACCGGGCGCATCAGGGATCAATGGCATACCATGACCCGCAGCGGCATCAGTCCGCGGTTGGGACAGCATCTGCCGGAGCCGTTTGTCGAGATCCATCCCGACGATGCCATCAGGTATGGTGTATCCAATGGCAGCTTTGCGCGCGTTACGACCGACTTCGGCCAGTGCACGCTGAAAGTCGTGGTCAGCGAGCGGCAGCAGCGCGGCATGCTGTTCGCGCCGATCCATTGGAGCGAGCAAACCGCGTCGGCCGCGCGGATCGGCGCGCTGGTGGCACCCATCACCGATCCGTTTTCCGGCCAGCCCGAGAACAAGGCGACGCCGGTTTCGATCGTGCCGTACGAATACGTCTTCCGCGGTTTTGCGCTGTCGCGGCTGCCGCTGCAATTGCCTGCCCACGTCTGGTGGTCGCGGGTCACGGTAGCGGGCGGCTACGGCTATTTGTTCGCCGACAATGCCGATCTGGCGAGATGGCAAACATGGTTGGGCTCGGTCACGGGCGGCGATCTCGCCGAATACAAGGATTTCGGCGGCGGCGTCTATCGCGCGGCATCATTTACCGGAGATCGCATCGCGACCTGCCTGTTCGTCGGCCCGGCGCGGGATGCGGGCGATTGGGATGTGGTGAAAAGCCTGTTCGCGGCCGATGCGCTCAATGACGATCAGCGCCGAATGCTGCTGTCGGGCAAGTCGATGGACGGTCTCGCGAGCACAGGTCCCATCGTCTGCGCCTGTTTTGGGGTCGGCCGTACCACGATTTGTGATGCGATCGCGACGGGTGCGGGAACGGCCGCCGAGATCGGCGCGAAACTGAAGGCCGGCACCAATTGCGGCTCGTGCATTCCGGAATTGAAGCGATTGATCACGCAGAACGCAGTTGCGCCGTCGGATGAGAAGCGCAAGCAGGCTGCCGCAAGTTAAGATCGTAGCCCGGATGGAGCCAACGGGTCGCGCGAACGCGCGCCCGTTGGCTCCATCCAGGCTACAAGATCTAACCGCCCTTGACCGCTCCGGCCGTCAGGCCTGCCACGATCTGGCGCTGCGCGAACACGGTGAGCAGCAACACCGGTAGCGTAACGATCAGCGCCGCTGCGGCGAGCGGGCCCCAGCTCAATTGGTCGAAGGAGATCATGTTATAGACGGCAACCGGCAGCGTGCGCGTCTCGCGCCCGGCCAGCACGATGCCGAAGACAAAATTGTTCCAGGAAAAAATCACCGCCAGGATGAACGCCACCGCGATGCCCGGCCGCGCGATCGGCAGCGCGACGTAGCGAAACACCTGCCAGCTTGTAGCGCCGTCGATCAGCGCCGACTCTTCGAGCTCCATCGGAGTGGTCTCGAAATAGCCGATCATGATCCAGATCACGATCGGCACGGTCACCACCAGGTGGATGATGATCTGCGGCCACAGCGTGCCGAGCAGTCCCAGCCACTGGAACAGCAGGAACAGCGGAATGAGGTAAGAGAGCCCGGGCGTGATGCGCGCGATCAGGATCACGATTGCCGCCTTGTGCGCCCGCATGCGGGCAAGCCCATAGCCGGCGGGCACACCGACCAACAGCGCGAACGCCGTCGCCGCACCCGTGACGATCAGGCTGTTGGTGAAATAGGTCGTGAACCGGTTGGAGGCGAAGACGGCAGCGTAATTGCCCCAATTGAAATGCTCGGGAATGAAGACCGGCGGATACGATGCGTTGTCGACCTCGAATTTTACGGACAGCGACAGCATCCAGAGAAAGAACAGCACCGCCGGCGACACGATGACGATGAGCGCGAAGGCGAGGCCGATCCGGCCGAGCAGGCGTCGGAGCGGGCTCATGCGATGCCTCCGGAGTCGTTCCAGTGCGTCGTCTGGCGCAGCCGGAGCAGCGCGCCTGCCAAGGCGACGATGAGCGCGAAGAACACGACCACGATCGCGGAGGCATAGCCGACGTCATAATAGACGAAGGCAACGCTGTAGAGATAAAGGTTGATGGTCTCGGAAGCGGTGCCGGGGCCTCCTTGCGTGATGGCAAAAATGATATCAAAGCTCTTCACCGCGTCGATCATGCGGATCATGGAGGCGATGAAGAGAAACGGCATGATCAGCGGCAGCGAGATGTAGCGGAAAACCTGCCAGCGGGTCGCGCCATCGATCAGCGCGCTCTCATACGGCTCGGCCGGGATCGCGGCGAGACCGCCGAGCACGATCAGCATCACCAGCGGCGTCCATTGCCAGGTCTCGACCAGCACCAGCGAGGGAATCACGGTCGCGGGGTGAAATACCCAGAGCTGCGGCGGCACGCCGACCAACGACAACAGGTAATTGAGGATGCCGAGTTGCGGATGGAACATCATGGTCCACACCAAGGCGATGGCGACCGGCGTTGCCATCATCGGCAGAATGAAGAGGCCGCGCAGAAAACCGCGCATTGGAAATTTGGCGTGAAACACGACAGCTGCAAGTGTGCCGAATATCAGCGGCAGCGCCACCGACAGCGCGGTATAGACGAGCGTGTGCCCTACCGACTCTACAAAGCGCACATCGCTCGGCAGGCGGATGTAATTCGCAAGTCCAACAAAAGTCGGCGGTGCTCCGACCTTCCATTCGTGCAGACTCATCCAGATCGTGTAGGCCCACGGAAAGATGATGACCGCAAGAACCACGATCAGCGCCGGCAGAACGAACGGCCAATAGGATGGCGGCCGCCACTCGCCGGTTTCGCGCGCGGCTGCGCCGGATCGAGCCGGTGCCGATTCGCTCGCTGCGACGCCGCTCACGACTTTTCGCTGCGCTCCAGAATGGGACGGAATTGCGCGTGCGCCTTCTTCAGTTCGGTCTCGGGATCTGCCCCCGACAGCGTCGCGGTCAGCGCGGCGCCGACGATGTCGCGGAATTCGGCGACCGGGATGATGACGGGGAGGCCGAGTTTTGAGATCTTGGCCGAGCCGATCGCCGCATCCAGCCATTCCGGCGGCATTTTTACGCCCTTGCGCACCGCCTCGTCGTTGAGGATCGAGTTGCGAAACGGCACGCCGCCGCCGCTTTGCAACAGCCGCGCGCCCATGGTCTTCGATACCGCCCATTGGCAATAGAGATAGGCGGCTTCCTTCTTGGTGCTGGCCTGGGGAATGCCGATGCCGTCGCCATAGGCGGCGGAATACTGGCCTTTGGGTCCGGCCGGCACCAGCGCATAGCCGATCTTGCCGACGACCCGCGACGCGTTGGGATCCTCGATCGGCGGCGCCCAGCCAACGCCGTCGATCCACATCGCCGCCCGGCCTTGCGTCAGCGAAGCCATCGATTCCATCCAGTTGAAACCGGCGACGCCCGGAGGCGCCGTCTTGGTGAGCAGGCGCTGATACATTTTGGTGGCTTCGATCGCCTCCGGGCCGTCGGTGAGGATGTTGCCTTTGGCGTCGAGAAACTCGCCGCCGTAGTTGAGGAAGAAATTGGTCCACAGCGTCATGTTGGCGTTGCGCAGGCCGCGGCCTGTAAAGCCGTAGATGCCGTTGGCGGGATCGTTAAGCTTCTCGGCGGCGACAGCCATCTCGTCGAAGGTTTTCGGA
>Ga0209526_10000868_pt1 | contig 19874 bp, 24 predicted proteins | sample JacPinW_OM2H0_M1_FD_188566 | JGI IMG/M metagenome (GOLD analysis project Ga0209526, IMG submission 188566) | Forest soil microbial communities from Algoma, Ontario, Canada - Jack Pine, Ontario site 1_JW_OM2H0_M1 (SPAdes) (version 2) | ecosystem: Environmental > Terrestrial > Soil > Boreal... | reverse complement strand
TGGGTGCTTAGCTCAGCTGGTAGAGCGTCGCCCTTACAAGGCGAATGTCGGCGGTTCGATCCCGTCAGCACCCACCAATCAAATCAATCACGTACACGCTTCTCAGCTCACCCGGTCAGCCGCAGGACCGTCATTGCGGGACTTTTGCGGGACTTTTGCACGCGGTTCGCTGCATCCAGCAAGCTCCGCAGCTCCGCCGCGCTGTAGTCCGTGGTGACGCGCGTGGACCGGTGCCCCAGGAGGTCCTGACGGTCCTCAAAGGACACGCCAGCCGCCCGGAGGCGCCGCCCGAACGTGTGACGCAGGTCATGCACCCGCACGTTCCTGAAGCCCGCTGGAGCCTCCCTGCCGAGCTCCGCGGCATACCGAACCGCAGCCCGCCGCCGGCCCTGAATCCACCCGGAATTGCGGAAGTGACCAACTCGATCCCGCTGCCTCTCGCGGTCTTCCCAGCTGAAGACATAGACGGGGTGCTCCCCACGCACCTCTTCCAGCAGCGATTGGGCCACGTCGTTCAAGATGACGACCCGTGCCTGACGGTTCTTCACCCGCGTCGCCGGCAACACGAACACGCTCCGCTTGATCTCGGGCGTGTCCAGTTCCGGCACCCGCTGCTCCCAGCTCCATTGCAGGCTACATAGCTCCTGGTCTCGCAGTCCCGTGTTCACGTCGAACAGGGCCATCCGCTGCAGATGCGGCGCCAGTTCCGAGAACAAGAGCTGCTGCTCCTCCCAGTCGAGAGGATAGGCTTTGCGGGCCATGGGGTCCGACTCGAGCTGAATCAGCGGTGCCGTGGCGAGCCACGTGAGGTTCGAGTCCTCCTCTCGCCACAGCGTGGCGGCAAGTCTCAAGACTCGTCTCGCCACGCCGATGTTGCGGTTCAGAGTGCTCATCGAGAGAGGCTTGTGCTTTCCGCGGCCCCGTGCAGACAACGCGGTCGGAGTCCTTCGTGCCTCGACGTAGGGCTTGAAAGTTTCTCCATGCACACCGTCGAGCCATTTGTCTCCAATGAACGGGTCCATGTCCTTCAGCGCGAGTGCGGAACGACCGATGCTCGGCTTGTGGCCATAATCCGTCAGGTACTTCGTCGCCGCCTCACGAAACGTTCTCTTCCTCCGCACGCCGTACACTACGGCTTCGCGGATCTCCCTGATCCGGTTCTCCATGTATCGCTTGGCTTCCTCTTCATCGTCAGTTCCAGTGCTCTCGCAAAGGCGTCCATAGCGTTTGATCCATTTGTCGATGTGCCATTCCTGGCGGCCCGTCTTCGGCCTTCGATAGAGTCCTGGTGTTCGCTTCGACATAGCAGTCCCTCCTTCTTCGGGGCGGGACGGCCGTTGCAGCGACAGTATTCCTCCGCCCAGGCATCCAGTTCAAGTCTGTCGAAAGCGACTCCTCGCTCACCAATCATGATTACGCGTACGCATGGTCGCACCAGCTTATTGAAGGAATTCTTGTTCATGCCCAGGTACGCAGGAGCGATGCGCAGGCGCAGGAGTCGAGGTGGGAACGACAGTGTCACGGGCAAAGCATCGAGGATTACTCAGGGAAAGACGACGGACGCTGAGCGCGAATCGAGCCTCATGCGGATGTGGCAACCGTGCGGCTTGCGAGGGATGTCGCGCGGCAGATTGCCACTAACGACACGCGACTAGGACTGGTTGCATCGGATTGCAACACAAGGGGTCGCGCGCTTTCGCCGTTTCTGCGGCGAAATATGACGAATCCTTGAGGTTCGGAAACCCCACGCGTTGCTATACCTCGGTAGCGCGGGCGTGCTTCCGACTAATAGCATGGTCCGACATCCCGTTCCCAAACGTAGACCTACGCCGCTACACCGTGTCACCGCCGATGCCCAGCTACTGCGCCAATTGCCATCCGCTTACCTCGGAGAATCTGGGCACAAGCGGAGGCCGCTGGCGCTGCCGCCGATGCGGCGCTGCGCGTGCCGCGCGATTTCGCGCCGGCGCGTAGCTGTAGAGGTTCGCGGGGTTCGGAAAGGTTTCCACGACGTAGGGATTTTGTTGCCTATTGGGATCGTGCGCCAACATGCAACGGTTTGCTACGGAAGGCACCGTATCCTCTGTTGCAATAAGGCCGGACGGAGGAGGGCAGCCTTCAGCAACCTAACCCGCGGTACGATGAGCAACCTGGGTGCGGCGGCGGGCACCGTCCGACACATCCCGCGGGAAATTTCACGAGCTCCATACGACCTGGCGAAATTGTTTCAACCCGGAGAGCTGTGGAACACGGATTGCGAGCCGCCAGCGATATCCTCATGACCCAAGGGCGGCGGGACCTTGATGAGCACGCCAGACGATTCGTCAATCAGCTGCAGCCGCCGAGAACGGACGCGAAATGGCTCATCGCACAGCGACATGCGTGTCCCCGCGAAGCTGCTGTAAAGGATCGCCCTGTATCACGATGAGTTCGCATGGGTTTTATGGATCGATCCACTTCGGGTCTTCCGGCGCGCTAGAATTACCAGTAGCGAAGCGCAGCGTGTCGACCGTAGTCGACCTACTACTCGCACGGAGATCGCGTGGCTCTAGAACCAAGTGCCCAACCGCCAGCGAATCGTGGGATCAATTGGACCAATCGCTCAGTGCTGGGCTTCGTTGGCAGCGATGATCCGATTGCCGCAATTCAGCGAATCGCGCGCGACAAAGTTCTCTGGGCAATCGATGCAGGATGGGCAGGTCCCCCTTTCAATCCAATCCGCTTGGCGGATCTCTTGAAAATCCCCGTAGAACCAAAGGCATCTGTGTCCGACGCGCGCACTGTAGCGTACGACGACGGCATCAAGATTGAATTCAACCCTCTGCAGACGCGCGAACGACTGCGCTTTTCGATTGCTCACGAAGTGGCGCACACGCTGTTTCCGGACGTTGGCAGAGCCGTGCGGAATCGAGGCGGGGAGGTGTCGGGAGACGATTGGCAGCTCGAATTGCTTTGCAATCTTGCGGCCTCGGAATTCATCATGCCAGTTGGCAGCTTGGCGCCGATGCAAGAGTTGCCATCGATTGAGAAACTGTTGGAGGAGCGTCAGCGCTTCGATGTCTCGACGGAAGCGTTTCTAATCCGGGCTACGAAAGTTACCGCGCAGCCCGTCGTAATGTTCTGCGCCTCTCCGCTCGTCGAGCAGGACAAGCTTGTAGGTTATCGAATCGACTACCTGGTCAAGTCACGAGCTTGGCCTAGCAGCGCGCCTATTACGGCGCAGCCTCCACGAGAGACGATACTCAGACATTGCACTGCGATTGGCTACTCCGCACACGCAGAAGAAGAGTGGGCGAGCCTCGGGAAGGTGGCTGTAGAGTGTGTGGGGATCCCCCCATATCCCGGGGCGCGCCTTCCTAGAGTAGCTGGTCTTCTTCGTGGCATTCCAGCTCGCGAGGATCAAGTTCCTGCACTGCAGTATGTGCATGGCAATGCCCTAGAGCCGCGCGGCGACGGTACGAAGATTGTGTGCCAGCTTGTCAATGATTCAGCGCGCCGTTGGGGCGGCGGAGTCGCGGCACAGGCCTGCAAGCGATTTCCTCACGTTCAAAAGACCTTCTCTCTCTGGTTCTCCTCAATCCCCATAGGACAGCGTCTCGGGAGCGTTTTCTTTGGAGAAGCAGCGCCCGGTCTAGCCCTAGCAAGCTTGGTGGCACAGCGAGGATTCGGTCCGTCAGAGTCTCCAAGGATTCGCTATGCAGCCTTGGAGGCTTGCCTACGTCGCGTGGCGGATGAGGCGATCACCAAAAAGGCGACGGTTCATCTGCCGAGGATTGGTATGGGTGACGCCCGTGGCAGTTGGCCAGTGATTGAAGGCTTATTATGTGATGAATTCGTGGGTCGGGGGATTGCCACAACTGTATATGATCTGCCCCCGAGGAGTGAGCCTGGGACCCAATCGCTGTTCGGTTCTACAATGGAATGAATGAAGGCCCCACAACTTCGCATCGTCCTTCTGTCCGGACCGATTTGCGCAGGTAAGAGCGCACTAACCAAACAATTGGTTGATCGTCACGGCGCAACGATCCTTAAGACGCGCGAACTTATTACAAAGATCCGCCCGGGTATAGCAGCAACGCGCACCGCGTTGCAACGCACTGGTGAAGCACTCGATAGAGCAGACAACGGCGCGTGGCTCGCCTCGTCTTTAGCCCAGTTTGTTGAGGAACGACCACGGGACCCAGCCCTTCAGCAAGTGATCGTGGTCGATTCAGTGCGGATTCTGGGTCAGATCGAAGCGGTGAGAAATGCCTTTGGGTCTGCGGTCCATCACGTACACCTCACCGCTGCCGATTCTGAGCTTGCCGAGCGCTTCGCCTCAAAGAACTCCACGTTCGGTGAACCGACTGCGTACGAAGCGCTGCGCCGTAGCAAAACTGAAAGAAACATCGAAACGCTGGCCGACGTCGCCGATATCGTCGTCGAGACCGATCGATGCACGCCAGGCGCCGTGTGCGTGAGAGCGACCGCGTTACTTGGTTTGTACTCGAGGTCCGTTGCAGGTCTTGTCGATGTGCTTGTTGGCGGTCAATACGGAAGCGAAGGGAAGGGCAATATCGTTGCCCACATTGCCCCGGAATATCAGCTACTCGTACGGGTCGGTGGCCCAAATGCAGGTCACAAGGTGTTTAACGACCCGGTTGAGGTCTACCACCACCTTCCCTCAGGCTCGAATCGAGCACCGGCCGCCCAGCTGCTGCTGGGAGCCGGTGCAGTCATCAATGTCGAAAAGCTTCTGCGCGAGATTTCAGTAAACAAGATCGGCACTGACCGTCTTTCGATCGATGAGAATGCGATGATCATCGACGAGGCGGACATTGAGACAGAGAAGAGATTGCTCGCGTGGATCTCTTCAACGATGCAGGGAGTCGGTGCGGCCACGGCACGTAAGGCGCTAAATCGTATTCCGGACGAGCACCTGCCTGAGGGAGTGCCAAGAACACGCCTGGCAAGGAACATACCGGAACTTCGGCCCTTCATTCGCGAAGCGCAGGACGTATTGGAAGCTGCGTACGTGCGCGGTGACCACATTCTCTTGGAAGGTACTCAGGGCACGACCCTGAGCCTGCACCATGGCCCTTATCCATACGTGACCTCTCGTGAGACGACGGTGGCCGGATGCTTGGCCGACTCCGGTATAGCGCCGACCCGCGTTCGGAGGGTGGTGATGGTCTGTCGCACGTTTCCGATTCGGGTCGGCGGCCCCTCCGGGCGCATCGAGCACGAGATAACCTACGAGGAACTCGCGCAAAGATCCGGGATTCCTCTGTCCGACCTAAAGGCCACCGAGACTACGACGACAACAAAGAAGCAACGCCGTTTGGGCGAGTTCGACTGGGAGCAGCTTCGTCGCTCGTCGGTATTGAACGGACCGACCGACATAGCTCTTACGTTCGTGGATTACATTAACGTAGAGAATCGGGACGCTTACCGCTTTGAGCAGCTCACAACACCAACGCTGCGTTTCATTGAGGAGATCGAGCGCGTGTCCGGTACGCCGGTTTCGCTCATCTCGACGAGTTTCAAATGGCGTAACGTGATCGACCGGCGGGCCTGGTGAACGACGCAGAGCTGAAGGAGCTTCTGAGTGATTGTCCGACCCTCTTCCACATGGCTGAGCGCGGTAGCTGGTCCTCTATTAAAAAGCACGGGCTACTGAGCACGTCCGCACTGCTTGATGCGTTTGGTGTTACGGGAGCGGAACGGCACCGGATCGAGCTTGAACGGCGCTCTGAGAACGTGACGCTTCGCCATAAGGCGCTCGGGGAAGTAGTCATACGCGATCAGAAGCCGATGGATGACACCGGCCTCATCCGATGTCTGCAGGACGGAATCACCCCCGCCGAGTGGTATCGACTGCTTAACGGCCGAGTATTCTTCTGGCTGACCAAGGACCGACTGCACCGGCTCCTCTCTGCCGCTGCCTACCAAGACAGTGACCATGATGTATTGGAACTCGATGCGGCCGAGCTGATCGCCGCGCATCGCTCGGCGATCACACTATCGCCGATGAACAGCGGGTGTACGAAGCCAATGCCTCATCCGCGCGGGCGGCGGACGTTTACGAGTATCGCTGATTATCCGTACCCTCATTGGCGGTCTCGCCGGAAACGGGGCGAGCGTGTTGTTGAATTAGCCGTCACGGGCGGCATACCAGATGTTCGCAAGTACGTGCGGCGTGTTCTCGTGATGAGGGGGAAGACGAAGGTATCGACAGTGTGGGAACCATAGCCAGCCCAAGACTGGTCCAGATTCGTTTGGTCCTGCGCGGTGCGAGCCAACTTCGATCGCGGTGCATGCCCAGTCAAAGGAACTCTGCTCATGGCAATGGATGAGAGGTTGACCTACCAGCGGATTGGCGAAATCGTGGTTCTGTATCAATGGCTCGAAAACCAACTCCGGGAAATTGGATGGTTTATTCTCGATCCCGATCGGCAACATTGGCCCCCAACTGCACTTCGGAATGTGAGCAGCGCCGACCTTTTCAACAGAGTAGAGAAGCTATTCCTGGATGCGCTGCCGAAATGCGAATTGGGAGAGGATCTGGAGAAGGACTTCCGTGATTCGTTCGCCGTGTTCGCAGGGCACTTTGCGAGAGTCCGACAGGCCCGTAATAAGATTCTGCATTCTGCGTTCATTGAACTGAAAGCCGGTGGTGAAGTGTTGGGTCTCATGAGAGTCGACCCGAGAAGTATGATTGACGACGAAAGTGGCGAGAGATTGTTCGACTCGGAGATGCTTTCGAAGGAATCCTTTCACCAGGAATTCAGGGAAATGGCAGATCTGTCAATGTTCCTCAATCGTTGCTACGTGCAGCTATTGCATCGCCTTCCGCATCACGAAGGCTGAGGCGTGCCAACGTCTGACTGTACCACCGACTCATGGACGGTAATGGCGCTGTCCATCCCTCGGGCCTACCTGGCGGAGGCTCGCTTACCGAAGCGGCAATCATGCGCGAGGCCGTAACGTGGCGGAAGGCAGCGCGTCTACAACCTCAAGTGCCGAATACGCAGATACCGCTCAACATGCGCCTCCGCTGGCGAGTTCCAGATTCCCTTGCAGCGCGCACAGCCTGGTCTCGGCGCGTCGGTGATTACGACAACCTTGGACTGATGACCGCGGTATTCCTGGAGCCGCGTCGGGCGACGAAGACCCGTCACAGCTACCATGAACTCCACGGCCGCGAGCGCCGCGATGACGCCGTTGATCGGTGACACCGAGGGGCCCTTCTGCTCGAGCTCATGCTTGCTAATGCCGTAGATTGCATCTTCCGCCTCGCGCTGGGCGGATGCTTCTAGGTAACGCCGGACGGCTCTACGATCTAGAAGGCCGAGACAGTCGAGGCAGCCATCCCCCGCTAACCGAAACGCAAACCCGACCTCCGTACACACCTGGTTGCGGCACGTCCGAGGCCAGGTCGACGTAGGGCTTGGCATACGCGGCTGTGAGCTCGTTCAGTATCGCGCGCGGACCGTCGTCATCGAAGCAGCCGAAGACCCAATCCGCGGTCTTGACGGCCTCAAAGGCCTCTTCAGATACCAAGCCCTGAGCGATTGGCAGACTCGCGACCTCGGGATTGATCTCCCGGATAAGCTGGTCGGAGATCGACACCTTTAGCGTGCCGGGAACCGGGTCAGTGATGCGCGCGCCGATGATCCGATTGCGGTTGCTCTCGTCCAGTTCCTGCTTGCAATCAAACAGATGCGCTTGCACCAATCGCCCTTGCTGCAGATCCACGGAGTATGGATTTTGTCTATGATCAGCTGTTCGATGGACGGCCCTTCCCGCTTGCTTAGCCTCATCGATCAGTTTAGGCGCCAAAGTCCATTGACAAAGCCGCGATCCGGGTTCGGCGGCCGCGATGTGGTCGCAGCCCTGGAACTGCGATTCACCGTGGGCGCCGTGTCATGACGGTGGCGTCCGGTGACGTCGGTGCCTATATTCCCGTATCCCCAGAATTGGCGGATGCACGCCCGGGAGACTGCAGTGGAGTTCGAGAATGTGATGCGGGAAATTCACGAGTTCGTGCAGGCAAATGGCTGGGCACGCTCTGGGAGCGAGAAACCCCAGACGCCGCGGAATCTCGCCGCCTCGATCTCCATCGAAGCAGCAGAATTGCTGGAGTGCTTTCAGTGGTCGGATCACGCGAATCAGGCTGATCTAGAAAACGAGTTGGCCGACGTGTTGATCTACTCACTGCGGTTCGCACAGGTCCTAGGGATTGATCCGCTTGAGGCGATCCACAAAAAGCTGGATAGGAATCGCCGGCGCGAATGGCGCCGGTCGTCCGACGAGGGCTAATCTATGAATGGCGTGCTGCCGTACCAGGAGCTCTTCGGGCTGGTCCCGAATGTGATAGTCAACGGGGACAAAGCCTGCATTCGCACAGCATCCTACGATATGCGCATAGGAGACGAGTATTACCTCTATGACGAGAAATGTCCGGACGGTAGAGAGATTAGATCGCGTTCTCAAGGGGTCATCGTCATCCCGCCAAACGGGCTCCTACTGTGCACGATGTACGAAACCCTGAAGCTGCCACCGGACATCGTGGGCCATTTGTCTTTGAAGGTGTCCTTGCTCATGAAAGGCATCATGATCGCCAGCCAAAGCCAGATCGATGCCGGATACGAGGGGAAGATCTTCGGGCTGCTGTACAACCTATCGCACAAAGCCGTGTGCCTCCGAGAGGGAGAGTTTGTCCTGAGGCTTGAGCTGGTGCGCATGGAACAGCCGACCGTGAGACCGTACGACAACAGCGTGTCGAGGAATGCCTCCCTTAACAGATACATCGACGCGCCACTTATCAGCAGCCTAGTGAGCATTCGCGAAGACGCCAGCACCGCAGTAGACAAAGTAGACCAGGCTCGGAGGTCGCTCAACCTCACCCAAGTAATTGGGACGCTCTTGATCGCGGTCGCGGGGGCTACCCTAAGTTGGCACTTCGCGCCAGACTCGAAGGTCGAACAGCTTTCTCAAGCGATCTCAAAGCTGGGGACTCAAATGACGGCTTTGGAGGCCGGCATTCCTTCGCGATTGCGACTAGACGAACTGGAGAAGCAGAACAAAGCTGTGCAGGATAGACTCGACAAGATCGAGGCTACCCTGTCGTCGAAGGCTTCTAAGAATCCACGCGCTTCGCGCACGCTCAATCGTATCCAGGCCTACGTGGGCACCGCGCCAAGGCAAGAGACATTGGCCGAGCCCGTCGAGGTCGTCACGAAGGTGCCGCCCCCTCCCTGATGCTGACTCCTAACCCCGTGGACCGCTTCGATGTCGCAATAGTGGGCGCAGGCCCGGCCGGGCTCATCGCTGCGACAATTCTGGCAGCGAATTCCTCAAAGAGGATCGTGGTTCTTGACAAAGGCAACGAGATCGACCGGAGAGAGGGCGGTCCGGAGAGCCGCGCCTGGGTGGAAGGCATCGGCGGCGCTGGCCTGTTTTCCGATGGCAAACTGTGTATGTCGCTGGACGTTGGAGGGCACCTGCGAGACGAGCTTCCGAAGGCGGAAAAGGATCGCTTGCTGCGAACTCTGGACGCGCTATTCCGGCGCGCTCTCGGGGAAGCCCCAATGACGCTCGCCGCTTCCCGGACCAATCGCCGGACGAAGTTCGACAACGAGATCACGGTTACGTCCTACCCAGTGCTACATATCGGTACCGATCGTGGTGGCGACGTGATCCACGCGATCGTCGCTGCGGTCAGAAGACTTGGAGTCGAAGTACGTAGTAGCAGTGAGGTCGTGGAAGTCATGCCTCGAGCGGAGGGCGGGTGGAAGCTGAGGGTGGCGAGGCGGCCGGAGACTATCTATGAGGTTCATGCTGAGTCGTTGATCCTCGCGATGGGAAAGGTTGGCGCGCAGCAGCAGTCCACATTTTGTGAACAACATGGCGCCTCCCTGACATCCGTACCGATGTACATCGGTGTCAGACTTGAGTGCGACTCAGAGCCCCTAGAAAGTCTGTTCAGCAGCGCCCACGATCCCAAGATTAAGCTTCATTTCTCTGATGGGACGAAGATCAAGACACATTGTGCGACGATGAACGGGGAGATCGCGGCGCTCCGTTACGAGGGCCTTCCCCTCGCTGGGGGCCACGCCTACACGAATCGAAAGAGCGGCCGTAGCGGGTTTGCAATCCTCTGGGACGGAATCCGCCGTTCGAATAATTTCGAGTACGCTCGCGAACTTATGACCGCGATTAGTCACGAAACAAATGGTAGGCTGATGGCACAGCGCCTCATCGACTACTTCCGAGATCGAGCTTCAACTTCCGATGAAATCAGAGTTGCCCACCCATCCTTTGACGAATGGGGGACCGGCAACATCCGTGATTTTCTACCGAAGTCTTTCACGCAGAAGTTAGATACGTTCCTCCGAGTCCTAGAAGCGGATATCCCGACGCTAAAGGATTCAAATGGAATACTGATCGCACCGGCGATCGAATGGTGGATGCACAGAGTAGCCGCTGACCCGCGCTCAATGCGCTCTTCTGCAGGAATCTATGTTTGCGGCGACGGAAGCGGATGGTCGCAGGGAATAGTACATGCCGCAGCAACAGGGATCATTGCGGCGGAAGACCTGCTGCACGTTAAGGTTTCGCCGCAAGAACTCGTAAAACACATGTTCGCGGCGTGACATGATACTTCCGGGTAGAGCGGTGCTTCCGTGGGAGTTCGAGCGTCTCCGAGTGATCAAGATCGTGCCGGACAGCCGGCTTGTTGCGATCAACAACGCCCAGCAATTGCGGGCCGTATCGATCGGCTCGGATTCTTCGCGACCTGTGACGGCAGCCCGAAGCCTTTTCCCTCGCCGCCGCATACGCGAACGCCTGCTCCACTGCCGATAGCAAGGGCGCCCGCGGGTATCCCCGCGCAACCAAGGGAGTCCACAGTCGGAGTTGGCGCTACTTTTCACATGGTTTTCACATGGAACTGCGCCGCGAACCATAACACTTTGATTTTATAGCGCTCCCTACGGGATTCGAACCCGTGTTACAGCCTTGAGAGGGCAGAAAAATCGTCCAGGCGCGTACATCGCTGTGTGGACTCCTCGCGCTTAGCCTATATAGATAGGTACGTAGAGCCTCGGGCTGCGCATGGCCCTATCGTGCTAACAGCTGCGCTCGAAGCAGCCAACTGGATAGTGCATGGTGCTCACTCTCAGCGCGCCATTGCTCTCGAGTGACATGTTGCGGAAACACTACATTTCTACATTCTGCAGGGAAGTGGAACTTGTGATTTTGATTATGACCTGGGATTCGTTTCACTATCGATCGTGGTCTCAACCTGTGTTCCGGAGTGTTCCGGAGATAATGTGAATACCACGCAGTTGCCGCGGTGGCACTATGGGTGAAGCGCCCGGAGGCATCCGGTCTCGACGCTTGGCCGTCGCAAGAGCTGAACGAGCCAAATTCCCGCCCAGTGTAACGGCTGCGATAAGGGAGCAGTTGACGCTGCTAACTTTTCTGGCCTTGTTCGCGGGGATCGTATCGACCGAGACTTACTATGCCGCCTTCGGCGTCAGATACCAGCTGCTAGATCTGCCGCTTCCGCACCTGGTTTATCGGGGACTCACTGCGATCATCCAAAGCTGGCCCTTGATCGTCGCCTATCTAATTGCGATGGCGTGGCTCGCGGCCGGTGCCGACAGCCTGGCAAGGCGGGGTCCGCGATGGGCGACGTCGGCGCCTCTCGTTACCTATGGTGTGATCATTCTGGTGGTGGCGATTTCGTATTTTGCCGCGATCCGGGCAGGCCAGCATTCCTCGCAGCAGGATCTGCAGTCTCGAACCTCTGATCTTCCGGTCATCCAGTCAATGAAGTCTGCGAAGGGAGACGCTTTGCCGTTCCAACGCTACCGCCTCCTGAATGCCAGCAAGGATACGATCATCGCATTCAAGGCCACCAGCAACGACGCGGAGGTCCCGTTCATTCACCTCTTGAAGCGGGAGGACGTCGGTGAAATCACCTTGTCCCGGTAGTTCACTGATTGCACTGATCGTGGCGTTCGTCCCGGTTTCTGGTGTGCGCGCGGACACTATCGTTCTGTCCGACTCCCAGCTTTTCGGCCGGGTCGTCTCCGTTGGCCAAACAACGGTGATCTTCCGACCGGGCTGCGGTCAGCCGGTAACCTATCCGAAGGACCAAGTGAGGCACATCGAATTCAACGGATCTTGTTCACCACGCCCGGTTAAACCCTACAGCGCGGGCGGCGAGATCTGCACGGATCCGTTATTGCTCTATGAGGTCAAGCTGAAGGGTAACCGGATCATTGTCGCCTCGGACTACGAGGTCATAGGTGAACGAGCGCACATTCGCTCGGCCGACGGGCTGCGCTCCTATCACGGCGCTTTGAGGCTGGTCACGGCCACGACTCGGCGGCTTTTCTGTCGAGCTACCATTCCCGCCGACCCGCCGATGGCGGAGTTCTGCGGCGAAGCCGTACAGTTCGCCGTAAACTTTGGCCCAGAGTCGGTTTTCGGAAACAAGATTCTCACCCGTGGCGTCTCTTTTTATCTTGTGGACGAAAACGGACGAGCGGTTCGATTCGATGACCCCACGGGCAAGCTGATTCGAGATGGCTTCGGCACGGCGCTGAACCATTGGATGGGGGCGTTGCAGGAGCGGAGAGCTCAGCTTCCGGAGGCGGCGCAGACCGCTCTTGCTTCCATGATATCGACGGGTTCGCACTTTCAGCTATTGACGCCACCGCAGGTCGTCCAAGTCGGATGTCCCGACACTGCGTCTTTCTTGGTGCGTTTCGCCTTCCACGATGAAAAGGGCTTGATCGTGGATGGCAGGCCGAAGGCGGCCCGCGCTGAGGTGGAAGGTCGCACCCTGTGGATCAACGGCGTGCGCTACCCATGCTGGCGCTCGAGCTTGCGCTTGGAACTCTACATCTCTCCTGAGGAGAACCTAGCTCCCACCGGAGTAGAGTGCGTCAACCTAGTGCCAGTTCTAACGCACGAACTGGGCCACGCCTTTGGCCTCGCGGGCCACCGCGACCTGCCTGACAAGCCTTCGATCATGGATAGCGCAATTCAGGAATCTACAGTGAAACCGACGCCGGATGACGCTGACGACTTGGTGAGGGTACTCCTAATGCCATTGCAGGGCGCGGCGCCGGGACGATTGGACGCGGACGGACTGGGCGTTGAGATTGGGCCGCGCGGCGCCACCGTACCAAACCGATGACTGTTCCGGTGGCGTAAATATTTCGGCGCGCGCTTGCTCACGGTAACCTCCTTGTTCCCATTTGCTTCTCACTTGCACCTGAACAGATAAGGTTAGCCGGGAAGATCGGCCGGGAGCGACCGCCAAGGATCCGGGATGTTAGGCGGCGAGTAGCCACCGGGACCTTTCAGACGTCGCAGCGTCGACAGATGCGGCTCGGCCACGTCTGGGATCCGGCGATGGCGTCCGCAGCCGAATGCGGGCAGGCGCCGTTTGAGTTTCGGAAAGTACACCAGCTTCGGGAAGTATTCCGCGATCCACCACAGCCCGCGTAGCGATTCGTGCTTGGGCTCGAGCCACGGCTCCGGCATCGGTGGGCGGCGGGTCCAGACGTGATCGGCGCGAGCAGCGTCCAGAAAGAGACCCCTCGCGACCGCCTCATCACTAATCCAGCGGAACGGCTCGCGCCACAGGCCGGCGTCATCCTCCGGGTAACCACCTCCGACGTCGCAGTGCACGCCGGGGAACCAGAGCTCGCGCAGGTCTTGACCGTCGACCGCGGTGAAGGAGTTCTGTCGAAAGAAACAACGTCGCTCGTCGATCGAGATCGCGTGCCGGATGCTCACGATGCCGGGGTTTCGCGCCGTAAATGGATACGCCTTAGGGTCCCAAACCCAGCCGACTGACGAGACGGTGTCCCAGACGCCGACGAAGTAAACGGGAAACCGTCGATCCGATTGATGGGGGATGGCGCGTGCGAAAGTCTCGCGGTAGGCTTCGCAAAGCGCCCAAAATGCGCCTTGCTTGTCGGGATTCTTGAGACGCGCGCGCGAGGCCTGGAAGAGGCGCATGGTGTACGGTAATAGGTTGTCATTGCCTTCGGGTAGCAGCCCGAACATGTGCAGAAACGCTGCGAGTACCCGAACAGTGTAGGCACCACGACTGAACCCGAACAGGAATACCCGGTCGCCCGGTCTCCAGCGCTGCATCAGAAAGCGATACGCCTCGGTCACTTTCCAGCTAAGCCCGGCGCCGAACATAAGACCGAGGACGGTTGACGCTGCCCTTGCAACACGCGTGATTCGCCCCGGCTCCGAGAGTGTCCCCATGCCTGGATCGTAGTAGACGAGCTGCCGCGTTGCATCCGAGTCCAGCGACCGCACGAGCCGGACGACGTTCGTGTCCTCCTTTCCGAACTCGTTATTGGTTCCGTCGCAGGCAATTACGAGATTCTTTTCCATGATCGATTCCTGTCGTTGAGCGGACAGTCCGGCGACGAAACCGTCAGTCTCGCCAAAAACTGCAGGAACATCGTGCCGGAGTGATAGGCTGGTGCGCGAGGGCCTGCTACGTGGCGGGTATCGCGGTACTTCCGAATGGGTTGAGAGCTCGTTTGGCTCAAAATGTGGCTAATTCGGAGCATCTCAGTGGCTCCTCACTCACGATTTTCCGACGGGTGGTTCCCACGCCAAGAACCCGGTTGGTTACTGGGGCTTTCCCGGCAATACCTCGATCGCTGTAATGGGATGTACCTCCCACACCGTTGCCCGCCAGATGTGAGCACCCCCAGACGCCGTGTTTTTGGCATTCGGTTTGTGTTCGACATCAAACAAGAGCCACCCGGTGACGCGTACCCAGCGACCGAGAAGGCTCGTGCGCAGCGTCTTAGTGCTCCAATCGACTCCCTTTTTTGACATTTCCTCCCTAACTTGAGGAGTCACTTCAACGATAACATACGTGGATTCGTCATTTTTCATCGGATCTAGCGTCAGCGCTATGTGCGTATCGCGGTAGGCGGGATCATGGGTGTGACAGTTCACCGACTCTACACCGCCGACTTTGACGTCCGCGACATAGCCTTCGATCGTCGCCCCACGCTTTTCATCCCAACGGGTAGTGTCATCTCCCGGGGCTACCATGGTTTTGAGCGTCACATTCGGATCGATGTCCGCCGGCGTTGGAACTGTCATTCGCCTTTTAAGCGTGTTCAGGGCCCGCACGTTGGCCCCTGTGGCATCTCCGACCGTAGGGCAGTTGGCGAGGACCTGAGCATCGTCTGCGACAACGGTTCTGCTCACCAGGAGCGTTGCAACTGCCCCTAGCATTCCCACAACGATCAAAGATACTGTGGACCGAATTAAGCAAGCGGCGGCGAAGGTCGTCTTGAGGCGCATTTTTGTCCTCCTGTGAACTCAGTGTTTCAGAACAACCGTGTGGAGCCGCAATTTGAAGGTGCACTCCAATGGAGGTTGAGGATCGCTTTCTCCTGGGAACGTGAATCCAAGGCGTTAAGTCGCGGCTGTGGCGGTGTTAGTACGCGGATCCGTCCGGGATGCTTCCTGATGAGAGCCACCGCACACCCAATCTGTCCCGACCGGCTATCGAATCTCACCTCGCATTGGGGACAAAAATCGATCCGCTCGTAGTGCACGTTCGTCTCTAACAGGCTGTTGAAGTGCGCCGTGCAAAGGCACGATTGCGCGCCCGCGCCTAGCCGTCGGGGTTCGAGTGTGTCGAAATGGGTTGGTGCACCAGAATGCAACGGTTTGCGACGCGAGGCATCGGAAACGTCACCAAGGCCGGGCGGAAGAGGGCGAACGTCAGTGATCCGGTCCTCGAGCGAGGGGTTCTCCACACCGACGAGCCGCATCCGCATGTCCACATGGTGGTCAAGGCGGTGAGCGAACAGGGCGTGCGCCTCAACATTCACAAGGCAACACCCGCGCATTGGAGAGCCGAACGCGAAACACCGATGGCATCTATCGCGCAACGTCGCGAGGGGATTCCATCCACACCCGCGCGCGCACCGAAGCCGTGGCGTCGGAACTCCTCAAACGCAATCTCCGCATCGAGCCCGGCAAGTCAAAATTGATGCAGACCCGAAGAGAAGTGGAACGCGGCTGGCGGGCCACGAGCGATATCCTCATCCGCCAAGGACAGTCCGCACTCGCCGCGGAGCTCCGTAGCCTTATGGATAAAATGGTTCCCCCACGGTCGGAGAAGGAACAGATCGCCGATGGAATCCTCGAGAGAGCGTCAGAACTCCGCGTTCGCCATCAACACCTCAGTCGCTAGTGGGTTGACCATAAAACATGGAGTTCGTTCTCGTGTGGTCACGGCCGCTTCCTTTGAGCTGGCGTATGACTACTGCGTGCACACAATGTTATGCGGCGGCCAGCGCGTGGCCGAATACGGTGGTCTTGAAGTCAGACCCGTCTCGCTGCGTCAGCAAGTTCTTTCCCTCGCCGCCAGCATTGGTGGCCCAGACGTGCTTGGCGACCTTTTGGTAGGCGAGGAGCGCCGCGCCCCGCGGATGATCGAATTGGTTGTCGACTCCGGCACTGATCAATACCGTATTGGGACTTACACTCAGCAACGTCTTAGCGTGCACACCGGTTACGGCACCATGGTGAGGTGCGGCCATGACATCCGCGGCAAGGTGCCGGCCGAAGAGCCTGCAGATCGTATCCCAGCGATCGGTTTCCGTGTCCCCGGTCACCAAGTACCGAAACCCGGTCGAATCGGCGCCGGTGATTTTAGCCACGATGCTGGAGTTGTTTGACGAATCCATATCCTCGGGGTGAGGCGAGAACAGCTCGACCGTGAAGTTATGACCCAGTCCCGTCATTTGGCGGTCATCGACTCGATCGAGGCGGATCGAGTGTTTGCCTAACGGACGATTGGTTGCAGCTCGGCGCCGCTCGTGCTTGTTGATCGAATCGAAGACGTCGCGAGCGCAGTCTGTGTCCTTGTAGTACTTTGGGTACATGACCCAGTCCGGCGTGAACTGGGAGAGGATCCATTCCACGCCGCCCGCGTGAGCGTGATCCGCATCAAGGCCCGTCATAATTAGACCGCGCACTACTATCCCGCGGAAGTAGACTTCGAGCGTCTGCTTGATCTCATCCGGAGTGATGTCGTCACAGTCCGGCATGTGCGCGTCAATGACGATGCCCTCCTTGCCGATGCGGACGCCAGCCAAGGCCCCTTGCCCCACATATAGCGTCAGAACATCCACTTTCGCCTCCCCTTCCTATTCGGTTGCTTCTCGTAGACCTCTGCGTTGCACATTCGCTCGGCCGTAAGTAGGGCGGCGCGACATGACGGGAACTCTTGGCTGCTGATCGCCTGGGTAGTTCGCGTGAGCGACTCGGGCGGATTCCGGAGGCTTAGTGTGTATTTCGGCACGATGCCCGAGGCGTCCTCGAGGACCACAACTTCCAGAGCCGAACCGTCGATCAGGGAAATGGATCCACGCCAATAGATGCCGAGCTTCTTGGACTGGAAGGGCGCCACTTTCGGGTAGAACTGGGCAACGAAATCGCTGTCGTATACCCGATTCCGTTTCAGCGCGTCCTCGTCGCTATGTGGCGTGCTCTTGCTGCGAGTCGGTGGCGCGGGCACGGATGGCCACACGAGTGGGGCGTCGGTGAGCGTAAGCGCACTGGACGGGATCTCGTAGACTTCAGGGTCTCCCCGGCAGAGCACGTAGTTCTTAAAGATGTAGCGCTGGCGTCCGGTCTTGCCAGGCTTTCTCTCAATAACCAGCAGCGCATAGAAGAAATCGGTGTTGTGGTTTTTGTGCGCGACGGTACGCCGATACGTCTCAATGTCACCGGCGCTCAGGTGGCGTAGGCCGTTGACGTGGTGGGTGTGCCAGTTGCCGAGGTGTTCAACGGTCGGTTCGCGTTCCTCCACGTCGCGGAACACGCGCTCCTGATACACGCCGTCCTGCTTGAAGTATGTCGCGGTACGGTGCGCGTTCGGGCCGGGTTCGATGATGCCGTTCACCGAAATAGTAAGCCCATCTCCTCGCTTCTCGTACGTACCGAGAACGCGGCCACCTGTCTCGTCCACGTCGTAGCGATCGCACTCGTCGAATACGACCTCTAGGGCACTGCGTGGGATGACGAGCTCGATGTTTTCCGCCGTCGCAAACGTCATGCTTGTACCTCCGCGCAAATTTTGCATCCATCAATTGGTGGACAATTGATTCGTTGGATCTGGAAATGCCACTCAAAGGGGTGCACAGGGCGGTTACCCCACGCGACGTAGTTCCGCTCAATCGGCTCCATGTTTTTCGGGCGTTCCGGTAGGCGCCGGGCGATCGCGTCCAGAACGTACCGTGCATGGAAGTTAGTGATGAACGCTATGTCAACATTCAGACCAGGAGAGTCCTTGATCTCGGCAACCGGGAGGCCATATATCGCGTCGCGCTCCTCGTCGCTGACCAGATCGATCTCACGGATCTTTTCGCGGTACGGCGAACGCTGGAGCACCATCTCAAGACAGCCAAGACAGCCACCTTCACCGGGACGGTAGGCGAAGACGTCTCCACCGATCCCTCGCGTGAAGACCCGCCCCACGACGAACGGCGTACCGGTCCGTACACACACTTCGTTCAAGCGGTAGCGAGTCGGGTCGTTGTCGGTCGCGAGCACGACGACGCTTGCAGAGCGCACACGCTCCTCAAGGTCCGGTACCGACATTAGGTCCAAGTTGTGTATCTGGGTGTTGACCGTGGGGTTTCGGTCGCGCAACAAATCAGCAAGGGCTTCGGTCTTTTTCTGGCCGACATAACGCAGGCCGCAGGCGTGACGAATGACGTTCTCCTCGCTGAGCACCTGATTGTCATAGAGCGCGAAGTTGCGCACGCCGGCCATGACTAGTTGGAGTGCAACTTGGCTCCCTCCGGAACCGCAGCCGGCGATAAGGGCCGTCGCTTGCCCAATGAGGCCCACATCGTAGAGTTTCTCGATGCGCTCGAAGAGTCTGCTTTTATCGGACATCAGCGGTCTCGGGTTTAGGCCATTCACCGTTCTTGCGCCAGCTCTCGTAGTGCTTGAGCCACTGGCGCGCATGTTTTAGAGCGACATACGCCGTGTGTTTGCCCGGATTCCAGGAACTCATGACGCCGAAAATGCACAGCGCGCCATCCGAAAAGCGGTGCGGCGCGCGGGCATCCACCGGGCCGGCATAGACCCGCGGGCATGCATTCGGATAGCCATGCGGCAGCACGATGGTGATCTCATACGGGTCGCGATCGACGTCATGCCGGAACTTAAATGCAATTTCCCATTCGGGGGTGACCGTCGTGCGAGACGACTCGCCGGCCTTCTCAAGCTCCTCCAACTCGTCGGCGATGCGCGCCGGCGAGATGTCCGGTAGGAATACCGACAGAGGGACCAAGCAGGCCTTCTGGCGGCCATTTCGCTCAATGACGAAAGACTCGCCGCCAGTAGCGACTCGATCAAGGATCTCGCCTGGGCGAGTACGCAGTTCCGTCATCGGTAGGGGTGTGAAATCGATCGTCATGTTGAGTGCGGTAGACCCGGCCCCGGCCACACGCCCTTCTGTTTGTAAACCTCGTGCTTGCTCAACCACACAGCCGCCTGGGCGAGCACGAATTTCAAATCGTGCTTGGCCGGGTTCCACACGTTCGGATGCATGTAGCAGATGTTCCCAGCCGTATACATGTGCTTGCTGTGCGTGACGGCCGGAGTAATCACCGTGACCTTGGGCATCTCGGAGGGGTATCCCACGAATGTTACGGAGAGGATGTACACGTGGCCGACGGAGGTTTGCAGCGCCGCCTTGATGTAGATGCCGCCGTCCGCCGTCGTGTACGCCTCAATGTTGGGGAAGTGCGCGATTGCCTGCTGAATCTCGATCCGAATGCGCAGCACGTTCATGCGGATCA
>Ga0209526_10000867_pt1 | contig 19885 bp, 11 predicted proteins | sample JacPinW_OM2H0_M1_FD_188566 | JGI IMG/M metagenome (GOLD analysis project Ga0209526, IMG submission 188566) | Forest soil microbial communities from Algoma, Ontario, Canada - Jack Pine, Ontario site 1_JW_OM2H0_M1 (SPAdes) (version 2) | ecosystem: Environmental > Terrestrial > Soil > Boreal... | reverse complement strand
GAGTCGGTGAATTCCATGGCCAGCACCCTGACGGCACAGGTGCGCAACATTGCGCAGGTGACCACGGCGGTGGCCAAAGGCGACCTTTCGACGAAGATCACGGTGGATGCGCGCGGAGAAATTCTGGAGCTGAAGAACACGATCAACATCATGGTGGACCAGCTCAACTCGTTCGCCTCGGAAGTGACGCGCGTGGCACGCGAAGTTGGCACGGACGGAAAACTCGGCGGGCAGGCGGATGTTAAGGGCGTTGCCGGCACGTGGAAAGACTTGACCGACAACGTGAACTTGATGGCCGCCAACCTCACCACGCAGGTACGCGGTATCGCGAAAGTTGTGACCGCCGTTGCGAACGGTGACTTGAAGAGAAAGCTCGTGCTCGAAACGACGGGCGAAATCGCGGAACTCGCCGACACCATTAACGCCATGATCGATACGCTGGCGGTGTTCGCCGATCAGGTGTCCACCGTCGCGCGCGAAGTTGGTATCGAAGGCAAACTCGGCGGCCAGGCGCGTGTGCCGGGCGCTGCGGGTATCTGGCGCGACCTGACCGACAACGTGAACCAGCTTGCCGCTAACCTGACGACCCAGGTACGCGCGATTGCCGACGTGGCTATCGCGGTGACGAAGGGCGATCTGACGCGATCGATCGCGGTGGAAGCGCAGGGCGAAGTCGAAACCCTCAAAGACACGATCAACCAGATGATCGCCAACCTTGCGGAAACGATTCGCAAGAACACCGATCAGGACTGGCTGAAAACCAACATCGCGAAGTTCACCGGCATGATGCAGGGGCAGCGCGACCTGCTCACGGTGGCGAAGTTGTTGCTGTCCGAATTGACGCCGCTGGTCGGCGCGCAACACGGCGCCTTCTATCTAACGGAGAGCACGGAAACAGAGACGACACTCAAGTATTTGTCGGGATACGCGTTCACCGAAGAAAACGGCGTACCCAAGCAATTCCGAATTGGGCAAGGGCTTGTAGGGCAATGCGCTCTGGAAAAGGAGCGCATCCTGGTCACCAGTGTTCCCAACGATTACATCCGGGTCAATTCAAGTCTTGGCGGGGCGGCTCCGGCCAGCATCGTCGTTCTTCCGGTGCTGTTCGAGGGTGAAGCACGGGCGGTTATTGAGCTGGCTTCGTTCAGTCAATTCAGCCAAGTTCACCTGGCATTCCTTGACCTTCTAACCGAGTCCATCGGCATCGTCCTCAACACCATCGCGGCTACGATGCGTACGGAAGAATTGCTGAAGCAATCGCAGGCGCTGGCGGAAAAGCTGCAGAGTCAGCAGTTGCAATTGCAGCAGACCAACGCCGAGCTACAAGAAAAGGCACAACTCCTCGCGGAACAGAAGACGGAAGTCGAGACCAAGAACCGCGAAGTTGAGCAGGCCAAACAGCAGTTGGAAGAAAAGGCCGAGCAGCTCGCGCTCACGTCCAAGTACAAGAGCGAATTCCTTGCCAACATGAGCCACGAGCTGCGCACTCCGCTCAACAACCTGCTGATCCTTGCGAAGATGCTGGCTGAAAACTCCGAAAAGAACCTGCTATCCAAGCAAGTGAAATTCGCGGAGACGATTCACTCCTCCGGAACGGACTTGCTAGCGCTCATTAACGACATTCTCGACCTCTCGAAGATCGAGTCTGGGAAGATGGACGTCGAACTTGGCCCCGTGCAACTGATGCAACTTCAGGACTACTGCTCGCGTACGTTCCGCCACGTGGCCGAAGGAAAGGGACTCGACTTCACGATCGAGCTCGATCCTACGCTCGGGGACACGATTCACACGGACACAAAGCGTTTGCAGCAGGTGCTGAAGAATTTGTTGTCGAACGGGCTGAAGTTTACCGAACACGGGTCGGTCCGGCTGAAGATTTCTCGGCCGGCCGCGGGATGGCGCACGACGCATCCGGTGCTCGGCCGTGTCAAGAGCGTTGTGGCCTTCTCCGTAAGCGACACGGGAATCGGCATCCCACAAGAAAAGCAACGCATCATCTTCGAGGCATTTCAGCAAGCGGACGGAACCACGAGCCGCAAGTATGGCGGAACCGGCCTGGGTCTTTCGATCAGCCGCGAACTGGCGCGCTTGCTCGGTGGAGAAATCCGGTTAGAGAGCGCTCCTGGCGTGGGCAGTACGTTTACGCTGTACCTGCCACAGGTGTACGTCAGCACCATGCAAGCGAAAGTCGCGGAGCTGCCGCGTGTGCAACCTTCGAGCGACACGTTGGCTCCAGTGCCCACGGCCGAAGAGACGACGGTCAGCAATCTCTCGCCGCCGCGGCTCGGCGTTACAGAAATACTCGCGGAGGACCTGGTGGTGGAGGACGATCGCAACCACATCAAACCAGGCGATCCGGTGCTGCTGATCATCGAGGACGACGTGACCTTCGCGCGTATCCTCGTCGATATGGCGCGCAGCAACAATCTGAAAGCGGTGGTTGCCTTGCGCGGCGCAACGGCGCTTTCGCTCGCGCGCGAATTCAAGCCCGGCGCCGTGACTTTGGATATTTCTTTGCCAGATATGGTGGGTTGGACCATTTTGGATCGGCTAAAACACGATCCAGCCACTCGCCATATTCCCGTTCACGTGATTTCTGGCGACGACAACCGCCGGCGCGGCTTGGCGCTCGGCGCGATGACTTACCTGCAAAAGTCGATCGGCGGCAGCGGCTCGATCGACGAGGCTTTCAGTGTCATTCAGCAGTCCATGGAGAAGGGCACCAAGAAGCTGCTGGTTGTCGGAGGAGGCGCTCGTCACGACGATTTGAAGCCGATAATCGGGGGTGAAGATATTCGAATCATGACGGCCGCTAACGGGGAGGAGGCCTTGTCTCTTCTCGAGAAGGAGCGTGCCGACGCGATCATTTTGGACATGCCTTTGCAAGACATGGGCGTGTCGGGATTTGTGCAGGAAGTGCACAAGACTGGCAAGCCGCCCATCATTCTTTTCGGGGACGCGACAAATAACGGCGACGAAGCCGATCTCAGCGAAGTTTCGCAAGCAGGCGTTATCCGACATGCTTCATCGGTGGAACGCTTGCTTGATGAAACGGTGCTGTTGCTACACCGGCCGGAGTCGGTGCTTTCCGATCAGCAGCGCCAAATGCTCGCGGAAATGCGCAAGAACGATTCCGCGCTCGCTAACAAGAAGGTGCTGGTGATCGACGATGACCTGCGAAATATTTTTGCTTTGACCAGTCTCCTCGAGCACCACGAGATCAAGGTGCTGCATGCGGAAAATGGTCGCGCGGGCATCGAGTTGCTGCGCAAGACGCCGGATGTTGACATCATCCTAATGGACATCATGATGCCCGAGATGGACGGCTACGAGACCACGCAGGCCATCCGAAAGGTGCCGGCATTCCAAAACCTGCCGATCATCGCTCTCACCGCTAAGGCGATGAAGGGCGATCGCGACAAGTGCCTCGAGGCCGGAGCGTCGGATTACGTCACCAAGCCCGTGGACCTCGAGCAGCTTTTCGCGGTCATGCGTGTTTGGATTTCGCGGCGCTCGGAACGCGTACCACACCACATTCCCTCGGGAGCCGCGGTATGAGTTCTCCGTCAAGGCAAGCCCCTAATGATGTCAGTGCCAGCGCGGCGGCTGCTGGCGCGCAACGTGAAGACGCGCTGGCACGAGAGAAGGTGAAGATTCTTCTCGTGGATGATAATCCAGACAATCTGGTATCTCTCGAGGCTGCGCTGGACACGTTGAACGAAGAACTCGTATCGGCACGATCTGGCACCGAGGCTTTGCGCTATCTGCTCGAGAATGATTTCGCGGCCATTTTGCTGGACGTCAAAATGCCGGACATGGACGGCTTCGAGACGGCTGAGCTAATTCGCTCGCGGAAGCGCAGCGAGCATACGCCCATCCTGTTTTTGACCGCGTATCGAAACGAAGAGCACCTGTTTCGTGGTTACGATCTTGGCGCGGTCGATTTCTTGTTTAAGCCCATCGTTCCGGAAATACTTCGCTCCAAAGTGGCTGTCTTCGTGGAGCTTAGCCGGAGCGCGCAGCGCCAGCGCAAGCAAGCGGAGATTTTGGCGAAGGCGGAGCTGAAGTTCCGTTCTGTGCTCGAGGCCGCGCCGGACGCGATGCTCATCACCACATCGGAAGGCGAAATCGTCCTGGCGAATTCGCGTGCGGATAACATGTTTGGCTACAGTCGCCAGGAGTTGCTTGGGAAAAATATTCGCGTTTTGGTCCCGTCCTGGACACTGAGCAGTTATCACGTCGGAGAGCTGACATCTATCTGCAAGGATGCCTCGACGTTTCCCTCGGAAATCAGTTCCAGCCCGTTGCAAACCGAGGAAGGCTTGTTGATAACCAGCGCGATCCGCGATATCAGCGAAAGGAAGCGGGCCGAGCAGCGCATTGCCGAGCAAACGCAGCAGTTGCATGAAGCAAACCGTGAGCTACGCCACTTGTCCTCGCGCATTGTGGCCATTCGAGACGAAGAGCGGAGAAGACTGGGCCGAGAGTTGCACGACAGCCAGGGCCAATACCTGGCGGCCATTAAGATGAACCTGGAAATGATCGAGACGACGGACGCGGCGCTCTCAACTATTCAAAAATCGGCTTTGACCGAGGCTATTACGCTATTGGAGCGGTCGATGCGAGAGATTCGCGTGATTTCGCATCTTCTGCACCCGCCGTTGCTAGACGAAATTGGACTGCAAGCTGTCGTTCCTTGGTACCTGAATAGTTTTTCGGAACGCAGCGGCATTCAAATCGATTTGGATATGCCTTCCGACATTTCCAAGCTTCCCGACCAAGTAGAACTCGCGGTGTTTCGCGTTTTGCAGGAATGTTTGACCAATGTTCATCGGCATTCTGGAAGCAAGGTCGCCAAGGTGAAAATTCTTCCGGAAGATACGAGCGTCATCTTGGAAGTTAGCGATCGCGGGCGCGGGGTGAGCTCTGAAAACGGACCCGATCCGGTGATGGGTGTGGGCATTACGGGAATGCGAGAGCGTGTGAGAGAGCTGGGCGGGCACTTCGAGATTAGTTCAAGCTCGGAAGGCACAATCGTACGCGCCGTTTTGCCGATTGGCGACCAGATTGGCAGGCATGCGGTGAAGCTTCAGTCTGACCTGGTCTAACTCACTAGCCGCGAGACATCGTGCATCAGCATTGCGTCTCAATGAGTTAAGCTCCCACGAATATTTTTCAGCTTTTCCCTTCCTACAGCGATACAATCGCCGCAACTGCTTCCTGGAGAAAGTCTAGTGGGAGACGAGCGTCGTCGAACGCCCCGTTATCCGTTTATCGCCACGGCTGAGGTGGTTGATCAATCCTCCCAGGCCAGCATCTCTACGCGCGTGACTGAACTCAGCCTTAACGGCTGCTACTTGGATATGCCTAATCCCCTGCCCAAGGATGCGCAAATCAACATCAAAATTTATTCCGAGGGGAAATTTTTTGAGTCGACCGGAGTCATTGTCTACTCGCAACCTAATCTCGGTGTTGGTGTCACGTTCCGCGCGGTCCGGCCGCAGTTTCTCACTGTGCTGAAACAATGGCTCCTCGCCGCGGCTGTCGCTAAGTACGGAAGTAAGAAATGACTTGACCGCGGCACTCTCGCTGCGGCGTGGAGAGAAAATGAGCCAATACAGGGTCGTTTCACTCACAGTACAGCTTGGTCTTGCTGTCGTGATTCTCGCATCGGCCGCAATTTCCGCCGACCGTGAGGAAGCGGCTTTGCGGGATTTGGTTCCCAAAATCGTTGCCGCCTGGGGCACCATGGATATTTCCAAGGTCGCGCCCTATTACGCAACGGACGCCGATTTCACGTATTTCGACATCGTCCCACTGAAATACAACAACTGGAAGGAATACAGCGAAGGCGTCCAAAAGTATTTATTTGAACCCAACCGCAGCATCGGCGCCAAGATCAATGATGATGTTGCGGTGCACCGGCACGGCGCGCTCGCTTGGGCTACGTTTACACTGGCCATCGACCTTGTCAGCAAAGAGGGTGCCAGCTCTCACCTGAATGCACGCTGGACCATGGTCCTGGAGAAACGCGCGAAAGGCTGGATCGTTGTGCATGAGCACGTTTCCGTGCCGCTGGGCGGCGGCTAATCCTGGAGTAAGGGAGTAAGGGAGTAAGGGAGCGAGTATCGCGGGAATTAAATACGTGATTAGGGCTTATTCATTTGTAATGCTGTCTGCAGGACTTCTGCTAAGTGCAGAGCCCTGCGGCCGGTGCTTTGCCCGATCTGCTCGCGGCAACTGAAGCCATCTGCAACGATGAGTGTGTCAGGCGCGGCGCCTCGTACGGCCGGGAGCAACACGCGCTCGCCTACGGCTTGTGCTACCTCGAACTTGTCTCGTTCGAATCCAAACGGCCCGGCCATTCCACAGCAGCCCGTATCGGGACATTCCACTTCCACTCCCATCCGGCGCAACAACGTCTGCTCATCGCTCATTTTCATTAGCGCTTTGTGATGACAATGTCCGTGCAGGAGAATCTTTGCGGAAAGCTTAGGCGGCTCGTATCCAGGCGCGTGATTTTGCAGGAATTCGCTTAGCAGAAACGTTTGCTGTCGCAACCAGTCGGCTCGCGGGTCGTGGGGAAATAGATTGTGCAACTCGTCGCGAAAAACCGAGGCGCAGCTCGGTTCGAGCACAACTATCGGCAAGCCAGCGTCGATATCCGCGCTCAGGGTGTTCATGATCGTCGTTAGGTATCGCTTGGCTTCGGTCAGCATCCCGAAGTCATACAAAGGCCGCCCGCAGCACAAAACACTTTGCGGGCACCTCACCGTGAAACCCGCGTCCTCCAGCACCTGAAAAGCGGCACGGCTCGTCTCTGGGTGAAAGTAATTGTTGAAGGTGTCGATCCACAGCAGCACTTTCCGCCTATCGGAGGTCGGCTTCTTCTGAAAAACAGCGGGGCGCTGCCGCGTCGCCCATTTTCGAAAACTTGGAATGGCAAATCGCGGTATTTGGCGCTGTGGCGCGAGGCCCAAAGTCAATCCGAGCAAATGACGCAATCCCGGAGCATGGCTGAAAAAGTTGGCGATTCGCGGCGCTCCCGATGCAAGTCGCGCCCAGCGGTCGATCTTTCCGAACGCGTGCGCACGCAGCGGCCGCCGATTGCTTTCGTAGTAGTGCGAGAGGAATTCCGCCTTGTAGGTCGCGACGTCGACATTCGCCGGGCACTCGGATTTGCACGCTTTGCAGGAGAGGCACAAATCGAGCGATTCCTTGACGTGTTCGTCGTTCCATCCGTCGCGCAGCACTTCGCCCTGCAGCAGCTCAAAGAGCATATGCGCGCGGCCGCGCGTGCTGTGTTCTTCCTCCCGCGTGGCCATGTAGCTCGGGCACATAGTGCCGCCGTCGCTTTTGCGGCAGGCTCCGAGGCCGATGCAACGCAGCGTGGCTTTTGCGAGCGAGCCGTCATCCTCGGGAAATTGGAAGTGCGTCTCGGGTCGCAACGGGCGGTAATCCGCTCCGAGCCGCAGATTTTCCGTCGGCAGATAGGCATCCACTACTTTGTGCGGATTGAGCTTGTTGTCCGGGTCCCAAGCACGCTTGAATTTTCCGAATGCCTGCACCAGCTCTGGACCGAACATTTTAGGGAGCAGAGCTGCACGCGACTGTCCATCGCCGTGCTCGCCGGAAAGCGAGCCTCCGTACGCGACTACCAAATCGGCTGCGCGGTCGATAAACTCGCCATAGTTGCGAATCCCGGTTTCGCTTTCGAGGTCGAACGTCACGCGCATGTGCACGCAGCCGTGCCCGAAATGTCCGTAGAATGCTCCCCGATATTGGTATTCGTTCATCAACCGGCGGATATCGCGCAAGTAGCCGCCCAATTTTTCGGGTGCCACGGCGGCATCGTCCCAACCTTCCCATTCCGCAGGTGCGCCGGGAGCAAAGGCCGCAGCCCGCGGTCCAGCCTCGCGGATCTGCCACACGGCTTTGGCTTCGCGAGCTGAGTACAAACGCATACCGGGCGGCGCGCTGGCGTTTTTCAGGCGCTCCATTAATCGCAGTGCTGTTTCGTTTGCTTCGCTAGCTTCATCAGCGCCGAATTCCACGAGCAAGAATCCTCCGCCAGGAGGCAAAAGATCTAGATTCGGGGCTTCCTTCCTGCGGAGTCCATCAACGATGCTTCCTTCAAAGCCTTCGAGCCCGATCGGTCCGAATTCCAGAATTTCTGGAACGTGGTCTGCGGCGTGAAATGCGTCCTCGTAACCCAATGCGAGCAGAACGCGGTGCTGCGGACTATGAATCAGTTTCAGCTTTGCTTCCAGTACGATTGCACACGTGCCTTCCGTACCGACGAGCGCGCGTGCTAGATGAAAGCCATTTTCTGGTAGCAGCTCATCGAGGTTGTATCCGGACACGCGTCTCGGAATTTTCGGAAATCGTGCGCGGATAAGGTCCGCGTACTCATCTCGAATTTGCCGCAGCGCACTGTAAATCTCTCCGCGCCTTCCGCCGTGCGCAATGAGTGCTTGCAGGTCGCTCTCGCTCGTTGCTCCTACGGTCATCTGGGAGCCGTCATAGAGCAAAATGCGGAGCTGCTCCACGTTGTCGACGGTTTTTCCGCCGAGCAGCGAATGAGTGCCGCACGAATTATTTCCGATCATGCCGCCGATGCTGCAGCGGCTATGCGTCGAAGGGTCGGGCGCAAAGGTCAGGCCGTGGATCTCCGCGCGGTCACGCAGCACATCCAGAACAATGCCGGGCTGCACGCGAGCGAATCTTTCTGCCGGATCGAGCTCCAGAACTTGGTTCATGTATTTGGTGAAGTCCAACACGACCGCGACGTTGCAGGACTGTCCGGCGAGGCTCGTACCGGCGCCGCGTGGCAGCACCGGCGCTCCGAACTTGCGGCATGCGGCCACCGCCGCCACCACGTCCTCCTCATCCCGCGGCACAACCAACCCGATAGGAATTTGCCGATAATTTGACGCATCTGTGGCATACAGCGCGCGGCTGCCGCGGTCGAAACGTACCTCTCCCTTGACGGCCCGCTGCAACTCCGATTCGAGCTCGGCGGCGGCGGCAAACGTATCCGCTGCTTTTCCGTGGGAACTCAGGGGCAATGGCAAGAGATGACCCAAGGCCTGCTTACTTTAGAACAAGTTTTAGAACCGTGGCGAATTGATTTGAGCGCAGGCTCGCCCCGTGACCGCTTGGCGTCCGGCTTCAGAAACGCGCTTACAGACCTCTTCAAGGCGCTCAACGGGTCTCCGTTGCTGGTTTCACAATCAATGCGGGAATCTCCTGCTGCTTTACCAGGTCGTCGTAAGACTTCACGTCAGTAGAAACAATCGCTTTCCACTTCGCCAGTTGATCATCGGCAGCTTTGCTCAGCATATCGAATACTTCGTAGGACTGCTTTGTTGGCGCGCTATCGGCACTGCCGACAACGCCGCCCAGCGCGACAAGGTGATTGTTCAAGCGGACCGGGAAATTCAAAACGTCCTGTCCGCTTTTTGCCTTGGTTTGGATCAGCGCCTCCTCGACTTCAGTCATCTTTTTGTCCAGCGATTTGCCGGCATCCGCAATCAGTTTTGCTCGCGGGTCACTTTTCAGGCGCTTGTTGATCGCGGTCATTTGCTCGCGCAAATCGCGGATCTGGTTGATGGCGTCATCCGTCTCCGTAACTTTGTCTCGGATCTTGATTAGCAGCGCGAATTGCTTTTCCAAATCGGCTTGCGTAACGGCCAGGCGTGGGTCCGCTTTGATTTCAAGCGGCGCAGTGTAACTCTTGCCTAGTACGGTCAGCGTCACTTGATATAGTCCAGGAAGCGCGCGCGGCCCGCTGGTGCTGCCGCCCCACAGCGGCGCATGAGGAACTTTGCTCGCACCTTCGTAATCCAGGTCCCAGACGAAACGGTTCAGCCCAGCATCGACAGGAAGCTTGCCGGCATTCCGATCAGGCGCGCCGAAGCCTTCATCTTGCTCGCCCTCTTCATCTTTCTTTGGGAAATGGCGAATCACTTTTCCTGAGGCATCGAGAATGTCGAGGGTAACCTTGGGAGCTTCGCTCTCGGCCGCCTTCGAATCGGTGCCTGCGGCGGACTCCTTTGCCTCGGCGTTTCGCGCCGGCTCCCTTGAGTCCCCGTCTTTCTTCTCGGAGTCTTTCTTGTCATCCGGCTTCTTTAGCGAAGTCTTCAGCCAATAGTCGATTACGGCCCCGGGGGGCGGGTTTTGTCCGGTGTTGGCGCTGCGACCAAAGAAGGAGCCGCGGAAAAGCGTGTGACTCGCGGCGGCTGGCGTGAACAAATGCGCGGCGTCTTGCGTCACAGAATCGCTGTACTGTTCGAGCGGCGTAATGTCGTCCAGCACCCAGAAGCTGCGGCCGTGGGTAGCGACGACCAAATCGCTATTCTTTACAAGCAGATCGTTCACGGGCGAGGGCGGCAGGTTTAACTGCAGGGGTTGCCATTGTCCGCCATCGTTGAAGGAAACGAACACGCCAGCTTCCGTGCCTGCGAAGAGCAGATCGGCGCGCCGGGGGTCCGCTCGCACGGCGTGGACATAGGCATTCGCCGGAAGGCCACTCACGAGCTTGGTCCATGACTTCCCGAAATCGGCGGTCTTGAAAACGTACGGTGCGAAGTCGTCGATTTTGTGGCGTTCGACTGCAATGTACGCCGTGCCTGCGTCCTTCGAAGAAGCCTCGATCATGCTGACGGTGCCCCAATCCGGCATGGCCTTAGGGGTGATGTTGTCCCAATGCTGTCCACCATCGCGGGTTAGGTGCACCAGACCGTCGTCGGTTCCGGCCCAGATCAAATCCTTTTGCACCGTCGACTCCACTACCGAAAAAATCGTGTCGTATACTTCGACGCCCGTGTTGTCTTTCGTTATCGGGCCGCCTGAGGCCTGCTGCTTTTGCTTGTCGTTCTTAGTCAGGTCGGGGCTGATGATGCTCCAGCTCATGCCAGCATCCGTCGTTTTGAACAGTACTTCTCCTCCGAAATAGAGCGTCTTCGGGTCGTGCGGAGAAAATACGATCGGCTCGGTCCACTGAAAGCGGTGCTTCACATCGGCAGCCGCCCAGCCAATCGGATTAACAGGCCAGGGATTGACGGCCTGCGTTTCCCCCGTGCGGTGATCATATCGAGTGATTTCGCCGCCATAAGAACCGGCGTAGACGATTTGCGGATCAGTGGGATCGGGAGCGATGTAACCGCTCTCGCCGCCGCCAACGTCGTACCAATCCGGACGGTCAATTCCGCCGTCCGCGCTGGCGCTCGCGATTCCAACGGTGGAGTTATCCTGCTGAGCGCCGTAGATGTAGTAAGGAAAGCGATTGTCGGTGGTGACGTGATAAAACTGCGCAGTCGGCTGGTTGTAAACGCTGGTCCAGCTCTGCGCGCCATCGGTGGAGATGGTGGCGCCGCCATCGTTGCCGTTGATGAGGCGCTTCGGATTCGTGGGATCAATCCAGAGGGCGTGATTGTCGCCGTGAGGAACGCGCAGCACGTTGAAAGTCTTGCCGCCATCGTTCGAACGATAGACGCCGGTATTCAAGATGTAGACAGTGTCGGCGGATTTCGGATCAGCAAAGATATGCGAGTAATACCAAGCGCGCTGGCGGAAGCGGTGATCGTCCGTTAGAAGCTGCCAATTCTCGCCGCCGTCGTCCGAGCGGTAAATGCCGCCTTTCTCCGCTTCCACAACAGCCCATACGCGATTTGGGTTTGCTCCAGAGACCGTTATGCCGATGCGTCCCAAAACCGTTTCAGGCAGGCCATGCGCTTTGATTTCTTTCCACGTCGTGCCGCCGTCCGCGGAGCGATAGAGGCCGCTTCCCGGACCGCCGCTATCCATGCTCCAGGGAGTGCGCCTGGCCTGCCATAGCGCCGCGAACAAAATATTGGCATTGCTGGGGTCGAAAGTGATATCGATCGCGCCTGTCTTGGCGTTCTTGTATAGGACTTTCTCCCAAGTTTTGCCGCCATCGCGAGTGCGGAAAACGCCGCGCTCCTCATTGTCACCGAAGGGATGTCCCAGAGCGGCGACGAACGCGATGTCCGGATTTTTCGGGTTCACGATCAGCCGGCCGATGGCATGCGTGTCGCCAAGCCCAACAAACTTCCAGGTCTTGCCGGCATCGATGGATTTATACAGGCCGTTTCCGCCTACGATGTTACCGCGGATGCAAGCTTCCCCGGTACCAACATAGATTACGTTGGGATCAGACTCGGAGACGGCGAGCGCACCAATGGAAGGCGATGCGTCCTTCTGTTTATCGAAAATGGGCTTCCAATTAAGGCCGCCATCCGTGGTCTTCCAAACGCCACCTGCAACCCCGCCAAAATAGTAGGTGTTGTCCTGGCCGATGACGCCGGCGACGGCCAGAACGCGTCCGCCGCGAAACGGCCCGATGAGCCGATAGCTGAGCGCCTTCCAAGGGCCTTTGTCTTCTTCATCGTCCTTCTGGAGGGTTGCTGCCGGAGCAGATGCCTGTTGCGAACTTTCCTGAGTTTTCTCTGCTCCGCTCTCGGAAGATTTCTTTGGCATTTTCTTCTGAGCGAATGCAGGAGTCACGACAAAAGTGAGAAGGGCTAAGACCGCAATCGTTCGCAACGTTTCCTCCGGACACGAAATGGCGTTGGCATCCTAAACGCTCACGCCAAACAAACAAAGCGAAAATATCGTCGACCGCGACGGCATTTGTTGATTCGCCGCAAAATACCTTCGCACAGGCGGTCGGTGGCTACTTGTTCTGCCCGTAGTAGGCATCGGGACCATGCTTACGGCGGAAGTGCTTGTCGTGAAGGTGCTGGGAGATGCTGCGCGCTCTGGGATTGGCGGCGATTGTCTGCGATGCCATGGCGGCAATTTCTTCCACGATGACGGCGATGTGCGCAGCTTCTGTGGGTGTAGTACCCCAGCAAAATGGGGCATGCCCAGCAACGAGCACCGCGGGCATATGCAACGGATCAAGCTTTGTGAAGCGCCGAACGATGGCGTGACCTGTGTTTGCTTCGTAGTCCAAGCGAATCTGCGCAGGACGCAACGGCTTTGTCACGGGGATAGAGCCTTCGAAGTAGTCGGCGTGCGTCGTGCCGAAGCAAGGAATCTCGCGTTGCGCCTGGGCCCAGGAAGTGGCCGCTCGCGAGTGTGTGTGCGCGATGCCACCTATGGTGGGGAACTCTCGGTAAAGAATTACATGAGTGGGGAGATCGGAGGAAGGCCGCAGCGATCCTTCGACGATTTTGCCGTGCAGATCGGTGACGACCAGATCCTCGGGCTTCATCTTGTCATATGGAACGCCGCTAGGCTTGATTACGACCAGCCCCTGGTCGCGGGCGATGCCGCTGGCATTACCGAAGGTGTAGAGCACCAGTCCGCGCCGCACCAATTCCAGATTGGCTTCCAGCACTTCTTCCCGCAGTGTTTTCAGAATCATGCATTGCCTCGGGCCGCGGCCGCGACACGCCGCAAAGTTGGAAGGATCCGGCCAGCAGGCATCGCGGGTGCGTTCGAATTGCCGAAACCAAAGTAAAGCTCACGATAAAGCGCGTAGAGCTCTTCGTATGTTCGACCAGCCTGCGCGTCGGGTTCGACCACGCGATACTCAGGGCACAGCGCGGCCTGCGCTTCTTCCAGCGAACGAAACGCACCGGCTGCTAGCGCGGCGAAAATTGCGGAGCCCAGGCTGGTCACGTCGCTCTTGGGGATCAGCACCGGCTTGTTCAGCACGTTGGCGTAAACGCGGTTGAGCACCTCATTTTTCTGAGGAATGCCTCCGGCGTTGATAACGCGGCGGATCGGCACCCCGTACTGTTCCATGCGTTCCAGGATAACCCGGGTGTGAAACGCCGTGCCCTCGATCGCCGCGAATAATTCATCCTGCGCGCTGTGCGTCAGATGCCAGCCCACGGTAATCCCGCCGAGTTCGGGATTGACGAGGACGGTGCGATCGCCGTTGTCCCAGGTCAGGCGGAGGAGACCAGTCTGGCCGGCTCGGTACGAACCGAGGTCCTGCGAGAGCGCAGCGACGCTGCTGTTAGCGCGCCGCGCGATAGCTTCAAAAATGTCTCCGGTGGCGGATAGTCCGGCTTCAATGCCAGTCTTTTGCGGATGCACAGAGCCGGGCACAACTCCACAAACGCCGGGGATGAGGCGAGTCTCGTCGCTCATCGCAATGATGCAGGTGGAGGTGCCAACAACGTTTACTACGTCCCCCGTACGCGCGCCCGCCCCCACCGCGTCCCAATGCGCATCGAATGCACCCACGGGAATGGGGATACCCGCGCGAAGCCCGAGTTTCTCGGCCCACTCTGGCGCAAGCTGCCCCGCAAGTTTGTCGCTCGTGACGTATCGCCCTTGCAGCTTCGCGCGGACACCTTTCAGCAGCGGGTCAACTTCCAGCAGGAAGTCTTCACCAGGCAAGCCTCCAAGCGAGTCGTTCCACATCCATTTGTGGCCCATGGCGCAAATCGAGCGTGGAGCCTTGGCAGGATCATCGATTCCGCAAAGGACCGCGGCGATCAGGTCGCAATGCTCAAACGCGCTCGCGAATCGTTGGCGTTTGTCGGGGTTGTGGCGCAGCCAGTGAAGTAGCTTGGAAAAGCCCCATTCGGAGGAATAGGTTCCACCGCACCAATCGATGGCCTGCATTTTTTTCCGGCGGGCAGTTTCGGTGATCAGGGCGGCTTCGCGCCAAGACCGATGGTCGCACCACAAATAGTATTCGTCGAGTGGCTTCAGGTTTGCGTCTACCGGAATGACGCTGGAGCCGGTGGTATCAATGGCGAGCGCGGCAACTTGGTCGCCGGAGATACGTGCGGCGGCCGTGGCCTTGCGGGTGGCTTCCGCGATTGCGCGCATGTGGTCGTCATGACTCTGCGTCGCGTGATCGGGGTCATCCTTTTTGCGGTACAGCGGGTACTCGGCGATGCCGGAGCCGAGGCGGCCGCGCTCAGTGTCGACAATGGTAACCCGCACGCTGAGTGTGCCGAAATCCGCGCCCGCTACAATGGCCATGAAATCGTTTCCAAGTTGGATTGGACGCGCGGCCGCAGCATCGCTTGCTTACGCGTGCGCGTACATGTCCCAGCCGAGATAGCGCGTGGTCGCTTCGTGAATCATGGGTGCGACCGTAGAAAAATTCGCTGCGACGTGATGCTCGAATCCGTTTTCGCAGATATAATGCAAGAGTTTTTGCATGTTGGGAATTTCTACCACCCCGGCGCCGCCGAAGGTCTCGAGCGGATCATCCGTGAAGCGGCCCTCACCGGCATACCCGCGGATTCTGCCCGAGAGGTCATCGGTGGAGAAGCGGGCATAGCTCATGGCGCCGGCCTTGACGCGGCCCACGCACGTGCCAAACGTGTTCTCTTTTCCGACCGTGCCGGCGATGATTGCTTGAAAGTCCATCTGCACATCTTTGAAGAAATGCTTGGGCAAATTGCTGCAATGGAAGCAAACGGCCTTATTAGGGTCGCTGCCGTAATTATTGTTCCAGTCGAGCAGCGCGCTCGGTGTCTGCGAGGCAAGTTGGAGTGCGTGCATACCCAAAACACCACACACGTCGACTTCGCAGGCGCTCGAGATGAGGGAATCGCTCATCATGCTCATTACCGTGCATGGAACCACGCCAAGATTTTCTTCGAGTGAGGTCCAGCACTGTACGGCGCTGATTTGCACCTGCGCGCTATGCATCCAGTCGTCGATCACCGCGCCGAGCTTGGCCATTTTTACCAGCGCGGGCTGAGGGATGCCGCTGGTCGTAACATAGCGCTCAATGTTGTTCAATTTTTTCACTGCGCGCTCGTCCGTGTCTTTCATGCGCCCAATTCGGCCGATTACCTCCGAAAGGTCCAGCGTTTCCACGGTGATGCCGTTCGCTTCGAGTAGTTTTTCACTGTAGCGCACGGTGTTGAATGCCGCAGGCCGCGCGCCAATCGCACCAATGCGCAGGTTGCGCAGTCCCTTCACCACCCGGCACACACCGGAAAACCACTCGAGGTCCTTCTTGAATTCTGGGGAGCTCGGTGCGACGGTGTGCAATTTCGTAAGCGAATAAGGAATTTTATATTGCTTCAGGTTGTTGCATGCAGACATCTTTCCGCAGAAGCTGTCGCGACGATGCGCGATCGTCATTTTCCCCGGCGCGTCCGGAGTGGCCTGCACCAGCACCGGAACACCCAGGCGCGCGAGGCGAAGCGTGTCAGCGATGGCGCGCTCGTCCCCGAAGTTCGGAAGAGACACTAGTACGCCGTCGATTTCATCGCCATGAGAACGGAACAACTCGGCGCAGCGGCGCGCGTCGGCAAACGTTTCTACACTGCCGAATTTGCTTTCCTCCGGCGTGAGACAAAAAGCCCTGTGCCCTTGCTCGCCCAGCACGCGCAAGATCTCTTCGCGCCCGTCCCGCGCCAGCACGTCGGGGAAAAACCCCCGATTGCCGATAATGACGCCGAACGTGCTCATGAACTCCTCCGTGGCCGGAATGCATTGATGTAGGCGGCTCCCAACACAACCATTAGACTGCCCCACCAGACTGGCGCGTGCAAATTTGCAAGTACGGTCGGCGGAGGATTCTCCCACTCCGCGATTCCGCTGGCTAGAATCAGCGCGCCGTATGTCAGCAATAGCAACCCAACGAAGAACCAAACCGGAATAATGTGATGTTTTTCGCTCATAGGGGCCCTACCAGAAAATAATCTGGAGAATCACAAACAGCAGCAACGCCACGCCGGCCCAAAAGATCGGCTTATGTAGCAGAGGCACGTTTTCTTCTCTCGGTATCGGCGTGAAACCATACACGAGTCCAGTTAACTCCACCTCCGGCTTGGGTGTCGTGACGAGGCTCACAAATACGGTGACCAGCACGCACACCGAACAAGACCATAGCGCCTGATACATATCTTGCGCCAATCCCTTGGCCATTGGCGACAGGGCAAATACGGCGACGAGATTGTGATCGATCTTCATGGAAACGAAAATGCCAATGGCGGTCAGCGTACCAGCGAGCAGTCCCAAGAATCCACCAAGTGGCGTCGCGCGTTTCCACAGCATGCCGAGCAGCACGGTTCCGAACAGCGGCGCGATGAAAAAGCTGAAGAGCGCCTGTACGTAATCCATGATGCTCGCGAAGCCCATCGCCAAATATGCGGTGCCGATGCTGATAAACAAGCCGATAATCGTGCACCAGCGGCCCATGGAAACGTAATGATGATCTGGGGCGGTCTTACGGATATAGGGACGATAGATGTCATACGTCCACACGGTGGCGAACGCGCTGACGTTGCCCGCCATGCCGGCCATGAACCCGGCAACCAACGCGGTGACGCCAAGGCCCATCAACCCGGGTCCACAGTAACGGGCCAGCATCAGCGGCAGCACGTCATTGTAACTGTGCTGGCCGGGCTGTAGCGCGCTCTCCGGCACCAGCTTTTCCGGTAACACCGCCAAGCCAATTAAGCCGGGAAGAATCACAATCAGAGGTACCGCCATCTTGAAAAACGACCCAATGATCGGGGCCAGTTTCGCCGAACGCAAATCTTTGGCCGCAAGCACGCGCTGCACCACCAGAAAGTCCGTTGTCCAGTAGCCCATGGAAATCACTGCGCCAAGCCCGAAGACGATTCCTGTCCAGTGCATGCCCATCGGGTTATCTTGAAAGCGCCCCAGCGTACTCCACGCATGCGTGAAGTTTTGCTCCGGGAAATTGTGCTGGATTCGCGCGACAAGGCCCTTCCATCCGCCCGCTTCAATCAGACCAAGAATCGGAATCAGCAGCGCCCCAAACCAGATCAGGAAAAATTGCAGGACTTCATTGAAGATCGCGGAGAACAGTCCGCCGGAGGCCACATAAATTCCCACCGTCAGCGACGAGACCCAGATGCTGAAGTGGATGTTCCAGCCGAGCACCACCTGCATCACCTTGGCCATCGCAAACATGTTCACGCCAGACATCAGAATCGTCATGAAGCCAAACGACACCGCGCTCAGGCCGCTGGCCGCTTTTCCATAGCGCAGTTGTAGGTACCCTGGGACGGAATGGGTCCTCGAGATGTAGTAGAACGGCATCATCACAATGCCGAGGAACAGCATCGCAGGAATCGCGCCGATCCAATACCAGTGCGCCGCAAGGATCCCATATTGATAGGAAGAGCCCGCCCAGCCGAGCAGTTCCAATGAACCGAGGTTGGCCGATAAGAAGCTCAGCCCCGCGACCCATGCGGTCATCTCCCGGCCCGCGAGGAAAAAATCTTCGCCGCTTTGTGCAAAGCGCTTCAGGTAGAAGCCAATGCACAGAACCGCCAGGAAATAGACCGCAATGATGGCCAGATCAACAGAAGAGAGATGTACCAGTCTTTGAGGCACTAAGATTGCCAAAACATAGTTGATCGTCAGGATTTCACCGCCTCGCGAAATTCCTTTCGGAACGGTTCATGCCAAGTATTGGTGGGAAACTATATCGTGAGCTATTCGCGTTGTCGAACGATATCAGCCCGATATCAGCCACGCCGTTTGGCAGCCGAGCGTTATGCACTTAGCTGGGGCCGGGCCGATCGCTAAGGTGTGCCTGAGTGTTGCTACTTTTGTAAGAGGGCGCTTAGCAGGTTAGCGATGCGTGCTTCCTGGCCGACAACATTATTGTCATGGTTCGCGGCAGCGTCGCTCTGCGTCATCTCCGCAAGCTGCGCGGCCAGCACGCGCACCGCATCGTCCCGCGCGACGTAGGCTCGCTCCGCCGGAGCGATTGCCACCCAGCCAGTGGAGTCGCGGCGCAATTCCCAGCGTACGCTTTCGCGCCTCCGCTTGAAGTCCACTCCACCATTGCCGATACGCACGTGCGAATCGATTTGCACGCGCACCCATCCTTTGTCGCGTTTGGTTTCCACGCGTTCAACATGAATGTCGTCGAGGATTACGACCGTCGTCGTCACCCGGAGAGGCTCCGCCGTACGCAGGACGCTCGCGGCAGCACGGCTGAGTTCAGAGATTCCATCAATGGCCTCCGCCGTAGTCGGACGCCGCCGCTCCGGCGTGAGCAGAATGCTGGAGGGAATAATTTCGGCGACGCTAGCGCTCACCGGCGCCCGGGGAGCAGCGATCACCTTCGAACGAACGGAAACTTCTTCCGTTGGCTCGTTCGCGTTTGCCCTCTCTGCCTGCGCACGCACTTCTGTCGTTGTCGCGTTGCTTCTGCGAGGAGTGCTGTTGCCGGTAGCCGGCGCTGGTCGTGAAGCTTTCGCAGTTTCCACGTCCGGGCCGGAGTCCACTACATAGCGGTAAAAACGCGGCCTGCCGCGCGATCGCCAATACGGCCCGAGGTAGTCTTCAGCCTGCAGACCAGACCGCACCAAGCTGTAGAAGCTGTGCCGTTTTGGATTGAGGACAATGCCGACATGACCGGGCCAAGCAATCAAGTCTCCCGCCTGCGCGTGCCGCACTCGGCGAAAATTGCCGTTTCCGGCATACAAATCAAACGAGCTCGCATAAGGGTATTCGTACCCCGCCGTTGAATAAATTTGTTGCACCAGGTGCGAGCAGTCTTGCGTCCCGCGGATCGGCTCGTCCTGGGCCAGTGCCGCAGCGGCAATCTCGCGTCCTTGCTGAGCGCTGAGCAGATGTGTCGTGGCCGCGGACCCGCTCTCTTGCGGAAGCGCGGCGGCACGTCCGCATTGAGCAATGGCGTGAAACGTGAGCGCGTAAACTACACAGGCCCGCGCAGCCGTTCGCAACACGCGCATTGCTTCCGTACGACATTTTCTGCCGTTGCGTTGTGCCATGTCTGGTAAGGAGGAGCCGGGACGTCCCCTGGTAATAGGATGCCTGGCAGGCTCGTACGGACAATAGGACGTGCCCTGAGAATTAAGGCCGGACGAACAGCGCCCGCAACTGCACCTGCGGACATGCACGGGAGTAGAAAAATATGCAAACG
>Ga0209526_10000866_pt1 | contig 19908 bp, 15 predicted proteins | sample JacPinW_OM2H0_M1_FD_188566 | JGI IMG/M metagenome (GOLD analysis project Ga0209526, IMG submission 188566) | Forest soil microbial communities from Algoma, Ontario, Canada - Jack Pine, Ontario site 1_JW_OM2H0_M1 (SPAdes) (version 2) | ecosystem: Environmental > Terrestrial > Soil > Boreal... | reverse complement strand
GCGAGGATGGTAATGCAGGTCTATCAGGCGGCAGACAAGTCGGCAGAGGAGGGGCGCCCGGTCGAGATCGCGCTGCCGGGGCCTCCGCCCGATCGGCAAGCGCCGCAGGAAGCTGACCCGATCAAAAATGCCGCCATTAGCGTCGCCAGAACGATCGACGAGCCCACGCCCTTGCATCCCCATGATCCGAAAGAAGTTCAAGCATGAGTAGCACATGATCGCCTCGGGCCTTCCGCCGAGAGCTGCTCTTTGCGCTATCCGCTCGCGTAAGAGCCATTGCAACTGTTTGTACAGCTCTCGACGATAGCAAAGACAATCTTGGATACCAATCGCACACGCATTCCGGAAAGCGAAACCTTTTCTGAGAGCGCGACGCCCAGACCAACCAAGACCCGCTGGGCGATTCTTCTACTCATCAGCCTGATGTACATGATTACGTACATGGATCGCACCGGCATTTCGGTCGCCGCCCCGGCCATGTCAAAGGAATTTGGGCTTAGCAAGACTGCAATCGGCATTGTGTTCAGCGCTTTTCTATGGGCCTATTCGATAGGGCAGATCCCCACGGGGTGGCTCGCAGACCGCTTCGGACCGAGATTGGTACTTCTGATTATTGTTCCGTTCTGGTCTCTCATGACGGCGATGACCGCAATCGCCCGCGGTATAGTTTCCCTGGTGGTGATACGCTTTATTTTTGGATTGGGCGAAGCTGGTGCGTTCCCGACGGCAACCCGGGGGATGCAGCTCTGGTTTCACAAATCGGAGCGCGGCATCGTGCATGGTGTCACGCATAGTTTCAGCCGATTTGCTGTCGCGATCGTGCCGTTCATTGCCGTAAGCATTATGGTCGCGTTCGGCTGGCGTTGGATTTTTTACGTTTTTGGGGCGGCGGGTGTGCTCTGGTCTTTCGCTTTCTACCTGCTTTACCGCAACCTTCCGGAGGAACACCCTAAAGTCAACCGGTTTGAGTTAGCGGACATCCGAGGCTGGCATCCGGACGGCACCATTAAACCAGCGACTTTTGATCTCCATCGACGGCCCGCCGTACCTTGGAAAACCATCTTTCGTTCGACCAACATGTGGTACATCGCCGCCGGATATTGTGCCTTCTACTATGGCACGTACTTCTTTATTACGTGGTTTCCGGCTTACCTTATCGAATATCGCCACCTCTCACTAAAGGCCGCCGGCATGTTCGCCTCCCTTCCCCTCTTGGCTGGCATGGGGGGCGATCTTTTGGGAGGGGCCTTGACCGATACGGTGTACAGAAAGACGGGCAACCTCAAGTTTGCTCGCCGCATGGTCGCCGCGCCGGCCATGCTCGCTTCCGCAGTTTGCTTGGTACCGGCAGCGACAACTCTCCATGCCTGGACAGCGATCCTTTGTTTGACTGGATCATTGTTCTTTTTGGAGTTGGTCGTTGGGCCTGCCTGGGCTGTTCCCATGGATGTCGGCGGCGAATATAGCGGTACGGTCTCGGGAGTAATGAACATGGCGGGGAGCCTGGCCGCCTCGCTGTCTCCGATTATTTTCGGATTCCTCATTCAGAAGGGTTTCTGGATCGCTCCATTTTTCATCGCTGCCGGTGTGCTACTAACGGGTGCTCTTGTCTGGGCATTTCTCATAGATCCGGAAAGGTCCGTGGTGAACGGCACCGTCTCGCCAATTCCCGCTGCCGCGCCTAACGTCTAGGACCGCGAGAGTCACTCCGTTGCGCCGTTAGTTGGCGACCGCGGGCCGCAGCAAGGCCCGGAAATTGGTGGGCCGATCACCCTCGGAGCGTTTTCATTCAACCCCGCTTTTTGGGATATGCTTGCCGCCCGAATTTGAGCCCGTACTCTCATGAAGCCGAAGAGATCGCTTCGGACAAAACCCGAGAATACTGCTTGCAGAGCTTCCGTCAATGCGATTAGGATTCCATCCAAACTAGAGGTGCTTTCGAACAACACTGACCGTAGGGCAACGTTTTGATTGTCGAGTTTATTGGCGGAATAACCGTGAGGAGACAAGCCATGACTACTCGGGCCCACTTCAAGACCCTCATTCTCGGCAGTGCCGCACTGCTATTGCTGCTCCTTGGTGTTTTGCTTCCTATTCCGCTCTATGGACAGGTGGCCGGTGCAACGGTTTTCGGCACAATCACAGATATAACGGGCGGACCTGTGCCTAGCGCCACGGTCTCTATCAAGAACGTTGCGACGGAAGTAACTCGCGACGTGAAAACCAATGACTCCGGCTTTTACACCGCACCCAACCTATTACCGGGGAGCTATGAACTCACAGTCACGGCTTCTGGATTCTCCACGGAAGTGCGGTCCGGCCTCCGGCTGACGGTCGGTGCTCAGCAAGTGTTGAATCTCACGATGAAGGTCGGGCAGATCACCCAGAGAGTGCAAGTGACGGGCGAAGCTCCCGCTGTTCAGTTGGCCTCATCAACGATCAGTGGCGTTGTCAGTGAGACCGCCGTCGTTCAGTTGCCGTTAAACGGGCGCGATTGGACGCAACTTGCGACTCTGCAACCTGGCGTAGACTCCATCGGGCAGATACAAGCGGATACCGGCACAAAAGACCGCGCTCGTCGCGGCTATGGACTGCAAATGACCGTCTCGGGTTCTCGCCCGACGCAGAACAATTACCGCATCGACGGCATCAGTGTTAATGATTACTCGAACGGCGGTCCCGGCAGCGTGGAGGGCTCCACTCTAGGGGTTGACGCCGTTCAGGAGTTCTCCGTTCTGACCAGCAGCTACTCCGCCGAGTATGGGCGGACCTCGGGGGGCGTTATCAACGCCCTCTCAAAATCCGGCACCAACCAGTTCCATGGAGACGTGTATGAGTTCCTACGTAACAACGCGCTGGACGCGGCCAATTTCTTCGAGAATGCCAATGGTCTTCCAAAAGCGCCATTCCGTCGCAACCAGTTCGGAGCATCGGTAGGGGGACCTATTCGGAGGGACCACACGTTCTTCTTCTTCGACTATGAAGGACTTCGGCAGAACCAGGGCCTTGCTACGCAGGCCTTCGTGCCTTCGCAAGCGGCCCGCAACGGAATACTTTGCTCGATTCCACAACCACCACCCAACCAATGCTCGACGGTTTCACTAACCTCCCTTGCCGGTCAGCCTAACGGCTCTGCGAATCCAGACCCAGCTACCGGTATCGATAAATCGGTCTTACCGTTTCTCGGTCTCTGGGCGCTGCCCAACCCCAATCTGGGACTCGTGGGCAATGGAGACACCGGAATTTACGCGTTTGACGCTGTCCACATTACGTCCGAGAATTTCGAGACCGCACGAGTGGATCACCGGTTTTCGGATAAGGATAGCCTGTTTGGAAGCTTCCAATATGACTCCGCCACGGCCACCCAGCCCGATCCGGCGAACGAAGTGCTCGCTGGAAACACCACGAAGAGGGTGTTCATCGCGATCGAAGAGACTCATATCTTCAGCCCGCAACTGATTAATACGGGCCGGGTAGGTCTCAATCGATCGGTCCATACTAGTGAGGGTCTGAAGGCGATTAATCCGCAGTCAGCGAATCCGGCCTTGGGTGAAAGCGCCGGGGCGGACAACCCACAAATCGATGTCCCTGGATTGGTCTCCGCCCAGCCAGGATTGAACCAGATAGAGCACGTTAATTTTTTTCAAAATTCAATTCAAGGTTACGACGATATTTTCCTCACCAAAGGGATTCACAGTCTCAAAGTCGGGTTTGCTGTGGAGCGCATTCAAACAAATGCATTCAATCCTGCGCCTGCCGGCGAATTCCCTTTTGGTTCTTTGCAAGCTTTCCTAACCAACCAGCCGACTGTTCTTTTTTCTCCCCTCGCAAGTTCACCATTTCTCCACTTCGGCTTTCGATCGACCATCTTCGCAGGTTATGTTCAGGACGATGTACGCTTGCGGCGCAACCTGACGGTCAACCTGGGATTGCGTTATGAAATGTCAACCGTGCCTTCGGAGATTCGGGGTAACTTGTCGGCGTTACGCTCTCCCTTCAACCAGAGTCTTCAAACTGCGGTCCTTGGTAACCACATCTTTAACAACCCAACCCTTCGGAATTTCGAACCTCGAATAGGTCTGGCATGGGACCCGTTCGGGAACGGCAAGACGTCGGTGCGCAGCAGCTTCGGCATGTTTGACGTCCTTCCGCTGAACTATCAGTTAGGACAGTTTGCAACCAACGTTGCTCCCTTCACAGAGAACGGGGCAGCAAACAATCTACAGCCGGGTGATTTCCCGATTGGAGCATTTAACAAGGTCGGCATCAACGCCGCCGCTGGCGTCGGCTTTCGGTTGCCTTACATTCAGCCCAATCCCAAACGCAACTACGTCATGCAGTGGAACCTCAGCTTACAGCATGAGCTTCTGCCCAATCTGACAGCGATGATCGCTTACGTTGGCTCGCGCGGCGTCCATATGGAATTCCGCGCTGACGATATCAATACTGTCCTACCGACTCTAACCTCCGTGGGGTATCTGTGGCCCTCGCCGGTCGGAAGTGGGACGCAGCAAAGCCCCAATGTAGGTCAGATGGATACCTTGCAATGGAACAACGACTCATACTTCCATGGCCTTGAAGCCCAAATCGAAAAGAGGATGAGCCACGGCTTTCAGATTCAAGGTAGCTATACGTGGAGCAAAGCAATCGACGGGGGAGACGGGGCCATTGCCAGCGACTCGTTTCTGAATTCCATCGTCAGCTTGTTCTACTTTCTCCCCAGGTATCGCCGCGGTCTAGCCGACTTCAACGTGGGTCAGAATCTGACCGTCAATTACATTTGGGATATCCCGGCTCCCAAATCCTTTCAAGGTCCTGCGGCGTGGGTGGCTCGCGGATGGCAGATCGGCGGCATCCTGCAGGTCAGGAGCGGGCTGCCGTTTACGCCTCTCATCGGTGGCGATCCAATTGGCTTAAGGAATACGTCCGCGGTCGGCTTTCCAGATCGCCTCACCGGATCGGGTTGTGGATCGCTCGTCAATCCTGGAAACCCGGACAATTACATCAAGCTCCAATGCTTCGCACTGCCGACAGCGCCGTCTGCAATGGCAGCGCAGTGCGACCCGGCTTCCTTTTCCGGTGCACTGGCACCGCCCGCCGGCAGGGTATACTGCGCGAACCGCCTTGGGAGCGGGGGGCGTAATGAGATCAACGGGCCGGGATTGGTCGATTTCGATTTTTCTGTATTCAAAGACACCAAAATCAAAGAGAAGTTGAACGTGCAGTTTCGCGCGGAGTTCTTCAACCTATTCAATCATACGAACTTTAACTCGCCCATAGCCAACAGTACGCTCTTCAATGTCGACGGCACACCAACAGGTGGCGCGGGCGTCATCGATTCGACGTCTACCAGTAGCAGGGAAATTCAGCTCGCGTTGAAGCTAATCTTTTGAGGTGCTGGGCAGTTCTGTTGACCACATCTCGGAACAGACGCGTCGTCACACGAAAGAATAGGTTGGTGGACTGCATGCTAAGGCAAAGCCCTGGTCGTAGACTTCGCACACCTCTGGTTGTGGCCTCCTTGGTAGTAATACTCGGTTGCGCGGGAATTCGACGCTCGGCCGCGGCGAGGGGAACGCCCCGCCAATCTCGGGCAGCGGCTGCCGCCAACGGCACCGACGATCTCCAGCGCTCAGCAAGAATGAACAGCTACACGCTCGTGGCCAACAGCGGCGCCGCGCGCGGCGAGAACATCTACTTTTATAAATGTTGGATTTGCCATAACAGGTATACGCAGGGTGCTCCCTATCTCCAGGATCTGTATCAGCACTCCAGCCTCCTATCGGGTACACCTGTCAACGATCAGAGCGTAGCGGAACATATCAAGGAGGGCAGCCCGTTAATGCCGGCCTTCCGTACCAGCTTGTCGAGTTCCGATATCGCCGATTTAGTAGCCTACATTCGCGAAGGGAAATGTTGCGTTGAAGGGGAAAACCCTCCGTCGAATCCCTGGTATCGTGCCGCGACTCAAAAGTGGCCCGTCCAAACCGAGCTCAGTGGCGGAGCCAGAGGCGTTGTGCGGATCGCCAGCGGGGATTCGCCAGAAGGTATCGGAGTGCAATTCGTTGCGCCGAACGGCGTGCGAACCACCGTGTACACCAATGTAGAAGGTCAGTACGAATTCCCCAAAATGCAGGCGGGCTCCTATATTCTGCGGATCCCCACGCCACTGGAATTCAAGCCCTATAGGCGGGACTCTGTCCCCATAAACGGGGCCACCAAGCTTGACGACATCGTTCTCGAAAAAGTGTCCAAGTCCGATAGTCTGCCTCCCACCCCCGAGATCGAAGCGCAGCTCACCGGTGCCGAGTTACTGTGGAGTCTTCCAGGTACCGCCGACGAAAAAGCGACTTTCCAGAAAGCCTGTTCCCCGTGCCACGGTTGGGAACAGATCTTTAGGAATCGTTATGACCAACACGGATGGAGCCTGATTGTCGATCGCATGATGCATTACTACAGCATGTCGCTCGCCGTCCGGATTAAGGGGAAACCCGTCCTTGGAACCACGGAACAGGATTACAACATCATAGTTAATTGGCTCTCAAAAGTCCGGTCTCCTGATTTCGAAGAGCCGCCGGTGCGCATATTCCCTCGTCCACGTGGAGCATCAACGCGCGTGGTCGTCACCGAATACGAACTGCCCCGTGACTTGCTGCTTCCTCACGACGTCGAATCCGATTCCAAAGGAAATATTTGGTACACCAGTCACAAGACTGAGTACATCGGCAAATTAGACCCCCGCACTGGGATTGTGACCGAATACAAAATCCCCTTAACTCCGAACGCGATGCCCGGTACCCACCGCGTTTTCGTCGACAAAAAAGACATCGTCTGGGTTTCCGAACCTTGGGGACATATTCTCGACCGCGTTGATCCGCAAACCGGAAAAATTACGCAAGTGCCCATCTCTGTACCTGAACCACTGAATGTCGCCGGCTTCAGCAATTTCGCCCTGGCGCCCGATGGCTTCGTTTGGGATAACCAGGATTATCACGTTCGAAAAATCGATCCATCAACCGGAAAGATCCTGCAGCAATTTCCCAATCAGGTCGAATTTAGCTACGACAACATGATTTCTGCTGATGGCAACTACTGGGCAGGCGGCGGACCTCCTGGGTACGGAAATACCGCTGAACGCTTAGACATTCGAAGCGGGAAGATGCTGAGTCTAAATACAGGTATCCACATGGCCACCGCCAAAAGGGGCGGATTCGACCCCTCGGACAACGCTTGGTTTGGCGGCGGTGACGGAGCGTTGGTGGAACTCGATGGGAAAGCGGGCCGCATTGTCGAACATTGGCCCCCCACGGCTCCGAGCCCCATCACTGATTTTTACGAAGCCATGCCGGACAAGAATGGAGAGGTGTGGGCCGGAATCATACACGGCCAAGAAATGGTGAGGCTCGATCCCCGGACGGAACGCTGGACTGTGTATCGGTTGCCGGAACCCTATGCATACGATCGCAGAACTTGGGTTGATAGTTCTACGCATCCCGTCACGGTGTGGTATGTCGACTACAATGGTTACATCGTCCGCATTCAGCCGTTGGAATGACTGGCCGTAACAACGAAGTCGAACATCTATTCGGGCGCGGTCGTTTGAAACATCAACGTGGGCATGGCTTTGACGATCGTGTGATAACTAACGGCCAACAGCCAGTGACCATCCCGGTTCACCCACACTCGCGACGCAATGTCCGGTTTGCCGCCATAGCGCGTGTGTTCCGCTAGCATGAATATCGTGTCGCCGAAGTCCCACATATGCGCCCAAACAAGTGGCGCCACCGTATTCGCGTGCACTCCGTTCTCACGCAGCTTATCGTAAGCAGCGACGCGATCCGACTTGGTCATCGGTCTGTTACTCCACGAACTAACGACCAAGAACTCGTCGCCAGCGTGCGCCCCCCATTCTGCGCCAACGTGATTGTAGGCACCGGTCTCCATCTGCTGCCACGATGCCAGAACTGCCTCTTCGGCCGCTGACTCCGGTCTGAACGGGACAACGGTGCATGGATTTATGCAGGCCGTGTCGATGGTGGGCCCACCGGCGTCCGGCTTCGCGGGTTGTCTGATCTCGCCAATGTGGAGCACTCGCCAGCCTGCCGCACGCCTTACCCAGACGCGCAAAACATGCGCCTGTCCGCTGTGCACCTGCAAGACTGCAACTGGGCCATAGATGCGCTCCGTTACTTGAGCGTCGCCTCCGCTAACGGCGACCTGCTGAGGTAGTTTGCCCAGAACCTCCCGTTTCGTCTGAATGACTCCGTCCGGCAGTACCCATGTGAGTTCCGCGTCGAGGAGTGGATCTATTTCTGACCTGTCGGCCTTCTGAAGCCCGGCCTCCAGAGCTTTATTGGCCTGAAGCACAGCCTGATCGTTCGCATCGGTAGCCGCAATGGACGTGCCCGCAATGGCAGACATGGAGCCACCCCACATGATCCCGAGCAGGCCAGTCTTCGCGACGAAGCGATTCATCAAAGGCTCTCAATTTAGAACACCGTCGCCTGGGTTGCGGGATTCTAGACTCCATCCAACAACAAGACGGTTCCGTTCAGGTGTCGGTTGGATCTGCAAAATCCGGACGGGACAGGATCAGATGTTCGGAAATTCCCTCATCGTACTGAAATACCCTGCATCGACGCACCGGAGCAAGTCCCGGCAGCGCCCTTCGGGCGGCTTTAAAGGCCGGTGTGGTCATCGGATCTTTTTCACCTTCATGACCATTCTAAACATAGATGAAAACGGATTGTTGGACAAGTTAAGCATTTGCATCTAGAAAACCGTACATGACGTGGTCAGACAGGGTATCGCATCCTCTCCGTCATCAAGACTGATGGTCCTCAGCCAAGGCCAGCAGGCATGACCACCACGGAGGGCTGTGTACTAATTTCAAAGTTGAAAGGTGTGGGGTGACCGGACTTAGCAATCGTTCTGTTAGTTTTTTCCCCCAAATTCGCATGCCGAAGATTTGTCGAAGCCCGGAGTAAATTCGAGTCGGAAGGTGTGCGGAATCGAACATCCCTTCCAGGGCGATCACTGCATACTCGTCGCGGTCCAAGGATTCCGAGATGGAGCTCTTGAGCCAGGAGGAAGACGACATGCACCGTGGTTATCGATATTTTTTCAGTTCCTTTCTGCTTACTGCAGCTTTGGCCGCCCCAACAGCGATTAGTGCTGCGGCCAAGCCGCAGGAGAATGGACGCCAAGAAGAAAACCATGGAGACGATAAGGACCACAACAGGGTCTACGACCGTGGCCACAAGGATTACCACAATTGGGATGGCAACGAAGACCGTTCCTATCGACAGTACCTCGACGAGAGACACAAAGAGTATCGGCCCTTTGCTGAAACGAAACACAGGGACCAAACGGCGTATTGGAACTGGCGCCACAGTCATCCGGATCATGATCACAACGGACGCTAGCCAGTAAGTTGCTCCACGTGCAAAGGAAGTCTGTAGGCTTCAGCAAGCGCGCGCCAGGAATAGACCAGTCCCGCAAATCCGGCCCACAGGGGAGTGAAAACGTTGATACGTCCATCCCGTTCCCCACCCGGATCCAGGTCGTCGGGCCTCAGCATTCAGCCAAATTCTACCAGACAAACTTCAAGGCAAAGTCGATTCGGGGGCAATCTCCTCGAGGCGGCGCTTTTTGGGTTCGACTCCGAAGATCAGGACGACTAGGATCTGCACGAAAAGAAGCCCGATCATGAGGCTTAGGACCCCGCCGACTCCATAGGACCTGAACAGCGCGACGACCATAAAGGGGGTAATAATGGTCGCACCGCGCCCAAACGTGTTGCAAATTCCCGACGCCCGCAGGCGAACTTCCGTTGGAAACAGTTCTGGGATATAAATCGCGAATAGGAGCGTGACGAGGACATAGATGGGGATGATCAGCACGAAACCTGAAATCACCAAACCGACGGGATCTTTGATAAACGGATAGATGCAACCGACCAGGATCGTAAGCAGCGAAGCGCCGATGATCGTGGGCCTGCGTCCCCAGGAGTCGGCGGTGAGTGCACCGATTGCTGACCCGATCGGCGCGCCGAGGGACATCGCGAGCGAATAGCCGAACGATCTTGCGATGCTGCGCCCCTCCTGAACGAAGAATGTAGGCAACCAAGTCACGAACCCGTAGATCAATGTGTTGACGACGATCAGGGTGGTGGCCCCCACGATCATTCGTGGGAGAAGTACAGGCTTAACGAGCGAGCCGAGATCTCTCGAGTGGATCGCTGGTACAACAGGCGCAGGTGGCGGAAGTGGAGCATGCTGCAGTGAGACTTCGCGTTCAATACCTTGCAGAATCGAGTCGGCTTCTTGGCTCCTGCCGATCGATTCCAGCCAACGTGGTGACTCCGGCAAGGCTTTTCGCAAGTACCATACGACGAGCGCACCCAGCCCGCCAAGTACGAACATGGCTCGCCAGCCGAAGCTTGGGATAATCAGCGTTCCCACAAGCGCGCTCACCGGCAAACCGCAGACCACAAAAACAGACATGGCCCCAAGCCACTTGCCCCGGCTTTGCGGCGGGACGAACTCTGTCATGGTCGAATATCCAACCACGTTTTCGGCGCCGAGCCCCATTCCCATGATGAACCGCAACAGGATCAGCACCTCCATGGAAGGTGCGAACGCGGAGGCGATGGACGCGAGGCCGAAGATTGCGAGGTTCGCCTGATAAGTGAAGCGCCGGCCGTAACGATCACCGAGGAAGCCTGTCAAGAAGGATCCGAGCATCATGCCCACAAATGTTATGGAGACGAACTGCGCGTTCTTGCTCATCGTAGAAAAACCGCTTTTGAGGGTCGCACCAAGAACGGTTGCAGCAATATAGATGTCAAAGCCATCGAAAAACATTCCAATTCCGATGAGCCACATGATCCGGCGATGGAACGAGGAAATCGGGAGCCGATCGAGACGTGCTCCGGCGTTGGCGGTCACAACCAGTTTATTTCGTCCTCGCTAGCAAGGACATACTGCCTACCGTCAAGGCTTCGATAGCTAGGCGGCAGTTTTGGTCAAAGGAGTTTTGTTGGGTGGTCTGGAAGAATTCCTTGCAGCGTCGTGTGGCAATCGGATCGAGCTGACGGATACGCTCGACAATAAGATCAGCGTCGCGGACGAGGCGATCGGCCGAGCTGACTTGTGAAATGAGGCCGATCTGCAACGCGCGTTGAGGGTCGATCGGATCGCCGAACAGGACGAGGGGAAACGCGAAGCGCGGCAGCGCGTATTCGCCCAAGTATGCCATGATGGCGGCTGGAGCCAGACCAGAACGCATCTCGGGGAACCCTAAGGCAGCGTGCTCTGCGACGAGGACGAAATCACACACAATCGCGAGACCGAAGCCAAAGCCAAACGCATCACCCTGTACCTCCGCGATGCTGATCAGGGGCGATGTTCTCAGTGCCCGCTTCAATTCGATAAGGCGAGCTGACTCGTAACGAATCGTCGCGACATCCTGGCCCGCTCGCTCTCGCCCCGTGCAGAACACTTTTCCGCACGCTCGAATACGCAGCACCCGTGCGCTCGGTCTGTACGCCTCGGCTCGAAGCTCAGCCAGCATGACGTCAAACATCGGGCCGGTGACCTGGTTGTTCTGTTCGGCATTATCCAATGTGAAGATCAGGACGTCGCTGACCCGCTCGATCACTACGCCGACCGAGACTCCGGGGCTCGACGATTTGACTGATTTCTCGGAAGGCATGCCCGCACGGTACACAAGGAATGGAGGGCATGTCAAATGTAGGCACAAACCACCGAACTACAATGCTTTCCGCCGCTAAGAGCCGACCACCAATCGCCGATAAACTCTAATGTGTTCTACAAAAAAACCACGTCATGCTGCCGACTATTCCCCCGACAACAACGCTCGGGTGAAAGGCTCATGAGGAGAAATCCGCCCAAGGCATCGCCGAACGAGTAGAAACTCAACCGTTGCCCCGTTCCGCAGATTGAGATCGTTCAAGCATCCGGCCACTGATTTGGAAAAACTCAGACACTAATGCGTTGGTGCCCCTCCCCGCCTGCGTCGCGGCGTCAATCTCGGTAGTCAACAGAATGGACGCTGCCAGGTCTGCACTGCACTCTAGACAGCATGCCTCTGTCCTTCCAGGAAGCTCGAATAATTCCTCGATACGGCCACAAACACTACATTGTCCAATCGAATCTTGCTCCGTGCCCTTTGGACCCGTTAACATGACAGTTCCTTCCTTGGCTGCTTACCACTCGTCGCATCCCTCGCGATTCGGAGCGCAACAGTTGATCTGTTGAGGTGCGGAGTCAGGTTCAGCCGTTTGTGTGGGACAGCCATCGCGAATCGACAATCGTGAAGGCAGCTACAAATAGCTCGACGACATCTGATGCCCTTACAACCGTCATCTCAGATGGTAAGGAAAAGACTCTGAGGAAATCCTGAGCCTTTTGTCAGGAAAGCATAAGGTGAGAACGTCAGCGTCACGGTTTTGAGTCCTTCCCCAAATTTGACGGTCCTAACGAATTCCTGATGAACTCCTCAGGACTTTTCAGCGCCCTCTCTTCTAGTCTCTATCAAGCTGAAGCAGGACTCCCATGCGTCCTGGTGAGGGAACGATGTCGCTTACCGTATTTTTGATGCTTTGCATCCTCGGACTTGACTTCATGATCTACGCGTTCTTTCAGTGGATCTATGGCGACAAGCGGAGTGCAATTTCCCGTCAATTAGCGGTTCGCAAGAACGCCCTCAAGGAGCAATCACCTCGGCCTTTCCTCGTCGCTTCACAAACGGCCGCTCTTGGATCCGAAAAGTCACCTCACCCCGCCGGCGAGCGCCTCGCTACGAGCAAGTGAGAGATATCAGGCCACGCGGCTCTCGACCGACCAAGAGGGTGGACATTTCAGATTTGAATATCAGGAAACCTCATCTCCGTTATACAGGCGTTGGTAGAAAAACAGGTTCGCCCGACTGGTCGTTTCCAACTCTCGTGCGCTTCCTCAAACTGAAGGAATGGTTCCTGTTTCGCAGCATTCGAACCTCAGCCAAAACTGGGCGACTACAACGTCGGCGCGGGTACGTGCCCCAAGACGAATTCCACAGCGGAGCCGAGCGACAGAAGCGCTCGGTCGACGCCTGAGGGACCATCGAACTCTAGGGCGATTGGTAGTCCGCCCGAGGTAAGGCCGGCGGGGAGCACCAGGCCGGGAAGGCCGGCAGTACTGCCAGGCGCGATGTTGCGTGCCACTGCGGTCTCAAACGGTACCTTATTCCGTCCGATCGGCACATCGATTTCCTGGCCGATCAACGGCGGCGGAACCATCGTCGCAGGGAAGACGATTGCTGCGACGCCCGTCCGGGCGAAATAGGATCGGAAGTTCTCTCGAAGGTTGGGCAGGTGAACGTCGCGCGCGGTCTGATAGTCGCCATCCGAAACGAAGAACTTACCTCCGGGAAGTACGTCGCGCGCGAAGTCGCGCTTTATGTCGGGGCTTGCCTGCGCAACAAGTTGGCCGAAGGTGACGCCGGCCTGGAAGTCTTCGAGATATTTTTTCAGTGTGTAACGAACATCGTGATTCTGTATCGGTACCGTCGTGAGTTCGATCAGACGCGCGAGGTCTGGCACCTCGGATTCGACCAGTACTGCGCCGGCTTCCTGCAATTTGTGGAGGGCCTCGCTGGCGATGCGTTCGACCTCGGGGTCGAGATCGCGGAACCAGTAACCACGGTCGACGCCGAGCTTCACTCCCTTGAGTGCAGTAGGTCGGATCGGACTCCAGTCACCGGTCACGACCGAGTCGAAGAGCGCGAGGTCAGCGACCGAGCGGGCATGAGGCCCGACCTGATCAAAGAGCGCAGTGATCGGCACCACACCCGCCGAGGGATACCGAGCCGTCGTTGGCCTGAATCCGAAGATGCCGCACATGGCGGCCGGAACGCGTATCGAGCCCTCAGTGTCTTCCGCCAGGCCCAGGGGAGCCATGCGGGCCGCGACGGCCACGGCGGTACCACCACTGCTTCCGCCCGGAATTCGTTTGGGGTCGTACGGATTATGTACGGCGCCGAAGGCAAGGTTGTTACTCGTCCACCCGAAGGACAGTTCGTGGAGATTGGTCTTGCCCAGCAGGATTACCCCGGAATCGACAAGCGTACGGATGATGGGTGCGTCTTCCGTTGGTCGGAAGTTGCGAAGCGCAGGGGTTCCCGCCGTTGTCGGGAGGTCCCTGGTGTTGACGCTGTCTTTTACCGGAATCGGCAAACCGTGCAGTGGGCCGAGCTTCGCTCCCGAGCTACGTAAGTGGTCAGCCGCACGGGCTGCCTCGAGGACGCGTGCCGGCTCCAGTGTGATGAAGGCGTTTAGCTGCTTACCGCGTTCGCATTGCGCCAGCAGCGCAGAGGCGTATCGTTCGGCCGTGACGTCACCCCTCGAGAGCGCCGCCACCGCGTCGACGGCTGACAGCTCCAGCAATTCCGCCGAGTTCACGGCGCGCGCCTTTTCCGGCCCTCGGCTCCCACACCCGACAGCACCCGCCGCGGCCGCAGCGGATGCAGTCACTAGGAACCGACGTCGGGATACGCCAAAGGGTTGGGTCATGCGGAACTCTCCTTCGCGAACCAAGAGACAACTGTGTGTCGGCGTGCAATGATATCGTGTCGTAACGTTCCTTTACAGCGGAAGCACCGCGGTCCATGCGGCTTGCCGCGTGGAATCGAATCAGGTGGTAGGCCGACACTTCTCTTCATGTACCCGAACCAAATCGGAGTCACCACGTAGCTGTGCTGATGGATCGCGCGGGCAGAGTAAGCTGAAGAGTGCGTCCGTGGAAGACGAGGTTTACGACCGAATCGGAATTCAGACTATTCATGAGCTGAGCAACGTAGCTTCCTTCCTGCGTTTGAAACGCCATCACGCGCACCCCCGTGTTTTTACCAGCTGTTTGCACCCGGACCGCGCCGGGTCGCACAAACTTGCTGAAGTGCGCTAAGTAATAGTAGGTGCCGGTGTAAGTGATCTCGTGTGTTTTCTTGTGGATGATCACCACAGGGTGCTGCTCGTTGGGGTCGGGATTGCCGTGGACGACAGAGACGGCCCAAGGTCCTCCGGTTTCATCCAGAATGGCGTTCCAATAGATCCACGCGGACGCTCCGGCCTCGAGATCGCTGAAGATGGTGTTGCCCCAGTAATCGCCATCGTCGAATTCATACACGGGAAGTTTCTTCGTGCGCGGGATTCCGGCTTCGTATGCGTAGCAAAATTCGTCCATCCAAAATGGAAGATCGGGATATTTCGCCTTCAATTTGGCGATTTTGTCGAAGTTCTTGTAGTCGTAACCGTGGTACGGAACAACGGCCACAAAGTTTCTAGCGGCGGGATCATCCAGGACGACACCATAGCGCTTGTATGCATCGAGACGTTCCGGAGCTTCGCTGAGCATGATCTTTGTGGGCAAACCGGATTGCTGTACGGCCGGACCTACGAAATCGCGGAGAAGTATGCGAATCTCCGGGTATTTAATCTTCGTGTAGACTTTCTCCGGTTCATTGAACAGACTCAGGTAATCGATGGTGATGCCGCGCTTTTTGTATTCCTCGAGGTACCGCACATAGTATTTCGCGAGAGCGGGGTAGTATTTCGGGTTGATGTCCTGATGCTTCTTGACATCGTAGAGCATCCAGTCCGGCGGGTAGTCCATTGGAGACTGCAGAACGAAGTTGCCATACTTGCTCGCGCGAAGGATGTACGTGCCGACACCCACGGGACCGAAATCGCGATCGACAGAGAAATTCTTCATTTCGACGTCGCCCGGCGTGTCGTCGTAGGCGTACCACGGCCCCGCGGACTGGAAATCGGTCCCGGCGATAGGCGTTTTCATCGCCGTGTAGCCCGCCCCGTCTTTGGGATCAAAAAGCGAGCGGAGGACCTCTTCCTGCTTATCCGCCGGGAGGGTATTCAATGTGATGATGCCGGCTTCCATGATGGAAGCGCCGAAACCGTCTATCTTCTGATACTTCACAGAGCCATTGATTTGAAAAATCGCACCTCCTGAGGGCGGAGCGTCGGCAAACTGCAAATCAGCCTTGGGTGTGAGTCGGTCTCCAGCTTTGGAAGACACACGCACCTTCACCGTCTGCGCGTTCAGAGCCAAAGCAGAAAAAAAGAAAGGAATGCAGAAAACAAGCGACAGGAGGAAAGGGTAAAGAAAGACCTTCCGGATCTGCAGTATCATGACACCTCCCTGGGATAAACAGATTGCTCTGTGGAAACGAGTTGATATTGCAGGGACTGGCGTATGTCAAGCATATCTGCTCCCGAATGTCGTTCCTAGGCGATTTGCTCAGAACTCCAAGGGGCTCCAAACAGGAGAAGCGACATGGCGGAACTGGCACTGCATGGCGGGAAGAAGACAAAACAGAAGGCATTTCCGGAATGGCCGCAGTATGACGACAGAGAGCACAAAGCACTCGAGGAAGTCCTAAAAAGCCGCATTTGGTGGAGAACGCCAGGAACGAAAACTCTCGAGTTTGAAAGAGCATTCGCTAATTTTCATGGAGCCAAGCACGGGATTGCCGTGACCAATGGAACCGCCGCACTGGAAGTGACGATGTGCAGCTTGGGCATCGGGCCGGGTGATGAAGTGATCGTGCCGGACTACACTTTTGTGGCAACGGCGAGCGCCGTGTTATGCGTAGGAGCGATGCCGGTCACCGTGGACGTGTCGTCGGAAACCCACTGCCTGGATGCACAGCTTGCAGAAGATGCCTTCACCTCGCGGACCAAGGCGCTTATCGCCGTTCATATGGGTGGACACCCGGCGGACCTCGACGCCCTCGGCGCCCTCGCACAGCGCAAGGGAATCGTGCTGATCGAAGACAGTTCGCATGCCCACGCGACGGAATGGAAAGGAAGGCGCATCGGGGCCTACGGCGCAGCGGGCACATTCAGTTTTCAGTCCGGCAAGCTGATGACCGCAGGGGAGGGCGGGATCATCATCACGAATGATGATGCTTTCGAAAGACAAGCTCGTAGCGTGCATGATTGCGGCCGCATGCCTGGCGAATGGTTCTATAGCCACTTCATCTACGGATCGAATTACCGCCTGAGCGAATGGCAGGGAGCAGTACTGAGCGCTCAATTGTCGCGTCTCGACGGCCAGGCGCGGCGCCGCCATCAAAATGCGCGCCTTCTCGACAAACTGTTGGCGACGATTCCCGGGATCACGCCGCAAAAACTGGACGCCCGTTGCACACGAAACGGTCAGTACGCCTACATCTTCCACGTGGACGGGAACGAGTTCGCTGGCGCGGGCACCGAGCGTCTGATCCAGGCCATGAACGCGGAAGGAATCCCAAATCAGGCGAGCTATCCACCCATCCACGAGTTGCACGTCTTTAAGAGCGGCGAATACCGGAAGAGACTTCGTGGGGCGCAAGCGACTGAGCCCCATGCCTTCCTGAAGTCAAGCTACCCGAACACTCTTCGTGCGGCCTACGAAACCATCTGGATTCCGCAGCCCGCCCTCCTCGGCGATGAAGAAGACATGCATGAGATTGCCGCGGCTTTGCGCAAGATCCAGAAGTTCGCGAAAGAGCTTGGGTGAGCCCGATCGGAAGGAGAGAATACCGTTCTGGGTGCCCCACCAGACACAAATAGCGACGGAACCAGAGAGGTCGGATGAATAGAAGGCTGACTCACCCGCCCACGGAAAATGCGTGTGGTACGTTCGGATCCATGCTCAAAACCAAATCGATTTTGATTCTTCTCCTGCGCTACTGGATGCTCACGGCGGCTTTTGCTGGCGGTGTGTACGCGCAAAGCAGCCCCGACTGGACCGAGGCGTTTCCGCCGCACCGCATCATCGGTAACCTCTACTATGTAGGGAGCAAGGGTCTGGCGTCCTACCTGATCACCACTACGCAGGGGCATATCCTGATCAACAGCAGCCTGGAGAGTTCCGTGCCGCTGATCCGGGAGAGCGTCGAGAAGCTAGGGTTCCGGTTCGGCGACGTCAAGATCCTACTGATCAGCCATGCGCACTGGGACCATTGCGCAGGCAGCGCGCGGGTGAAGAAATTGACGCACGCGAAGTACCTGGTGATGGATGCCGATGTGCCGGTGATCGAATCCGGAGGCCAGGCTGATTTCCAATACGGAAATTCGCCGGATAACCTGTACAAGCCGGCCAAAGTGGATCGCGTGCTGCACGATGGCGAGGAAGTGAGGCTCGGCGGCGTGGTGTTGGTAGCACACAAGACTCCAGGACATACCAAGGGCTGCACCACATGGACGATGAAGGTGCCTCTTAGCTCGGTAGAGGGGGGCGGGAAGACCTACGACGCCGTGATCGTGGGCAGCCCCAACGTAAATCCCGGATACAAGCTGGTGAACAACGCCCTGTATCCGCAGATTGCGCAGGACTACGAATTGATGTTTCGCGTGTTGAAGTCGTTGCCGTGCGACGTGTTCCTAGGAGCCCACGGGCGTTACTACGGAATGGAGGAGAAGTTCGCGCGGGTGAAAGAAGGCGGGCAGAACCCATTCGTGGATCCGGAGGGTTACAAGAGTTACGTCGCGGAAAGAGAGCGGGCGTTCCGCGCGGAGAGGAAGAAGCAATCGGAAGGGCAACCTTAGCGGGTGAATATTCAGGAAACCGAGAGCGGGCGAGGCCAGGCCCTCCCTTCGAAGATAGGCGCCTTCGTGCTATTGCGGGCCGGTGAGGTAGGTCTTGCGGTGGCGGACCTGATAGTTGCCCGCGACTTTGACTTCGATTTTACGGTAGGTGTTGGCGGGGCCGCGGGGCGTGGGGTAGTAGCCGAGGCGGTATTGCGTGCGCAGCTCGCGGTTGATGCGGTCGAAGATGGCATCGAGCTCCTGGACCGCATCGGGGTAGAACATGGCCCCGCCCATCGTATCCGTGATGGTTTCGAGGGCGTGTTCGCCCGCGGTGTTGCGGCCGCTTTCGTTTTTCACTGGACGGATCACGATGGTGTAAAGCAGCGAGCCAGAGCGCACCGCGGCTTTTCGGGCGGCGTCGAAATCGGCGAAGCTGGTGGTTTCGCCGGCGTCGGTGACCAGGATGATAACGCGACGGCGGTCATCTCCACGGCGCTCGAGCGAGCGCGAACCCAGCAAAATGGCGTCGTAGATAGAAGTGCCCGCGCCTGCGGGCATCTTGTGGACGGCGGCCTGCAAGGTAACCACATTGTCGGAGAAGCCAGCGAGCTGGGTAACGTCTTCGGCGATGGAAAAGACCGAGAGGCGGTCGCCGGTGCGGAGAACCTGCTTGATGAAGTGCGCCGCGGCATCCTGCTCGAAGGCGATTTCCTTGTGCGCGCTGAGGCTGGCGTCGATCATGAGCACCAGGTCGAGCGGCTGTTGCGTCTCGGACTCGAAGACATCGACTTTTTGCTCCACGCCTTCCTCGAAAATCTGAAATGCTTCGCGCGGGAGGTCCGGCGCAGGGCGATTGCGCTCGTCGAGCACGCTCGTCAGGACATTGACGAGGTTGACGCTGACGCGAATCTTGCCGCGCTGCGAGCCGCTGTCGGAATCGTCATTGGCGGGAGAAGTGACCGCCGCGGCGGAGTCGGACTTGGCCTTTCGTGCCCAAGGCGGGCGGTCGTGCTGGTCTTGGGCTTGTGTGAGCCCGGCCAAGAAGACGGCAGCGAGGCATACCAGGAACGTGAAACGGGCGGGAGCGGATGTCCGAAGCATCGAATATTAGGATGCCGGTTTGGCGATCGGCGTATCCGCGGGCGCAGGAGGCAGTTCGCCGTCGGCCCAGACGGCGCCATCGGCGAAGTACTCCTTTTTCCAGATGGGGACAGTGCGCTTCAGAGTGTCGATCGCGTAGCGGCAGGCGTCGAAGGCAGCGGGTCGATGCGGTGAGCTGATGGCGATGAAGACGCTGGTTTCGCCGATTTCCATGC
>Ga0209526_10000865_pt1 | contig 19909 bp, 27 predicted proteins | sample JacPinW_OM2H0_M1_FD_188566 | JGI IMG/M metagenome (GOLD analysis project Ga0209526, IMG submission 188566) | Forest soil microbial communities from Algoma, Ontario, Canada - Jack Pine, Ontario site 1_JW_OM2H0_M1 (SPAdes) (version 2) | ecosystem: Environmental > Terrestrial > Soil > Boreal... | reverse complement strand
AGGCTGGTGGCGTCGTTGCCGAGGATCGATTCCAGCTTGCTCAGTGATGTCGCGGTTGCCGTAGCCATCTGCTCCTCCTTCGCGGTGTCTGTTGTCAGTCTAAGCGCTTCACCCCGGCCTACAATGGCGAATCGATGAGCCTCGTCGATTGGGCGGTGATCATCCTCGGCACCTGGACCCTAGCGATCGTCGGCGCCGGACTGGTCATGGCGTTGCGTCCCGGCGCCGGCGCTCTCGAGTACGACGCGCCCATGGCGGAGCCGCTCGTCTTGCGCCAGACGGCCGGTGTCATGCCGCGTCGTGCCTGGGGATTCCGCCCACCGGTTCACCATTCGCGGTATGACCCGGCTCCGTGGCAGGTGCAGCTGCCTCGGTCGGACGAGGACAGCCTGGAAAACGTCGACCGTGCCACCGACATCAAGCGCGACCTGGGCAGCGAGCACCCGCCGTGGGAGCGCCTCGACCGCCAGGGTTTGTAGCGCTACTCGCCCAGTTCGCGGCTGACCCGGTCGAGCACGTCGAGCATCCGGCGCGAGGTTGCGTGCAGGCTCTCCTGGAGCAAGGTCAGGGCGTGGTGCGCGTCGGCGAGGACGTCGGCTTCGCCGCTCAGGTCATCCGGCGTCTCGGCAAAGCGAGGCAACACGTCTTCGAAGAGCAACTGGAACCGTTGCTCGGCCAGCGCCAGGCAGGTTGCCAGGGTGAGGATCTGGTCTTCGACTTGCGGATCGAGGCCGCGAAGGGCACGCCAGGCCGGCTCGGGCACAGCACTATTGCCGGGTGGTGAGGCCCCTGCCATCTCGAGCCTCATGCTAATGCGCCAATGATCGCCACCGCGGACGACGGGACACGCCTGCACTACATCGTCGAAGGAACGGGGCCACCGCTGGTCCTGGTCGGCGGCAAGACCTCGGACATCGACGGCGCCTGGTGGCGCTATATCCCAGTGTTCGCGGAGCGCCTCAAGGTGATCGCACTCGACAACCGCGGTGCCGGCGCATCCGACAAACCGGACACGCCGTACAGCATGGGGTTGATGGCGGAGGATGCGCTCGCGGTGCTACGCGATGCCGGCGAGATCTCGGCACACTGGTTCGGACTCTCGATGGGCGGGATGATTTTGCAGCAGCTCGCCCTCGACCAGCCCGCTGCCGTACGCAGCCTGATCCTGGGAGCAACCCACTGCGGCGGCGAGCACCCGCCCACGGGCGGAACCGGTACCGCGCTGGCGATCGAAGGTCCGTTGCGCCGCTTTGCCAATCTCTACGACGCGCGGTTCATCGCCGAACATCCCGACTGGGTCCAGGAAGACGCGAGCCATTTCGGCAAGATGCCCCTCCATGCCATCGTCCGCCAGGACCAGGCGGTCAAACAGCACCATGGCTGCGGCCGGCTTCGCGAAATCCGCCAACCGGTGCTGATTCTCCACGGCCGCCAGGACCGGATGGTGCCCGTGGTCCGCGCCGAAGAGCTCCAACGCGGCTTACCGAATTCCCGGCTGCAGCTCCTCGAGGGCGGCCACCAGGTCCACTCCGAGCAATTCGCCACCGTGGTGCGCCTGGTCCTGGATTTCATCGACGACATCGAACGGCGCCGAACTTAGGCGGCGCGCCAGGTCACCAGCTCGCGGCTCACCAGCTTGTGCAGCCGGCCCTCGACGGCGAGCGACTGACAGTGCGCCAGCGTTTCCTGGAGCGCCAGCCGCTGCTGGAAAACGTTCCGCTGCATGATGCCCTGGAACAGCCCGGCCGCCAGCTCCCAGCCAGACTTCGCCCCATCGCCGGTCAGGCGAACCAGCGCCGCCTTGCGCGCCTCGTGGTGCTCGATGATCTCCTTGATCCGGCTCCGATGATCGTAAAAGGGATCGCCGTGAGCGGGTAGCACGGTCTCGACCTCGAGCCGGCGGATGCGCTCCAGCGAAGACACGTAATCATCGAGGGGATCGGCGCCGGATTGCGGGTGCAGGCCGATGTTCGGACTGATCTTCGGCAACAGGTGATCGCCGGAAAATAGCACCCCACGCGCCGGCCAGTAGAAACAGCAATGACCCGGCGAATGCCCGGGCGTCCAGATGACTTCAATTTCGCTGTCTTCAATTGGCAGACGCTCGGCGCCTTCCAGCAGCGTGTCCGGTTCGACCACCGATACGAATTCGCGGGCCGCCATCGACGCGCTTTTGACGAACTCGGCGTCGGCTTCCGGGACGCCATTCATGCTCAACCACTTCGCTACGTCGTGAACCAGGTCTTCCGCTCGCGCGTACCTTGGTTCCATCAGGGCGACCTCCAACCGATGGATGACGAGCTCAGCGCCGGAACGTTCACGCAGCTCACCAGCGAGACCAAAATGATCCGGGTGGATGTGGGTGATCAGGATGCGATTGATCCGCTCGACGCGGACCTTCATTGCGGCCAGCTTCTGGTTCAGGACCTGCCGCGATTCGTCGGTCTGCAGTCCCGTGTCGATCAGGGTGTAGCCATCACCATCGCGCAAGAGAAAGACATTCACGTGCTTTAGCTCGAACGGCATGGGGAGCTCTAGCCGAAAAATGCCAGGCGCGACTTCCACGGAGCCAACGTTAGTAGATCAGCGAGGACGTGGGCCGAGCCGACGCGTTATGCCGCGGTCTGGACGGGCTCGTCGGGGCGATTGGGCACCAGCTTCTGGCCCTGGTCCTTGGTCGGCAACGGCAGATGCACGGTGTCAGTCGCGATCAGGTCGAGGAAGGCGTCGACGACCCGTGGGTCGAAGTGGCTACCGCGCCCGGTCTTGATCTCCTCCAGCGCCTTATTCAGGCCCAGGGATGGACGGTAGATCCGGTCGGCGACCATGGCTTCAAAGGCATCGGCGACAGCGATGATGCGCGAGCCGAGCGGGATCTCCTCGCCCTTGAGGCCCTTGGGATATCCGGTGCCGTCGAATTTCTCGTGGTGATGGCGGATCAGCGGCGCGACATGATGCAGGCCCTCGACCGGACCGATGATATCGGCGCCGATCTGTGGATGGCGACGCATCCACGCCATCTCGTCTTCCGTCAGCGCCATCGATTGCCGGAGAATCCGATCCGGGATCCCGATCTTGCCGACGTCATGGAGGATGGCGCCCAGACGGACCGCGGCAGCCTCGTCACGCGAGAGGCCCATGCGCTCGGCGCAGGCGCCGGCCAGCTTGGCGAGTCGTTCTGAGTGGCCGCGTGTGTAGCTGTCCTTGGCCTCGATGGCGTTGGCCAGCGCCATGTTGACTTCGGTCATCAGCTTGGCTTCCACGTCCCGACGCGTGACGAGTTCCTGGTGCGCCGAGACCGCCTGCGCCATCACCGAGCCGACCACGGCGACGACCACGAACAGGAAGAGACGCTGCAGGATGACGATGCGCTCGTCGGAAACCGTAGCGAGGTAGGTCCCGTTTTGCAGCGGCGCCACGGCGCCGGCGGTCAGGTACAGCACCGCGACCAGCAGGGCGCAGAGCACCGAACCGGCGGCACCAAAGCGCAACGCCGAGACGGTGATAACCAGGAAGAACAGCACCGCGAAGGGGCTCGTGTAACCGCCGGATGCATACGTGATCATGGTGGCGACCAGCATGTCGACGCCAGTCGTCGCATAGCTGAACGCCCTCCCGGGGCGTTTATGCAGGAAGAGCAGGAGCAGGGTCGTCAGACACACGATGCCCCAGGCCGCGAGGATGCCGTTGATCCGGCCCTCGTCATAACCCGGTGCGGCATTGAGGTTGTTGAGGATGACGGCGAAAATCAGCAGCGTCCAACGGAACAAACCGGTGAGTCGCTCATTGCTGAGATTGATCAGACTCTCGGCAGGGTCCTGGGAGCGCTGGCGGCCCTTGCGCGAGATATTGCGGGCGGCGGCCATTGCCGAAATTATCAGGCCGCTCTGTGACGGTAAACGTTACAAAACGGTCTCGCACCTGGCACGTGCTGAACGAGATTAGGCCGGGAGCTGCACTCCCAGAAAGTCTGAGAGCACCTGCCGGACGTCCTGGTAGCGGCGAAAGGATGTCTCCGCCTCGGCAAGCGCCCGGTCCACCGCGTCGAAGGCGTCCTTCAACGGCCCAACCAGTTGGGTCGTGTCAACCTGCGTTCGCTCGGCATGGGCCGCGCGTAGCTGCTGGCTGATAGCCTGGATCGAGGCGCTGTAGGTCCGGGCGATCACCTGCGCCTCTTGCAGGGCGGTTTGCAGGTCGTCCGCCGTCAGCGTCCGGCCGGCGTATTTTTGCTTCAGCCCGGCCACCTGGACGGCGACCGCGGCGGCCCCCTGCCCCGCCCGACTCAGGTCGGCGCCGATCGCCGCCAGGTGGATGCTTGCCTCCAGCTGATGGCCCGCCACGGGGAGGCCGCCCGCGACGCGGAGCGCCGGGTCGGTCCTCGAGCGCGCCTGGGCGTCGGTGAAATGCCGCTCGGCGACCTTGAGCTGGGCGGCAGCGTCCTGTAGCTGCGCCGGGTCGCCCGTGCGGGCGGCAGCGCTCATGTCCGACTGGGCAGCGACCAGCGCCTGCCGGCCGCCGTCGAGGTCCTGGTAGACGGCGACGCCAGCCGTGGTGGTGTAGCCGCCGGCCACGAGCAGTGCCAGGATGACGATCGCGGCAAGCAGACCCAGGCGGCGCATCAGGAGGTATCTTGCCCGACTAACAGAAGAGCGGGCGCCACGAGCGCCCGCCCAAGAATGCCGGAGACTCTGCTAGACGCGAGCGCGGTTGCCGGTGACGAGGCGGATCACCCACAAAAGGATGACGGCGCCGATGAAGGCGGCGATGAAGGTAATGAAGAGACCACCGCCGGTCGAGCCGAACAGGAGCGAAAGCACCCAGCCGCCAATGAACGCGCCGACGACGCCAACCACGACGTCCATCAAAATTCCGTAGCCGTGGCCACTCATGACACGCCCGGCCAGGGCCCCCGCGATGCCGCCAATGATCAAGAAGACGATCAAATTCATGGCTTCCTCCTAGAACGCGTTTGTACGTAACATGTCAGTAAGACTATCATGAAAGCCTCGTTGCTGGCTAGCTGGCGAGGCGCTCGGCAAGGGTGGTAGAACTGGCGGGATCGGCCACCAGGCCGGCAAAGAGATCCCGTTCCAGCACCCCGGTGACCCATGGATCGGGAAAGACCCGCACGAACAGCTCCGGCGCTGCCGTCGCCGGGACCGTGATCGCGGTGGTCACCGCCACCCTCCCGGGGCCGCCAGAGGGACGGAGATAGAGCTTGGCCGGCAAGGCGGCGGATCCGCCCGCCATGCGGCGGGCGGCGGAGAACGCCGACGTGGTTGCCTGCCTGACCACGGCATCGGAGCCCTCCGCGATCACCACATGCGGACGCAGGCTTCGCATCAGATCCCTAAAGACGTCTTCGAGACCGGCATCGGTCAGCTCGCTCACCCCGTAATCGAGCAGGACCAGGTTGCCGGCGCCCAACAGTCGGGCGACCGGCGCACGGTCGACGCCAGTCCATCCGCGGGCGGCGGCACAGACCAGGGTCACCTCGGTGCCGGCCGCGGCATACCGAGCGAAGGTACCTCCGCAAAGGTTGCTGGCCTTGTCTGGATCCCCGGCGAAGCCCAACAGGCGAAAGGGCACATGGGGTAATCGGTCGCGCTCGCGAATCCTTTCAAAGGGGCCCCGCTCCTGCGTGAAAAAGCGGGGAGAAAATAGCCGCGTTGCTTAGACGGCGGCCCGGGCGCTCGAGAGCAGCCGGTCGTAGGCGTGCTTGAGCTGGGGATAGCGCAGGAAGATCAGGTGGGCGAATTCCTGGGTCAACGCCCGCGGCGGGCGGATGAGCCGCATGCCGGCCTCGCTGAGCAACCGGTTTCCCTTCCTCCCGTTGCAGCGCCGGCACGCGATCACCTGGTTCTCCCAGCTGTTGGCCGCTCCGCCCCGCGATGTGGGGACCACATGGTCGACGGAGAGCTGTGACGAGGGCATCCCCTTGCCGCAGTACTGACACATGCCGTCGTCCCGCAGGAGCAGGTTCCGCCGGTTGGCTCGCAGCATCCGCCGAGGGATCTGGATATTGGAGAGGAGCCGGACGATGACGACATCCGCACCAAAACAACGCCGTGCCATTGCTTGCTCGACCGCCTGCCGGGCAGCATCGTCAATGAAGGTGACGCGCTGCTTGGTCAGCAGGACGACCAGCCGCCGCTTACTGATCACATTCAGCGGCTGAAGTGAGGCGTTTAGCAGTAGGACGAGTTCGAACGACCTCCTCTGTCGGGTATGGCCTCCACGAGCGCCATAAATATAACGGAGATCCGGGGAATCCCTAGCTGGCGGCTCTGACCCGGCGATCGATCGGCACGTAGGGCACGTCCTTCTCGCCCAGGTACTCGGCGCGGGGCCGAATCAGCCGGTTGTCCGCGTACTGCTCGAGCACGTGTGCCGCCCAGCCGGCGGTCCGGCTGACCGCGAAGACCGGAGTGAACATGTCGATTGGGATGCCCATCGTGAAGTAGCAGGAAGCCGAATAGAAGTCCACGTTGGCATAGAGGCGTTTCTGCTGCATCACGGCCTCCTCGAGCCGACGCGATATGTCGTACCAGCGCAGGTTGCCGATGTGCTCACCCAGCTCCTTGGACATCTGGCGAAGATGCGTCGCGCGGGGGTCCTCGGTTTTATAGACCCGGTGCCCGAAGCCGGAGATCTTCTGGTGGGCCTGGAGTTTCTCCGTGACGTACGCCTCGACCCTCGACGGCTCGCCGATCTTTTGCAGCATCTTCATGACCTGCTCGTTGGCGCCGCCGTGCAGCGGACCGGCGAGCGCGCCGATCGCGGACACCATGGCGGAGTACATGTCGGCCAGGGTCGCCGCCGTCACCCGGGCGGCAAAGGTCGATGCGTTCAATTCGTGGTCGGCGTGGAGGATCAGGGCAAGGTCCATGGCGCGGACGAAGAGCGCATCAGGCTCGGCGCCGAAGAGCATCCGCAAAAAGTTCTCAGCGTGGCCTCCGTCGGGCTCAGGCTCGACTGGCCGGCGGCCACGCCGGATCTGTTCGTAGGCGGCGACGATGGTTGCGGTCTGCGCCGTCACCCGCATCGCCTTCTCAACATTGGCCTCCCTGGAGGGGTCGTGCGCCTGCGGATCGTAGAAGGCCAGTGCGGACAGCGCCGTCCGCAGCGCATCCATCGGCGTGGCGCCGCGCGGAAAGTCCTTCATCAAGGTCAGGACCTGGGTGGGCAGCGCGCGGTGGGACGCCAGCTGGGCGCTGAACTCAAGCAGGGCCTGGCGCGTCGGCAAGGACCCGAACCACAGAAGATAAGTGGTCTCTTCGAACGAGGAGTTCCGGGCCAGATCATGGATGTCGATGCCGCGGTAGGTCAGCTTGCCCAGCGGACCGATGATGTCGCAGATGGTCGAGGTCGCTGCGATGACATCCTCGAGACCGCCCTTCGTCATCGGCATACGAGGCAAGTATAGGAAGCGCTAATGATCACGGCGATAGGGGAACGGTTTGCGAGAGCGTCAGATTCACGCCTCCATCCGTCGTGTCAACGTTGATCGTGATCGCGCGCTCCGCTGTCTTAACTTCGAGCGCGCCTGAGGAATCGGTCCCGGGCTGCACGAGCTGGAGAATCGACGTCGTCAGACTCGAGCCCGTCGACAGCGCGAGCGCCTGGCTGAATCCTGCGGCACGACGGATCACCGGACAGATGATGTACGTGCCACGAGTGGTCCGCGTCACCGTTGGCGCATCGAGAATGAAAGTCCGGACGACCCGGTCGATCCGGCCGGTGTTGAACTCCGTGTAATACAGGTTGTCGGCGAAGTCCAGGGCGATGCCCTGGGGTTGCTGGATGCCCGAGATGACGCCTACCTGATGTCCCTGGCTATCGAGCTCGTGGATGGCGTTGTCCGCGAGCGTGTTGACAAAGATGTGCCCGGCCCGACCGACGAGCACGTCGTCGGGGGTCGGCAGGGTCGCGAAACGAACCTTGGTGGGCGCGAGAACCCAGAGCGCGCCGCCTTCGTCGGCCACGAAGATCCGCCCATTCGAATCGACCGCGGCCCCGACCGGACGCACCATGCCGCTCGCGATCTGCGTCGCGGTCTTGCCGTCAGCGCTGACGCGCCACACCACGCCGTTGGGACTGTCGGGGACGATGACGTCGCCGGTCGCAAGCAGCGGACCGATGCCGTCGAGACCGTCGCGTCCGGTCCGGTTCGGAAACGCATGCCACTGGGTGACGGCGTGCGTTTGCGGATCGATCACCACCACGCGGTTGCGTCCCTGCTCGCCGACCAGGATGCGCCCGTCGGATTGCACGACGATGCCTTCGGGCGCCGACATCCCACCGGCGATGCGCTCGACGGAGCCGTCCGCGTTCAACGCCGAGACGGCGCCGGTCGTGATATCGCTGAACAGCAGACGGCCATCGTTCCCGAACGCAAGGTCGTCGGGGGCCGGCTGCTTTTGCAGCAGCACCTGCGGACCGGGCGCGGCTGAGGCTGCGGGACACGCGGCCAGGGCGGGCGCCTTCGGGCTCGGTGATGTCGTGGGCGAGACCGACGGCGCGACCGACCCTTGCCGACAGGCCGCGGCCGTCATCAGTATCACGGCGATAGCCGCCCGTTTTGCGATCGCCGAAATCATGAAACTCTCATCAATCTCGTTTGACCATCGTGAAGCGCCGGTCTACCATGGCATCGTGCTCAAGGTCATTTCTGCCCCCGAACTCGCCCGCAACCTCGACCCGATTCTCAAGGCACTGGAGGAAAGCGGCACGACGCTCATCATCAAACATCACGACCAACCGGCGGCTCTGCTGGTTCGGTTTGATGCCTATGTCGCGATGCTAGCGACCATGGACTACTCCGGGTGGGAGCGCTGGATCGATGAGGTTCGCGCCGCCTTCCCGACCACGGTGTTCAGCCCACCGCGGCGGCCCAAGTCCCTGGTTCCGACGTTCATCGACCCGGCAGACATCGGGTACGCTCCGCAGCACGGCCAGGTCGGCACCAGCGCGGGGCGGCGCCGCCTCGCCGAGGAGCTGGCGGCAATGGGCATGCAGCTCGATGAGCAGCAGCTTGGTCAGGTTTACTCACTCGTCCTCAGCCTGGCCGAGCGCAAGCGGGTGCTCTATGCCGAGGACCTGAAGCTCGCGGTCGAGGAAGCACTCGGACGCGCGACGCCCGGCCGCTTCTCCCTGAAGGACGTCCAGGTCAACGCGCAGAGCGGCGTCTCGAGCACCGCCGAGGTTGCCCTGAGCGATGACGGCAACGTCCGGTCGGGTCGCGCGAGTGGCAACGGACCGCTCGACGCGGTCTTCCGCGCCATCCAGCAGGTCACCGGGGTGCCTGCGGAGCTCGAGGACTTCAGCCTGGCGGCGGCGACCCAGGGGAGCGACGCGCTGGGCGAAGCGGTCGTTACCCTCAGCCAGGGGTCGCAGGTCGTGGTCGGGCGGGCCGCCGCGCTCGATGTCGTCGAGGCGGCCGCCAACGCCTACGTCAACGCCTTGAACTGGTTGGTGCGTCCGCAACAGGCCCCCACCTACCCCTCCCCGGCGGGCGAGGGGTATACCGGAGCGATTAGCTGACCCTGCGACCGTTTCGGTTTGGCCTGAGCACAAGCCGGCCACGACCGAAGACGGAGTGGATGGCATTCGCGCGGCACGTCGAAGCCCTCGGCTATCACACGCTGGTCATGCCGGATCACTTCGGAGCAAGGTTTGCCCTGGCGCCGGCCCTCGTCCTGGCCGCCGAAGCCACGTCCCGGCTTCGTGTCGGAAGTTTGGTCTACGACAACGACTTCCGTCACCCCGCGCTGCTTGCCCAGGAAGTCGCTTCTATCGACCTGCTCACGGACGGGCGCTTCGAGTTCGGTCTGGGCGCCGGATGGCTGAAGAGCGAGTACGATGCCGCCGGCATTCCCTTCGATGGTGGCGGAACCCGCGTCGAGCGGATGGCGGAAGCGCTGGATGTCGTCAAGGGGCTCTTCACCGCAACGCCCCTGACGTACGAGGGGCGCTATTACCGCCTTACCGGATTAACCGGAAGTGCCAAGCCAAGGCAGCAGCCCCATCCACCGATCCTGATCGGTGGCGGCGGGCGACGGCTTCTGACGCTGGCCGCCAACGAGGCCGACATCATCAGCATCATGCCCAGGTCCAAGCGGGATGGCAGCGGCCTCGAGGACGCGGACGCCGGCCCGGAGGCGTTTACCCGCAAGGTGGCCTGGATTCGAGAGGCGGCGGGGGATCGCTTTGCGACGATCGAGCTGAATACGCTCGTGCAAACGGTCGTGATCACCGACCACCCTCGCGCCGCGGCGGAACCGCTGGCCAAGGAGTACGAGATGGACCCCGAGCAGGTGTTCGAAACCCCGCTCGTGCTGATCGGGTCGGTCGATCAGATTGCGCAAACTCTCGAGCAGCGACGCGAGCGCTTCGGCCTGAGCTACATCACCGTTTTCGAGAAAGATCTCGAGAACCTGGCAAAGGTCATCGGCCGCTCGCGGAGCTGAGCCCTCAGCGACGGCTGAGGGCGAGATCGATCGCCGGTGCGGTCGCCGACACATCCATCAAGGAGGGCGCCCATTGCGGCCAGCGAGCCCGCAAGGCAATCACGCGAGCTGCGGACGCTTGCACCTCGTCCATGGGGATGACGCCGGCGCGTACCTGTTGCTTGACCGCCTCGATGGCGGAGGCCTGGTAGCCCGCGTCAGCGCTGTTGAGGAGCACCAGGTCATTACCGGCGCGGACGGCCGCGACCGTCGCATCGGGCAGCCCGTACAAGGTGGTAATCCCGCCCATGCCGAGACCATCGGTGACGATCACCCCCTGGAAGTGGAGGCGATCTCGAAGCAACCCCGTCACGACCGCCCGCGAGAAGACGGCCGGGGTCCCACTGGGGTCGAGGCCCGGGACGACGACGGCGGTGGTCATGACGGCGTCGGCGCCGGCATCGATGCCGGCCTGGAAGCTTCGCGCCTGGGTTGCGGTCCATTGGTCGAGACTCTCGCGGTCGGTCGGGATCGCGGAATGCGGATCACCCGCGGCCCCACCAAGGCCAGGAAAGTGCTTCAGCGTGGCCCCAACCCCGCCGTCGTGGAGCCCCGTGACGGCGGCGGCGACCAGCGGCCCAACAACGGACGGATCGCCACCATAGGAGCGATCCCCGATGACGCCGTCGGCCGGGTTGGTGCGGAGGTCGGCGACCGGCGCGAGGTCGAGCTCGATGCCGAGGGCGTGCAGGCCGACGGCGGTGTCCGCTACTGCCTGCCTGACGCCGTCCGGGCCGCGTGCACCAAGCTCGAGCTGCGACGGCAAGGGAGCGACACCGTCGTGAATGCGCATCACCCGACCGCCCTCCTCGTCAACCGCGACCAGGAGTGGCGCCGGCAGGCCCGCCTGCCGTCCGAGGGCCTGCAGCTCGGCCGTGAGCCGCCCGAGCGACGCGGCATCGGTGAAGTTGTCGCCGAAGATCAGCACGGTGCCGACCTTCTGGTCAAGGATCAGGTGGCGCAGGCCGTCGGTGACGCCCGGACCCCCAAAGCTGGCCGCCATCATCTGGCCGACCGCCATGTCGAGCGACAAGGCTGCCGGCCGCGGGTCCACGGGCTGCCCGAGCGTCGGCGCCGGACTCGCCGAGGCCCCGCGGCTCGGGGATGGCTTCGTAAGCGCCGCTGCGATGAACCGATGGGCCGGGCCCGGTCCAAGGATGGCCGGTATGGCACTGACAACCAGGAGCAGCACCAGCGCGGCGTGGACCAGCGGGCGCCTCATGGCGGGGCGGCCCGCCTAGTGCTTGAAGATGCGCCCTACGAACGGCTGGAGGACGGGTTCAAGCAGACTGAAAATGAAGCCGAAGATCAGGAGGAAGACGAGGTACACGAAGAACACACCCGCGATGACGATCCCGATCAGGAGGCCCTTCGAGAACCGCTCCATGTCGAGTCGAACGACCTTGATGAGGAGGGCGGCCATCAGCAATCCGAAGGCAGCGCCGATCGGATTCGGGAACCCCAGGAGCGCCCCGATGGGAACGGCGAGATAGCAGGCAAACTCGGGGAGGCTGGTCGGAATGAGGGAACGCCGCGGTGGTGGCGCCACCGCGGTGGCGGCCGCTGGGCCGCCCAGCCACGCCTTGCACTTGCCGCAATTCTGATTCTCGGGCGCGTTGTAGCGGTACCCGCATTGCGGGCAGGCTCTGAGGGTCATGGTCGGCTCAGGCAGCCCCTCGAAGCCGGAGCACTTCCTGCTCGAGCTCGCTGATGCGGTTGTCCCGCTGCACGATCATCTTCTTGTGCTCGGCGAGCACTTTCTTGGTGAAGCGGCCGGCCATGAACCAGCGCACCCGTTCGACCAGGCTGATGACAATGACGATCAGCGCGCCGATGGTGGCCGATGCCAGCATCACGACCCAGGTGGGAATGTCCTGATAGGTCGCACCGAGGACATTGATCGTCGCTGCCTGCTGGTTTCCGACCGAGAACAGCGCAAAGCCGATACCCAGCAATAACGCGACGACCCAGCCGATAATCGCCATGCGCTTTCTCACCCCCCGGTTCAATCGCCCGTTTGCAGACCGACGGCGAAACCTCGCCCGGCTCGTATAACCGGGAGCGGCTTTATGAACTTGCGGACCGATAGACTGCGAATTTGATGGCCGTGCGCACCCAATCCGTCTGGAGCAGCCCCGCCGAGCCGGAGCAACTACGGCCATTCCGGATCCGCGGCGGAGTCCGTGGATGTTTACTGATCCACGGATTCGCCGGGACGCCGCCGGAGATGCGCGGGCTCGGCGAGTTTCTCGCCGCCGGTGGTTACGACGTCATGGGACCGTTACTGGCCGGGCATGGGCTGACGCCGGAAGCCATGGCCTCGACCCGCTGGCCTGACTGGGTCCGCTCGGCCGAGGAGGCGCTGGCTGGCCTGCGCAAGGACTGTTCGGAAGTATTCGTTTGTGGTCAGTCGCTGGGCGGCACCCTGGCCCTGCACCTGGCCGCGACGCATCCCGAGGTGAAGGGCGTGATCACCATGGGTGCAATGGGCTCCCCTGTCTATTTCCGCGATTGGCGGATCAAAATCCTTCGCGGGCTCAAATACGTGAGGCCGTGGCACGTCCCATCCGACGACCCTGATCTGGGCGATCCGACGGCCGTTCGTTTGCTTCATAGTTACGCCCGCCGGCCGACCGTCTGCATCGAGAGCCTGATGCACTTGCTGCGTGTCCTCGACCGGGAATTGCCGCAGGTACGGGTCCCGGCGCTGATCTTGCATGGCCGCGGCGACCGTACCGTCGACGTCGGCAATGCGCCGCATATCCTGGAGCGGATCGGATCGACGGACAAGCAGCTGATCTGGTTCGAGCGATCGGGGCACGCGATTACGGTCGACCTCGAGCATGACCTGCTCTTCACGACCGTACTGAACTGGCTGAACACGCACTGACGCCCCGCCGGCGCGAGGGAAATGCTTGTCTTTGCGGGGAGCCGATGCTATAAATCGCAGGTAACAGCAGCGGGTCCTCATCCGCCTGAACCAACGCGCGGCCCTGATCGCGCATCCGAGGGAGGAGAAATGCCAGCGAAGAAGAAATCAAAAGCTAAGAAGTCGACTCCGAAGCGGTCTTCCGCCAAGAAGTCGACGGCTAAGCGTTCAGCCGCCAAGAAGTCGACGGCTAAGCGGACCACGGCGAAGAAGTCGACGGCCAAGCGTCCTGCCGCGAAGAAGGCGGCAGCCAAGCGGCCCGCCGCGAAGAAAAGCGCTGCCCCGAAGGCGAGCCCCAAGAAAACCGCCCCGAAGGCCGCGGCCAAGCCGGCCGCAGCCCCGAAGGTAGCCCCGCCGAGCGTCCCCAAGCCAGCCGCCAGTCCGTTTAGCGGCGTGTCTCGGCCCGTTGCACGGCCGGCGGAGCCGCCGAGCATGCCGTCCTACGGCGGCTTTGGCAGCGACCCGGGTAGCGAGTCCGACTCGTCAAGCGGCGGCTCGGAGCGGATCAAGATCGGTGAGCGCCCGCCGGAGCAGACCTGGCCCGGAGGCGGCAACCGCTAAAGCGCGAGTTCAACAGCCCCTGCCCGAGTCCGGGCAGGGGTTTTTCTTTCGGCCGAGCTTACAGATACGTCCATCTGCGCACCCCGAATGGGCCATTTTCGCCACCTTTCGCGTAAGGGGTTCGTCGTTAGATGTACTAGAGGTCTATTCCATGACAGGTGCGCGACGTCTGGCGGCCGGCGGGCTGGCGATGGTCGCCCTCGCCGTAACGAGCCTGCCAGCCTTCGCCGCGAACAAACGGCCGGTCCCGACGCCCAAACCTAAACCGGCCGCGCCGGCCAAGCCAGCCGTCCTGCCGCCGCTGATCTTCCAGATCACACCGGTCAAGGTGAACCCGACCACACAGCCCAACATCATCATCCTCGGCCAGCATCTGACCCCGGCGTCGACGGTACAGGTGGGCGGGCGGCTCGCCACGACGGTGGAAGCGACCGACACCTACCACATGCTCGTGAAGCTGCCGGACAACCTCGCCCAGGGGTCCTACTTCATCGAGGTGACCAATGAGGCCGGCACCGCCACCGCCACTGACGCACTGGTCATTGATGACCCCGGCACCCGCCCGAGTCAGCTGCAGCTGCTGTTCGGCGGCGGCCTCCTCCTCCTGCTGGTGCTCCTCATGCGCCTGGCCAGGACGCCCGGGCTGGCCTGAGAAGCCCCCACCCTGCCCTCCCCCAGAGGGGGAGGGAATTTAACGCCGGGGCATCAGGAGCGTGAGTTCCTCTTCGTCGATCTCTTCGACCTCCGGCTCGGGACTGACCGACGTCTGGGGAACGGCACGCAGCGCCGCCAGCGCGCCCCGCATCTGGCCCACGTTGCGCTTGGCGTCGTTGAAGGCGTTCTGGATCATCGTGCTACCGCGGGCAATGCTGTTCTCGAGCAGGCGGTCGAGGGCGGTGACGTTGTCGTCGATCTGCTGCAGGTAGCCCTCGAGGTTCTCGAGGTCGATCGATCGTGCGTACTGCAGATGCAGCCGAAAGAGGGCCAGGACGTACGGAATCGTCATGCTGTACGGCATCAGGATCACCCCTTCGCGATAGGCCTCGAGGTGCGCTCGCCGGCAGGCATTGAAGATGGGATCGGGAACGGCAGCCAGTGCGAAGCCGATGGTGGCGGCAGGATCGATGTACTGGCGCACGTCGCGGACCTTGAGCCGCAGGATGCGCTCGATCTCCTGGACCATGGCGGCTTCCTTGGTCGGGTCTTGCATCGCCTCGCCGAGCCGGTCGAGGAGCTCGGGGGACGGCCACTTGCTATCGATCGGCAGGCGCTTGCCGTTGGCCAGGATGAGCGCGTACTCGACCACCTTGCCATTGACGCGGAAGTTCATATCGATCATTTCCGCCGGGAATTGTCGGAAGGCATCCTGAAGGATGTTTTCGCCGGCGGCGCCGCGGGTGCGGCTGCCGAGGAGCACGGTCTCGATGCGACGGGCCGACGCCTGGACGTCTTCCTCCATTCGCCGCCGCTCCTCGCCATCGACCTTGAGCCGTTCGACGACGATCCGCGCGTCGGAAAGGTCTTTGCCGATCGCTTCCCGGACCCCGGCCGAGCTCTCGAGCACTTTGGTTTCGACCCCCTGGACCGCCGCCTGGAGCATGCCCAACGATTGGCTCAAGGCGCCCTGCTGGCTGCTGACCGTTTCGACATGGGATTTGAGCGCTCCGAGGTCGGCCAGCGCTGCGAGCACCGCATCGGAGGGGGCGGTCGCGGCCGGCCGGCGGATCACGACCGCCACCAGACCCAGCAGAGCCGCCAGCAGCAGGATCACGAGGACCAGTTCAAGGACGCTCACGGCAACTCCTCCAGGACGTGAAAGGGACGGTTGGTCGTCATCATGGTGGTTTGGCTCACTCCCAAAGTCAAGCAGGGCGTTTTGACAGCTGTCTGTCGCAGCCGACAAACCGCCGGCGGCTTACACTCCCCGGGAATAGCCCGGATCGACGCGACGCAGCTTCAGGTCGCGGATGAGCCTTCGGTCGGATAGCCGCGCTCGATCCAGGCGGCGGTGCCCCCGTCGACGTTGCTGACCGCGTGGTAACCGAGCTGCTGGAGATAGCCCGCCGCCGCCAGGCTGCGTTGACCGCTGTGGCAGATGGCGAGCACCTCGTGATCGCGCGGCACTTCGGACACCCGTTGCTCCAACTCCCCGAGCGGGATCAGCTGCGCACCGGGCACGTGCCCGGCCAGATATTCCCAGGGCTCCCGGACATCGAGCAGGTAGGGCTTCGGCCCCTCCGCCTCGAGGCGACGATGGAGCTCCTTCACGTCGATGGCCGGAATAGGTGCCATGGGAAGAATCTTAGTTGCGACGCCGCCGCCCATCGCTGCGGCGCAAGCTTCACCCACCACCCAGCGTCGTTTCCAATAGCGTGAGCAAGGGCCAGCAGTACCTGCAGTTCTTCGGCTCGGACGCGCTCAAGCGCTTGCATGGGTGCGCCATCGCGGAGTCCGACCGCGGCACCGACAGCCCGTGCGAACGACTCGCCCAGCCGCTCCGCCGGCCGCAAGTAGGATTCGGGAATCCGGAGGCGCCGATCGTCTTCATCAGCCCCAGCCCGCTCGACGCGGCCAGCGCCAGCAACGAGGCATTCAACGAGTGGCTCGACCACGAGGCGCGGCTCGAGCACCACATGACGGCGGACGCCCCTCTCCCCTACTTTCAATTCGTGCGCGCGGTGTTGCTCGCCGCCCGCCGACGCATGGGTCAGAAGCTCGACAAGCATGACGTGATGGACTCCGCCTTTCATACCTGGGCGGTTCGCTGCGCGACCGACAACCCGGACCGTGTCACCGATGCGGCCCTCAACCAGTGCGTCGACCGCCACCTGCAGAGCTTGCTGGAGCGGATCGCGCCGCAGGTGATCGTCGCCCTGGGTGGACCCGTAGCGCGGCACCTGTGGTGGAAGACCATGCGGACCTGGGACGGATGGGGGTCGATGACGACCCTGCACGGTCGCATGCTCGACATCGAGGTTGGCAACCGGCGCGTGCCGGCCATCCTGAGCGTCCATCCCTTCCAGCGCGGCATCGACCTGCATCCGGAAGTCATCGGCCTCAAGCTTGCCGAGCACATTCGACCCGGAGCATTCCAGCCGGGAGAATTGAAAGCCGCATGAGCACGCAGACGCCCACCGACCCGCGCTTCATCGAGAACGAGGACGACAGCCATCTGCGCGAGCGGATGCAGCAGGCCGCGCTCGCCCAACCGCTTCGACCAGGCGCCCTTTGCCCGCACTGCGGCGGACACGCCTTCAAGCGTGCCGAACTAAAGGCGGGAACACCGTGTCCCGCTTGCGGCAAACAGCCGCGGGCCGCCGCCTAGCACGGACCGCTGAGCGCTAGGGCTCGCCGAGGAGCTTGAGGCCGTAGGCGGCCTTCAGCTCCGCGACCCAGTCCATCGACATGATGGAGTTGTGGGCCGCTGCACGGGCGCCGAGTTGCTGCGGCATCTCGGGTCCGGGGTTCTTCATCAAGTCGCCCATCTCTTCGAAGAACTTTTCGAACTTCGCGGGAGATAGGATCTCGAGCAGGCGCGCTGGCCGATCGGTTGCGTTCCAGAACGTGTGCATGATCCCGCGCGGCTTGAGGACGTAGGTTCCCTTCGAGGCCACAATCACGCGGTCACCAATCCTCGCTCCGATTTCTCCCTCCAGGACGTACGAGTACTCGTCGACGTCGGTGTGCGTGTGCGGGGGAACCAGCCGGCGGGGATCAATCGGGTGCTCGACGACGGCGAGTGCCTCGCCGGTTTCCCGGCCGAAGATCTTGAACAGAACCCCGAATCCTCCCTCCTGGAATGACTTCCCACGATTCTCGCCGGGCTCGACTGTGAGCTTCATCGTTTCGATTGTTGCCATGTTGACCCTCCTTCAGGGACTAATCGCTACCGTCTGCGACGCGGGTCGCCATCGCCGTCTCGCCGAGCCACCTGGCGAGGATCTCGGTCACGAGCGCCGCCGCTTCCGTGGTCGAAACTCCGCGATCGTGAAATGCCGCCCAGCTCGAGAAGCCGCTCAAATTCACCGTTGCGTCCACGACCCGCCGACGGCGAGCGAGGGGCCCTAATGCGGTCCGCACGAGGCCCTCGAAACGGGTGTCCTGGCGGCGGTGGAAAGCCTGGACGGCGGGAATTGTCCGTCGATCGCACTCGCTATGCCGCATCCAGGGATAGGCTCGCTCCCAAAAGCTGAAAGACTCGCGCAGAAGAGTCGCGATCCGGCCGCCGACGGAGGTCGCCCGCTTGAATATGTCGGGCGTCGGCGGCTCTAACCTGGCCAGACCAAAGCCAGTACACGCTGGAATGAGCTCGTCGTAACTCGGGAAGTACCGATAGACCGTTCCCAATGCGACATCGGCCCGCTCCGCGATGTCCGCCCATCGAGTCGCCGCCACCCCTTGCTCGGCATGCAAGGCGCTGGCTGCCTCGATCACGCGCTGCCGGGTCGCCTCGCTGGCCGCTGCCCGACGATCCATGAGGTACTTGCGGGGAGCCATATTAATTAAATGGACGCTACTCTCAATTAAATAAGAAGTCAAGGCGTTTCTGCGAAACGCGTGCGCGGGGCCCCTAGTATTGCCCGGTGGAAACAGGACTCAGCGGACGCCGAGCGCTGGTGACGGCGGCAAGTCGCGGGCTCGGATTTGCCTCAGCTCGGGCGCTGGCGGTCGAGGGGTGCCGCGTCGTCATCTCCTCGAGCAACGAGCCGCGAATCCAGGCCGCCGCCGACGCGCTGCGCAAGGAAGGGCATGACGTCGTGGCGCGGGCCGCCGATCTCAGGCAGGCTGACCAGTGCCGCGATTTGGTCGAGTGGGCGACCGCGACCCTGGGCGGGCTCGAGGTGCTCGTCAACAACACGCGAGGGCCCATCCTCGGCAGCGTCGCCGAGCTTGAGGATGCCGCATGGGCGGAGGCGATCGACCTGGTGTTGATGAGCGCTGTCCGCCTGACGCGCGCCTCGCTTCCCGCGCTGCGGCGGGGTCGAGGCGCCATTGTCAACCTCACCTCGATCGCCGCACATCAGCCGGTCGACAATCTCGTGCTGTCGAACGCCCTGCGCCCGGCGGTGGTCGCGATGGGAAAGACCCTGGCGAAAGAGGCGGCGCCCGAGGTCCGCGTCAACTCGATTCTGACCGGGCGCTTCGAGACGGCTCGGATCGTCGAGGAAAACCGACACCAGGCCATCAAGCTCGGGGTCGATCCGAAGGAGTTCACGGCGCGGAGCATCCGCAACATCCCGCTCGGCCGGCACGGGCAACCTGGCGAACTGGCGGCGGCGGTCGTCTTCCTGGCCGGTGACGCCGCGAGCTTCATCACCGGCGCCACGCTCGCAGTCGATGGCGGCGAGTATGGGGGCCTGTTCTAGGGCCAGCGTCCGGGAAAGGGCTCGACCGTCGGCACTTTCTTCCAATCTTCGCGAACCGGCGCAAAGACGTCGACCACCGAGGCGCCGTCGGCGCCAGCTTTCGCGGAATGAGGGACGCCACCCGCAATGGAATAGGTTTCCCCCACCTGTAGCTCGCGAGATTGACCAGCGATTGTCATCGTGACCGAACCACGCTGGACGAACCCGACCTGTTCGTTGTCGTGCCGGTGTTCCGGTACCAGCACGCCCGGATCGATGTCAACGAAACCGATCGTGACCCTGTTGGCGTGCACCGCACGCGCGACGACTCCGTCCCAAATCTTCGACGGCTTCACCGCCGACACTTTCCCGAAGACACTCATCCCTAACCTCCTCTGGCCTTGCGACCCCCACCCTGCCCTCCCCCAGAGGGGGAGGGAACATCCACCGCGTTTCGCGCCGACATCTTCGCACCCGCATCGGCGATCTTCTTACGTAACTCTGTCGGCGCGATGACTTCGACCGCATCGCCCCAGCCCAGGATCCAGGGGGTGATCTCGATTGTC
>Ga0209526_10000864_pt1 | contig 19917 bp, 18 predicted proteins | sample JacPinW_OM2H0_M1_FD_188566 | JGI IMG/M metagenome (GOLD analysis project Ga0209526, IMG submission 188566) | Forest soil microbial communities from Algoma, Ontario, Canada - Jack Pine, Ontario site 1_JW_OM2H0_M1 (SPAdes) (version 2) | ecosystem: Environmental > Terrestrial > Soil > Boreal... | reverse complement strand
AAGGAGGGTATCCGCAAGTAGTTGAAAATATGGTGGACCTGGTCGGGATCGAACCGACGACCTCTTCCATGCCATGGAAGCGCGCTCCCAGCTGCGCCACAGGCCCACGTGAGAAGACAACTGTTGTACGATGGATTTGAGTCAACACAATTCTCGCTTACTGGCCATTGATAGTCAAACCGGAGCGCTACTTACGGCATCTCTAATGTGAAGTGCATTTTGCGAAAGCCGGAAAACTTGAGTATCCTGAGTGACGATTTGCGGCGAGCTCCATGAAACGAACCTCTATTTTCCGTTTGCGATACTCGTCGCTGGTGCCGCTCTGTCTCGCGGTCAGCGCCCAAGTTATTTCTCTCCCCCAGCCCGCACCCCAGACTCCAGTGTCCTACGCTTCAATCAATCAGCTCAACCAGCTACTCTCTCAGTTAGAGCAGGCATCACAGGCAGCGCAAGTGGATTTGGCCAAGCTGCGCATCGAAAAATGGAAGACTGATTCGGGGAGTAAGCGGCAGGCTCAGGCAAATGTGGAATCGATTGAGCGAAATCTGCAGTCCGCTATGCCGGAAATTATCGCGGTGCTGAGGACATCGCCCGAGAGCCTCACTTCCACCTTCAAGCTGTATCGCAACCTGGACGCACTTTATGATGTCTTGGGATCCGTGGCTGAGTCAGCTGGAGCATTCGGTTCCAAAGATGAGCTCCAGTCGCTGGAAAACGATTTGAGCGCGTTGGAGAAATCGCGACGGTCCTTTGCCGACCGCGTAGAGACTCTGGCCGGAGCCAAGGAAGGCGAGGTGACCCGCTTACGGGCTGCACTGCAGAATGCTGAGGCTAACAACACTTCGCAGCCGCCGAAGAAAATTGTGGTTGACGACACTGCGCCTGCGAAGAAACCCGTCAAGAAGAAAGCCGCAAGTAAGCCCAACCTAAACCCCACCGAGGCCCCGCCTAGCAAGCCACAATAAGTACAGTCTTATGTTCGCCGTCGTCCCAATCAGACGCATGTGGATGGGGCACCCAGTCCGCTTGTAAGTTGCCGATGAGGAAGCCGGCGCCCTCGTCGAGCTATAGTTGTGCTGCTCGGATCACCCCTATACCGCTGAAATCACGACTCCTTGCTGGTGTGGAACTCTGCCTGGCGCGGTGGGGTCTATACAAACAGGCGAGTGTAGTTCGGTGGGCACGTTTTAGTTTTGGGCTCGCAGAGGGAAAAGAACCTATAATGGGGGGTGACGCCGTGACCTTCATGGCGGGAGCAACCACCTTGGGTGATCTTGCAGGCGCGATAGGAATCCGGACCCAGGAATCGGCGATCGTGGCCGAACTGAAGGCCGGCTCAGAGGAGGCCTACGCCTGGTTAATTGGCGAGTTCCACCAGCCCATCTATAGCTTGGTGTATCGCATTGTGACCGATCCAGCCGACGCCGCGGATACCACCCAGGAAGTGTTTTTGAAAGTGTTCCGGGGAATGAAGCATTTTCACGGTGAGTCCAGCTTGAAGACCTGGATTTATCGCATCGCGGTGCACGAGGCCTCGAACCGACGGCGATGGTGGTTCCGGCACAAGGCGCGGGAAACCTCGATTGAGCCCACGCCGGCCGACAGCGTGCTGGGTGCGTCCGGAATGCGAGATACGCTGGTGGACGAACGTGAATCGCCGTTTGAGACCGTGGTGCATGAGGAAGTTCGGGCTCGAGTTGAGGAAGAATTGCGGCAGATCTCAGAGCCTTACCGGACGACACTAATCCTGCGCGATTTGGAAGGAATGTCTTACGAAGAGGTTGCGGAGATTACCGACGTTTCGCTGGGAACAGTCAAGTCGCGCCTCACCCGAGGTCGTGAGGCTCTGCGACGGCGTCTGATGGCATACGTAGTGGAAAATGGGCAACAACTCGGTTTGCGAGCTCCTGGGGGGAATGCGGGAAGGCTGGGCTGTGGGGTTTCTGCTATTGAGGTGACGCGATGACGTGTGCCCAAGCTAAGCCGTTATTCTCGCCCTACCTCGATGGGGCCGTAACTGGCACGCAAATGCACGATCTCAGCCACCACATTGACTCCTGCGGTCCGTGCCGCCATCAGTATGTTTCGTTGCGGCAGACGCAGCAATTGCTGGCGCGGATAGGCCGCCGCAAAGCGCCTCCTGATCTGAGATTGAGTCTTCGCGTCGCAATTTCACAAGAGGTGGCAGACTCCAGGCGCCGAGCCCTAGACGGCGTCCTAGTGCGGCTGCAGAATGTGCTTAACGCCTTCATGGTACCGGCGACGGCCGGACTGACGGCAGCGGTAGTGACGTTTGTAGTGCTGATGGGATTTCTGGCGCCGCTGCAGGCGGACAATTCCGACGTTCCCTTGATGCTTCACACCGCGCCGCAGCTGCAACAGTCAGCCTTCGGGTCGGCACTGGATTCCATCAACGGTGACTCCTTAGTGATTGAGGCTTACGTGGACTCGACGGGTCGAGTGCAGGATTACCGCATTCTTTCCGATTCCAAGGAAGATGATGCGTTGCTGCCGCAGGTTAAGAAAAACATGCTCATTTTCACCACCTTCACGACGTTCCGTCCAGCGCTCTCAATGGGCAGGCCAACCACGGGGCGTGCGGTATTGTCTTTCTCACGAGTCAGCGTGAAGGGATAGCGCTTTCGGCCACCGTGGTCTGGCCTTCAAGAAGTTCCGAATAAGAGGCTACAACAGCGTGCATTGATTCTCCGACGGGCACCCCTTACACTTAACCAGATACTAGCCGCATACCTGCCAGCTCCCGTAGGAGGGTTTTCCTGAGTCGAAGGATCAGACGCTCGCTTTACGCCGCCTTACTTGCCCTGCTGGCGGGGCTGTCGCCGGCGCAGAATCAGAGCAGTGTCGCGCTGGACACCAGCGAAACCTTATTCACGGTGCTAACCGCTATCAATACCTGTGGATACGATCAGGAACTCAGCGTCTCGGACCCGCTGCGGTTACGGGTTCGATCCGAGGTAGCTCGCGCCCGTCAGAGTTCGCAAGAAGCCAAGGATGCAACCCAAGCGATGTGCCAGTACTATGAAGAGCATCGGCAGCTGGACAGCTCGAAGGCGCTGGCACAATACGTGTCCCTCGCGCTGTACCTGAACCCACCACCCAATTTGACGCCAAAGGTGAAGGAATCCGATTTGCCTCCGGATGCCACGGCGGTGTTGGGAATTGTTCCCTTGGCGCAGAAGTTCGCTGAGAAGGCAGGATTGCATGGCATATGGGAACAAGATCTTCAAGCCTACTCGCGGTTAACCGAGCGCTATCACGAACCGCTGGCCAAGATGCTGTTCGACACGGAAATCTATCTCAAGCTGCCGTCGGCCCAGCATCTGGGGCGTCAGTTCACGGTTTACATCGATCCCATGGGTGCGCCGGGGCAAACCAACGCGCGAAATTATGGGGCGGACTATTATGTTGTGATTTCGCCGGGCACCGGGTCATCGCTCAAGATGGAGCAGATTCGACACACTTACCTGCACTATTTGCTGGATCCGCTGGCAATGAAATATCCCACGACAATGAAGCGTCTGGAGCCATTGCTCGGCGCGGTCAAGACCGCCCCCATGGAGGAAAGCTTCAAGAGCGACGTGTCGCTGCTGGTGACCGAATGTTTCATCCGGGCGATTGAGGCACGCACAGCGGGATCGAGAAAAGCACCTGGAACAGATCGCGAGCAGGCAGTGGAGAGGTCGACGCAACAGGGCTTTATCCTGACGCCGTACTTTTATGAGGCGTTAGCGCGGTTTGAGAAGGACCCTGCTGGTCTTCGCAGTGCTTACAGCGACCTGGTGGGCGACATCGACGTGAGAAAAGAACAGAAGCGTGCCGGGCAGATACAGTTTGCCGCCAAATCCGATCCCGAGTTATTGCATCTTTCTCGCCCGCTCGAAGGCACTCTGCTGATTACTGCCGAACAGCGGCTTTCGGCAGGCGATGCAGACAGCGCGCAAAAACTAGCTCAGCAAGCGCTAGAAGAAAAGAGCGAAGATCCGGGCCGGGCGCTTTTTATCCTGGCGGAAGTCGCTACTCGTAATTCTGACATGCAGGGTGCGCGAAATTATTTCGAACGGGCGTTGGAAGTGGCGCATGAGCCGAAGGTGGTGGCTTGGTCGCACGTTTACCTGGGTAGAATTTTCGACTTGCAGGAAGATCGAGCAGCGGCGCTGGACCACTACCGGGCGGCCGTGAGCGCAGGCGCCGCGTTGCCGGAAGCCAAAGCAGCTGCCGAGCTGGGTTTGCAACAACCCTATGAGCCACCCGGACATCCGCAGTAGGACATAGCGGCAAGGTCAAGGTAAGGACGGATTGGACTTTGCACCAAGGAGAGAGCATGAAGCAAGCAGCGATGCTAGTGGTGATAATTCTGGCCACATTCGTATCGGCACAACCGCAGACGACACCGGCTCCATCGAGTCCGCCGCAGGCAGGCACTGCGCCAGCGCAACCTGCGGCAAAGCGACCGCCTCAGGCCAAGACGCAGGCGGAGTTCGATGCTTATAAGACAGCGTCGGCAGGTACCAACGACGCTGCGGCGATGGAAAAGGCGGCGGACGATTTTGCCACCAAATTCCCGGATAGCGAGTTGCGGATTCTGCTGTACCGAACCGCCATGCACAGTTATCAGACTTCGAACAATGCCGACAAGATGCTGGAAATGGGCCGCAAGGTATTGAAGCTTGATCCCGATGATCCCGAGGCATTGGTGGGCGTGGCACAAGTTCTGGCGGAGCGCACACGAGAGTCTGATCTGGATAAGGATCAGCGACTGGACGAAGGCACGAAATTGGCCCAGCACGCGGTGCAAACCGCCGACACTGACATCACTGTGCCGCCCGGTACTCCTCAGGAAAAAGTGGATGCCTACAAAGGATTTCTGCGCTCCAATGCGTATTACGTATTAGGCACAATCCAGTACACCCGAGAGAAATACGCGGATGCGGAAGGTTACTTTCGCAAATCCCTCGACGCGTTCCCGTCCCAGCCCGACGCCTTGGCTGTGCTGCGCCTGGCGCTCTCTCTGGACAAGCAGGAAAAGTATCCTGAAGCACTGAAGTTCGCCAATCAGGCCGTGCAGATGACGGAAGGCAACCAGGGCAACCCGACGCTGGCCAATTTGGCCCGCAACGAACGCGACAGGCTGGTTCAACTGACCGGTGGCGCCCCTGCTTCCAAGCCGCCTGCCAGCGCACAGAACCCTCAGCCTAAGAATTAGCCCGAATTCGGAGCTGGCTCAGATTAGCCGCGACGGAAGCAGAGCGGGTGATTGCCTGGCCTCTGCGGTCTTGAGTTTGCCCGGGACCTCGACTAGGTCCGGGCAGGTTTTCGACGGTCCGAATTTGTGTCTTTTGCCAACCCAACGATGAACTCACGAGACATCGCGATCCTGCAAGCAGCACTGGGATACCGCTTCCTACGAAAGGAGTTACTAAAGCAAGCGCTAACCCACAGTTCCCAGGCACGAGAGCTTGAGGCGCTGCAAGCAGCGGGCAGCCCGCGCGTCGGAGACAATGAACAGCTAGAATTTTTGGGCGATGCCGTCCTGGGATTTGTCACGACCGAAGAATTGTTCAACCGCTTCCCGAGCTTTCGGGAGGGAGAATTGTCCAAGCTGCGGGCACACCTGGTAAGCGAAAAGCATCTTATAAGGGTCGCGCAAGAATTGGAGGTAGGGCAGTACCTGAACCTGGGTCGGGGCGAGGAGAAGAGCGGAGGCCGCAATAAGACCGCCTTGTTGGTGGATGCGCTGGAGGCTGTTTTGGCGGGCATTTACCTGGATGGCGGACTGGAGGCGGCGCGCCGATTCGTGCTGCAGTACATAATCGTGCCGGAGTTAGAACGAATTGCGCTCAATGGCCGCAGTCTACCGGTGACGGATTATAAGTCGGCGCTACAGGAAAAATTGCAGGCTACGGGAAGGCCGCAGCCCATCTATGTGCTGGTGAAAGAGCGTGGGCCGGAACACAGCAAGACTTTCACGGTCGAGGCCCGGTTGCAACCGCTCGATAATAACGGCAAAGCCGAATTCGTGGGCCGGGCGGATGGTTCCACGAAGAAAAATGCGGAGCAAGACGCCGCCCGCCAGGTGCTCGAATATCTTGGCACTGTGTCCCTGGAATCGAACGGTCAGCGGAAGCGCAACGAGCGCCCGCAGTGAACCCGGGATGAAGGTAATGGAAAAGCATTCCCAGGCGGACACATTGAGTTCGCTGCAATCATTGCTGGCGACGGTCGTAATCGCCGTTTTCGTAATCACCTTCGTCGTGCAAGCGTTCCAGATTCCTTCTGAATCCATGGAGAACACGCTGCTGATCGGGGACTATCTCCTGGTCGACAAATTCCGCTATGGCGGAGGCGGGTTCTGGGATTTTTTCATGCCCTACCGGCGAGTGCGCAGAGGAGACATTGTTGTTTTCCGCTATCCCGTTCACCCGAGCCAACATTTTGTGAAGCGCGTGGTGGCCGTGCCCGGGGACCGCGTGCGCTTGGTCAACCGGCAGGTGTACATCAATAACATCCCTCTCGAGGAGCCTTACGCCCGCTACAGTTCCCGCGTGCACGACGCCTTTCGCGACGAGTTTCCGCGGCTGAACATTCCAGTTCCGGGTCTGGAAGGAGGCTGGTGGCTGGAGATGAAGAAACTAGTCGAGGACGGCGAACTGATCATCCCGCAAGGAAATTACTTTGTGTTGGGCGACAACCGTGACGAGAGCCTGGACAGCCGCTACTGGGGGTTCGTCCCGCAGGAAAACATAATCGGACGGCCCCTGCTGATTTACTGGTCAGTCCGGAATGTGGATCAGGATATGCCGCCTTCTCCCACGCCGGGTGATAAACTTGTTCACTTCGCGTATGCAGCGACCCATTTGTTTCAGATCACCCGCTGGGATCGCACATTTCGGCTCGTTAACTGATGCGCGGGAACACCGTGCGAACGAGAAAGAGCGAGTGGCCAAGAAGGAAAGTAAGCCGGAAGAAAAGCCGCGCGAAACCACGGTCGAGTTTCTGGCTTCGCTGGCGGCGGTGCTCGTGACGGGCCTATTCATCATAACTTTTGTCCTGCAGGCTTTTGAAATTCCGTCCAGCTCCATGGAGAACACCCTGCTGATCGGGGACCACGTCTTCGTAAACCGAGTTCAGTTCGCTCCGCCTACACGCTGGGCCGGTCCTTTGCTTCCCTATCGCGAGATACGACGCGGAGACATCGTCGTCTTTCTTTCGCCTGCGGAACCCGGCCTCTACGTGGTCAAGCGGATTATCGGCATACCCGGAGATCGTATTCATTTGCGCAATGGCGTGGTGTTTCGCAATGGGGAAAAGTTGGATGAACCGTACGTCATCCACAATAGCGATGAAGCGCCTAACGATTATCGCGATAATTTTCCTGCCGTGCCACCTTCTGATTACAACCGCCTCTTTCCCGACTGGCAACAACTTTTGCCCCAATATATTCAGGGCGATGACATTGTCGTACCTCCTGCCAGTTATTTTGCCATGGGCGATAACCGCGACGTGAGTTACGACAGCCGGTACTGGGGATTTATTCCCAAGGAAAATGTAATCGGAAGGCCGATGTTCATATACTGGTCGTTCGAAACACCGCCTAACCAATATATGCATACCGCAATCAGCGAGCGGGTCGGCTTTCTGGCGCACGTAGTCATACATTTCTTAGACGAGACCCGCTGGCGGCGGACGTTGAGGGTAGTTCGTTGAGATTTCTGCGGTCCAGGCGCGGCAGGGTGGTCACGGGCATTGTCCTGGTGCTAGCGCTGTTTCTGGCGCGCCCCGGGGCGCAACGGCTGCGGACCCGAATCGTGCGGTCGATCAGCCTGGCGTTAGGACGACAAGTGGATGTGGGCTCGGTGAGTTTGCGCCTGCTGCCTCGACCCGGCTTCGATCTGGAAAACTTTGTCGTTCATGACGATCCGGCGTTCGGCGCCGAGCCGGTGTTACAGTCAGCGGATGTGGTCGCCGTCGTGCGTGTGAGTTCCCTCTTACGAGGACGTCTGGAGATTGCGCGTCTCAGTCTCGCCGAACCAAGTCTCAACCTTGTGCGTAATAGTGAAGGACATTGGAATCTCGAGAATCTACTCGAACGCGCGGCCAAGACGACGGTTGCCCCCACCACTAAGCCAAGGAACGAAGCACGCCCGGGTTTTCCTTACATTGAAGCCAACCATGGCCGAATCAACTTCAAGTTGGGGCAGGAAAAAAAACCTTGCACTCTGACCGAGGCGAATTTCGCATTGTGGCAAGACTCGGAGAATGCCTGGGGCGTACGGCTAAGAGCGCAACCGCTGCGGACCGATTTCAATCTCAGCGACACGGGTCTTCTTGAGGTTGACGGGTCCTGGCAACGGGCGGCAAGTCTGCACGAAACGCCGCTGCAGTTCACGGTCGAATGGGATGGTGCGCAACTTGGTCAAGTGACGAAGCTGACATCGGGTCAGGACAAGGGGTGGAGAGGCGCGGTCAAGCTCTCGGCTGAACTCGGGGGTACGCCAAAGGATCTCGTGGTCGATGCCGAGGCTTCCATTCAGGACTTCCGCCGCTATGACATCGCCGGCGACAATGCCTTGCGATTGGCCGCGCGCTGCCGCGGCCATTACAGCTCCACGGATCATGTCCTCTCCGACCTGGCCTGCCAGGCCCCGGTGGGCGAGGGTGCAATCGCAGTGAACGGCAGTATTGCCGCCCTGTCCCACATTCACGCATATGATCTGACCGTACTCGCCCGAAACTTGCCCATCCAGCCGCTGGTAGAATTTGCGCGTCGGGTGAAGAAGAATGTGCCAACCGACCTGATTGCGGCAGGCAAGCTGGACGCGAATGTCACATTGCGGAGTGAGGCCACGGCAACTGGCATTGGGTCAGTTTGGCAGGGCGGGGGTGAAGTGTTGGCCTTGAATGTGAGATCACGGCTCACAAACACCAAGCTCTTCCTGGATAGAATTCCTTTCACCATATCTTCGGCTAGCAATCTCGAACCGAACCCAAAAGTGGAACGAAGCCGCGCTGGAGCCATACAGGTCACGACTGAGCCTCGCGTAGACATTGGACCGTTCGGTCTGGCCTTGGGTGGACCTGCTAATGTCATGGTGCACGGTAAGGCTTCACGTGCAGGGTACAACCTTCTGGTTCAGGGAGACGCCGAAGTGCAGCGGCTGTTCGAGGTAGCGCGAACCGTCGGATTGCCATCCCCTCAGTCTTCTGCAAACGGAAAGGCGGAAATTAATCTTCAAATTGGCGGTAGCTGGGTGGGATTTGCGGCTCCCGCAGTCACCGGGAACGCACAATTGCACTCGGTCTCTGCGCGAGTGCGAGCCTTGAGTAGGCCAGTAGAAATCGTTTCCGCAAGTATTTCGCTGACACCAAACACGGCTGAAGTCCAGAAGCTGACGGTGCTGGCAGCAGGTAACACATGGCATGGTTCGCTGGCAGTTCCGAGACAATGCGACACGCCACACGCTTGCCCCATTCACTTTGACCTTCATGCCGACGAGATCGTTACCGACGAACTGAAGGGTGTGGTAAACGCTGTTCCCGGGAAGCAGCCGTGGTACCGCTTTTTATCCTCGCCAGAGCAACCCGTGCCCTATCTGGCCTCTGTGTATGCAGTGGGAAAGGTCACTGCAAATCGCATTCTAATTCGCAACCTGGTCACAAGCCGGATCTCGGCTGAGGTCGAACTGGAACAGGGCCAGCTTCGGCTTTCGGACCTGCATGGAGACCTACTGGGGGGACGGCACACCGGCGAATGGAAGGCGGATTTCATGGTCAATCCGCCGATGTATAGCGGCGGCGGGACGCTAGAGAACGTTGCACTGGGTCAATTGGCTGAGGCTATGCATGATGGTTGGATAACAGGCAGCGCGAACGTGGCCTACCGTGCAAGCACGCTCGGCTGGAACCTGGCGCAATTGCTTTCTAACGCCGACGCGAGCTTGCAGGTGGAAGCCCGCGATGGTTTGCTGCCGCATCTTACATTGAGTGGGGATAGCGGTCCCCTGCGTGTGAATCGGTTTGTGGGACGATTGCTTTTGCGTGATGGGAAGTTCGAGATTGAGCAAGGCAAACTACAGACTCCGAGCAGCATCTATCAATTAAGCGGCACGGCATCTCTGAATCGCGTTCTGGATATCAAACTGGCGCGTGAGGGCACGCGCGGCGGTTTTAACATTAGCGGCACGTTGACCCAGCCTCATGTGGTCATGAACACGAGTGCAGAGACCCAAGCCGCGCTCAAACCATGAAGGCCCGCTGCGCCTTTATTCTCATAGTCGCCGTTTTATCGGTCCTGACACAACATTCCTGGTCGGGAACCACATCGGCTGCAAACTCCAGCCAAGCTGCGAGCATGGAGCGTAAGCTGCAGCATCTGGAAAGCAAGGCAGCACAGCCGCACCCAGACCCCGCGCCCATGGAGTTTACCGAACAGGAGATCAATGCTTACTTTGAGTCCGGGAACGTCAAGCTGCCTGCGGGAGTGCGGTCGGTAGCCTTTCAAGCACAGCCCGGAGCGCCGACTGCGACCTCACAAGTCGATTTCGATCAACTCAAGGCTGGGCGGAATTCCTACAATCCCCTGCTGTCCATTTTCACTGGCCTGCATGACGTAATCGTCACCGCCCACGCGTACGGGGCAGGTGGACAAGGCTTGGTTCATGTGGATTCGGTTTCTCTTGATGGCGTAGAGATTCCCCGTTTCGTGCTGGAGTTGTTTATCCAGAAGTACCTCAAGCCCAAGTATCCGAATATTGGCCTCGACTCACGTTTTGCACTGCCGGCGCGCGTCGATGCCGCAACGGTCGGGGTGCACAGAGTGACCGTTACGCAGAAATAAACCTTTTCCCGACCATGGCCGCTTTGAAACTTGCTTAAGCCACGAACTGCTACGGCGTGTAGCCCGCTCCTCGCAGCACTTTCCCCGGTAATGCTCCGGTCAGCTTGCCCTGATCAATCACTGGGACCCCATTCACCAGTACGTAATCCATTCCTTGTGACAGCTGGTTAGGGTTTTCGAACGTGGCAAGGTCTCGCACCGCGGCTGGATCGAAGACCACAACGTCTGCCCACATGCCTGCTTTCAGGAGTCCACGGTCGACCAAGCGCATCCGCTGTGCCGGCAGGGCGGAAAACTTTCGGATGGCGTCTTCCAGGGTAAGTTTCTTTTCTTCTCGAACGTATTTGCGCAGGATGCGAGGGAAGGTACCATAGGCGCGCGGATGGGGATGTTCCTGGCCCAGAACTCCCTCTGGTGAGGTACCGGAGGAATCATTGTCGATCGATACCCAGGGTTGCTGCAGCGCCAGGGTTACATCGGGCTCGGCCATGCCGAAAACAGCGACTTCGGTAAATGCGCCATCTTCGATCAGCAAGTCGAACATCGCATCCAAGGGATCTTTGTTTTGGATCTTCGCCACTGCCGCCAAGGTCTTGCCCTGGAGAGGAAGCAGCCTGGGATTCTGCACCACACCAATCAAAATCGCCTCAGGACCGGGAATCTCCTGCCACTCGTTGTCCCAATCACTCGACGCAGTCATCATGTCTTTGCGAATGCGGGCTCGCATCGCGGAATCCTTCAAACGCGCGATCAGCTTGGCATCTCCACCGTCGTGCGCCCAGGGAGGGATAAATGCGGAGAACCTGTTGAACCATGCCGTATAGGCATAGGTGTCGGCACTGACGTCCATTCCTTGAGCCCGGGCCGTGTCGATTCTTGCTACCACTTCGGGCATTCGTCCCCAGTTCGATTTTCCCGCGACCTTGATGTGCCAGATTTCGACGGGAATGTGGCCCTCCCGCCCGATGCGCAGCGCCTCGTCGATCGCGGACAAGACAGCATCGCTCTCATTGCGCATGTGCGTGGCATAGATACCGCCGAATTTCGATGCCTCAGATGCCAGGGCGATCAGCTCGTCAGTCTTGGCATAGGGAGCAGGCGCGTACTCAAGAGAGGTTGATACTCCAACCGCTCCTTCTCGCATGGCCTGCCTGACCAGTTGTCTCATCTGGTCCAGTTGCGCTGGTATGGGTTGCTTGTCGTCGTCTCCCAGCACCATGCGCCGGACCTGGGTGGCCCCGACGAAGCTCGCGAGATTGATCCCCATGCCTTGCTTTTGCAAACGGGCGAAGTACTGTTGAAAGGTTTGCCAGTCAGGCGTTATGTGATAGTGATCGTAGCTCGCCCGGTCGGCTCGGATGATAACGTCGTTCAGGGGTGCCGCGGATCCGCCCTCGCCAGTGATCTCCGTGGTGATGCCTTGGTAGATTTTCGAGGGCAGGCGCGGATCAACTAGAATCGTCAGTTCCGACTGCCCCAACATGTCGACGAAGCCAGGGGCAACGACCATTCCGTGGGCATCGATGGTGCGGGCACGTTCGGCGTCGCTCAGATTGCCAATGGCCACGATCTTGCCCCGGCGAATGCCGATGTCACCTCCATACCAGGGTGAGCCCGTGCCGTCGATGATGTGGCCGTTGGTAACTACGACGTCGAAGGGTTGAGGGACCGACGCGGCCTGCGCCCATAACCAGTGAACGCTTGCCAGCAGCAAGGTGACGGTGAGTAACTGTTTCTTGCCTGCTTCGCAAGTGCTGATTCCCATTGTTTCTGGGTCCTCTTTTCTACTCGGCAGCGAATTTCTGCACGCTCTCAGATCAGGGCCAAGCGGGAGGCCCGCCCGCCGGCGGGACGCCGCCGTTACGGTCGTTCCTGCCAGCCCAACACCCCACCCAGCGCCAGCCAGACTCCCAGGGCCAGCCATTCGTAAGCATTGAAGTGTCCAGGCACGAATGGGACAACTTTCATCAGAATCATGAGCGAGGCGACCGTAACTCCAAATGCGGCAACCAGACGCTGGGGCGGGGCTGGACCCATCCGATAATAGGCCGCGCAAGCCGCCAGCCATCCCGCCGCCGAGGCCAACGAACCGACGTTGGAAATCGGCACTAAGATGGCGTCTCCGAGGAACATACACCCTGTCGTGCCCAGACCTACGCAGATCACAGCGACCGACGGGGTGTGATTCTGCGCGTGCACCTGAGCGGCACGGGCGTCGACCAGCCCGCGACGTCCCATGGCAAATAGCAGGCGGCTCGCCGCGATCAGGTTCCCATTGAATACCTTGAGAAGCGAAAGGAGGGCCGCCGCAAGGATCACGCTGACGATCCATCGCGAGCCGACTGCGCGCTCAAACGCGACTGCGGTCATGAATTTCTCGCCGGTGAGTTCCCTCCACGGAGCGACGTAACCCACAGCGGCGATCACGATGGTGTAGAAGAGAACGCCCACCAGGATGGCCATCCAGATGGCCTTCAGAAATCCGCCGGCCCGAAACCCCGGACTGGCTTCCTCCGCTCCCTTGACCACCGCCTCATAGCCCGTCATGTAGTACGGCACAATCTGAATTACCAGCAGCACAGAGACAAATCCGCCATGTGTAAATAAGGGGGGGAAATTTCGCAGGGAACCCTTGCTCACTCCGAAAGCCACAAACACCAGAAATAGACCGAGCGTTCCGAAGGCGGTCCAGTTCTGGAAGGTCGCGCTCAGGCGGATACCACGGTAATTAAGCAGGGTCAGCAGCGCGGTTAGGCCCAGCCCGATAATCACATGCGGCAAATAGACTGGCCGGCCTGCGATGCGATAGAGCGCCATCGAATCCAGCGAGGGAAAGATGTAACCCGCAATCTTGCCCACGGCTACCGCCTCCCACGGACACACAATGAAGTAAGCCAAGACCATCATCCAACCAGTGGCAAAGCTAACCGATCTGGAGAAGACCTTCGCCGTGTAGGCGACCTCTCCGGCGGCATCGGGAATGGCCGTGACCAACTGGCCGTACACGTAGCCGATGGGCAGCAATAGCGCGCCGCCAATCGCGAATCCAAGGATGCCGCCCAGGGTTCCCCCGCGTAGCAGCCAGTCGTCCATAACCAGCAACCAGCCGACGCCGACCATGGTGCCCCAACTCAGGGTGAAATAATCGACCACGCGGAGCTTGTGGGCTAGGGTGACCACGGCATTCCTCGTAACATTTTCTGAATTTCTTCGGCAATCTGCTAGAACAGGCACAGTAGCTCGAATAAAAGGTTCGCTGCCAAGAGTGAGGTAATTTCTCCGGTGTCGTACGGCGGCGAGACCTCCACCAGATCGCATCCGACCAGCTTCAGACCTTTGAGGCTGCGCACCAGGTCCAGGATCTGCGCGCTGGAGAGGCCACCCACCTGCGGCGTGCCGGTGCCGGGAGCATAGGCGGGATCGACCACGTCTATGTCCAGGGTGATGTATACCGGCCGATTTCGCAATCTCTTCAGGTGGCCCTTGACCCGCTCGGTCCCGCCCCGATGAAACTCTTCCGAAGTCACGAGCTTAATGCCGTGCTTGCGGGCGAAATCAAAATCACCATCGGAATAAACCTGACCGCGTAGTCCCACCTGCAGCGCGCAACCTGGCTCAATCAGCCCTTCCTCGATGGCGTATTTTACTGGCGTGCCATGCGAATGTGGACTGCCGAAGTATCCGCTCCAGGTGTCACCATGGGCATCGAGCTGGACGAAGGCAACAGGCCCAAAGTGCTTGTGGATAGCCCGCAGAATGGGCAAGAGGATTGAATGATCGCCACCGACGCAGACCGGGCGCGCTCCGGTACGAAGCACTTCTCCCAATTGCTGGGTAATTCGCCGATACGTGTCTTCAATCGAGAGCGGGTTAATGGAGAGATCGCCAAAATCACCGATACGCCACTTTTCGAATGGATTGACCTTCAGCACCGGATTCCAGGGCCGGATCATGGCCGATTGCACGCGAATGTTTCGCGGGCCGAAGCGCGTACCTGGGCGGTAGGTTGTGCCCCCGTCGAAGGGAACGCCGATCAGTGCAAGGTCGAGTTCAACTGCTCGAGGAATGTGTGGCAGCCGCATAAATGTGGGCACGCCGGAGAAACGTGGATAGACCAGGGCATCGACCGGCATGGGGTGCGGCTTTGCGGTTCTTTTGGGTTTCATCAGTGGCGCGCATTATAAAACATCGCGCTGTGTCCCCGACTTCCAAATCGCTTGAACCTCTCCGGTCCGAGGCGGTGTGTTATGTTTTAGCGTTGGATTAAGCAGGCTAGGCGACAATGCCCCGATACGAATATCGTGTGCTCAAACCCGTCCCGGCAGCGGAGAAAGCGTTCCTGGACTGGATTGACAGGCTCGATCACGAGTTCACAAATCGCGATTCCGAGCATCGCAGCAATGTGGTCCGTGAGGCGCTGCACCAGCTTTATCTGGGACATACCTACGTGGCGCCCGATCCGGACGCAGCACTGGCGACGCGATGCCTGGTTCATTCCTTTGATCCACGTAACACCACGCTGGAACCCGAATACTACGGCGATGTGGACGCTGCCAAATACGCGGAGCGGAAGCCCCTAATCTGGTTCTGGATGATGTACGATCGCTCGCCTATCGGCCTGAACCATTGGCTGGGATATCGTATGCGCCAAATGCTTGCACGTCATGTATTCAAGCACTGTGGCAATAACGTCAGGATCTTTCACGGCGTGGAGGTCTCATTCGGCTACAACCTGACGGTCGAAAATAATTGCACCATCCACAAGTACGTGCTGCTGGATGACCGGGGAGAGATCATCATTCACGAAGGGTCCTCTGTATCCGATTACGCCAATGTCTACTCGCACGCGCACGACCTCAATGATGGCATGATTGTAAGCAATCACAAGACGGAAATCGGACCCAGAGCACGTATCACGTATCACGCGACGGTGTTGAGCGGCGTGAAGGTTGGAGAGCATGGGATGGTAGGCTCGGGGGGAGTCGCATCGAAAGATGTTGATCCCTTCACCGTAGTTGCCGGCATTCCTGCCAAGCCGATAAAAGTGAAGTCGATCGCTCCCGAAGAACTGCGGAAGGCGATGGAAAAGCATTAGCACCGCTGCTCGCCGCTACCCGGTGTACCTGTTTCGGCGACGGAAACCGCCCGGGATCACCGCTCCACATGTTAGTATCGGAGCCAATCTCGCATGACCCTGGAACATGTCGTTGACATCCTGTTCAAGCTGATCGCGTTTTTATTCGCGATCAGCGTCCACGAGTCCGCCCACGCCTGGATGGCTAATTTCCGCGGCGATCCGACCGCCCGCATGCTGGGCCGGATTTCGCTTAACCCGATCCGGCACATTGATCCGATTGGAACTCTCGTACTACCCGCGATTGCAATGATCTATCGGGTTCCTGTGATCGGCTGGGCCAAGCCGACCCCGGTGGATCCGCGGAATTTCAAGAATCCGGTGCTCGACGACATTCTCACGGCGGTGGTAGGACCCATCAGCAATTTCGTCGTGGCAGGGGGAGCAGTCCTCATTTTGGTTCTGGTAAAAATCGTCTCGCCTACCGCACGGCAGATTGTCTTCGGCATACCGCAGGGCTTGACGCAACCAGACACTAATTCGTTTCTTGTGCCTTTGTGCCTGCTGATATACGAGCTCATGGTAATAAACATCGTGCTCGCGGTTTTCAATCTCATCCCGGTTCCACCGCTGGATGGCAGTCATGTGCTGCGGCACTTGCTGCCTGCCGGATTACTTCGCATCTATGACACTCTGGGTATGGTTGGTTTGTTTCTGCTGGTGTTTTGGGGAGGTGGCCTTCTGGCCAAGCTCATCTACCCAGCCATCGGGGTTTTCAACTACATCCTGCTGAGAATCGGATGACCTCTCGGCCCAGTCAACGCAAACGGGTGCTCAGCGGTATGCGCGCTACGGGAAAACTGCACCTGGGGAATTTTGTCGGCGCGCTGGACAACTGGGTTCGCATGCAAGACCAGTACGACTGCTTCTTCTTCGTGGCAGATTGGCACGCCCTCACCACTGATTACGCCGATACTTCACGTATCAAAGAAAACTCGATGGAAGTCCTGCTTGACTGGCTGGCGGCAGGCCTCGATCCCGAGCGCTGCACCATGTTTATCCAATCACATATCCCGCAGCATGCCGAATTGCATCTGCTGTTTTCCATGATCACGCCTCTGGGCTGGCTGGAGCGTGTGCCCACGTACAAAGAACAACGCGAGAATATTACAGAAAAAGATCTAGGGACCTACGGATTTCTCGGCTATCCAGTGCTGCAGGCGGCGGACATCTTGATTTACAAAGGCGATTTTGTGCCCGTGGGCGAGGATCAAGTACCGCACGTCGAGCTGACTCGCGAAATCGCCCGCCGCTTCAATATGTTCTATACCCGCAAAGGCGCGTACGTTTTTCCCGAGCCGCAACCGCTACTGACCCCGGCCGCCAAGTTGCCGGGGACCGACGGACGGAAAATGTCGAAGTCTTACGGCAACACGATTCTGCTCACCGATCCCGAGCCTGTTGTCCGGCAGAAGCTCAAGACCATGGTGACCGACCCGGCGCGGGTGCGCCGCAGCGATCCCGGTAATCCCGATGTATGTCCGGTGGGTGACCTGCACAAGATTTTCAGTGACCGGACAACGATCATGAAAGTGGACGAGGGTTGCCGCTCCGCCGGCATCGGTTGCATTGAGTGCAAGGGGTGGGCGGCGGATTCCCTGGTAGGCATTCTTAGTCCCATGCAGGAGCGGCGAAAGAAATATGAGGACCATCCGCAGCTGGCCTGGGATATTCTGGAGGTGGGCTCTTCCCGCGCAGGCAAGGTAGCCGGCGCTACCATGGACGAGGTGCGGGGGGCGATGGGCATGTCGCTCGAGTGAGGGCTCAGGAAATCCATCGGGCGGCGCAAGGTTAGGCAATCATGGCTGAGAATCTGAAAGTCGCATCTGAGAACACAGCTTCGTCGGAAACGGGCCCCCCCCTGACGCCAGTCGTGCAGATGGCGGCTGCGCAGAAACCGAGAGCAGAAAGCGACTTCCCATTCTCCGTCATGGTCGGCGATGTCTACGAAGGCCCGCTCGATCTGTTGCTCGACCTGATCCGCAAGCAGGATATTGACATCTACGATATCCCGATCGCGCGGATCACAGCTCAATACCTCGCCTACGTTGAAAAGTTGCGAGAGCTGGACGTGAATGTGGCAGCTGAATTCATCTACATGGCAGCCATGCTCATTCACATCAAATCGAAGATGCTGCTTCCACGCGATCCCGACGCGTCCCCTAACGCTCAGGACGATCCCCGGGCGGAACTGGTCAGCCGGCTGATCGAGCACGAGAAATTTAAGTCTGCTGCACAAATGCTGCTGCAGAAGCAACAGATTGAGGACGCCGTCCGATCTAATCCGGCCATCAAGGAATTCATAGATGCCGAGGGGACCGAGCCTGAGATCGCAGCCGACGTTATTGACCTGGTAAAGACTTTCCAGCAAGTTCTGGAGCGCGCCCGCTCACGGCCCATGCTCCAGGTGGACGAGGAGAGGGTAACCGTGGGACAGATGATCGATTATCTTCGTCGGCGGCTCGCACTTGAGGACAGCCCTCTTCGCCTGAAGCAAATCTTGCGCAATGTAAATTCACGGCAGGCGCTGGTCTGCATGTTTCTTGCGCTGCTCGAGATGGTCCGGCTGCAGGCGATTCAGTTGCGGCAGGACCGTTTATTTGGCGAGATCTTGTTACGCAAGCACACGGGCTTTGAAGCGATCATCGCCGAACCTCCGGCGCTGCGAGAGGACTGGAAGTGACGCGACGTAGCGATGGACGCCTCGCCCAACAGGAAGTACGGGCATGACGCCCGCACCACCACCGACTGGTTAGGGGACAGCACAATTCCACATGAGTCTTAAAGCCAAACTTGAAGCCATTATCTACGCGGCGGAAACACCAATTACGCTGGATCACATTGTGCACCTGGTTAAGGATTCGGTCGTCGCGGAAGGTGCAGCAGACGATGCCGAGGTGAAATCACGTGTCCGCGCCGCGCTGGAAGACCTCATCGCCGACTGTGCTGCTTCCAGTCATGGCATTGAGATCCGTCAGGTTGCGGGCGGATATCGGATGTCTACCAAGCCCGAACATCACGACCTAGTACGTGACTTTGCCAAGAGCTTGAAGCCACCGATACGACTGTCGCTTCCTGCGCTGGAGACACTGGCGGTGATCGCGTATAAACAACCGGTTACCGTGCCCGAGATCAACGAAATTCGCGGCGTGGATTCGAGCGGAGTCATCGTTACACTCCTGGACCGGAAGCTGATCACTACCGCGGGCCGGAAGGCAGTCATTGGTCGGCCCATTCTGTACAAGTCCACGAATGAATTCCTGCTGCGCTTTGGACTGAAGGACGTGGGCGAGTTGCCCAGCATGGAGGAGTTCGAGAAGCTTGTGGCGGAATCATTTCAGAACGAATTAGAGCCCTTGTCGGACAGCGCTGTGGAAACAGGACACAGTGGTTCTGCGGATTCCGGAAATCCGCAAAGCGAGCCCGCGCCAATTGTTGCCGATTCGGATGGTGAGCGGGATCCCGCCGAGCCACGTGTCGCCGGCGAAAATGACCCAGCCGCTTGAACCTGGTTCGGCTGATTCCCGATGGGCGCTGCCGTCTCCGCGGATAGGGTTAAAAAAATCCAATGCCCCCTCAACGCCTGCAAAAGATCATCGCCGCTGCGGGAATCGCATCGCGCCGTAAGGCGGAAGAACTTATGATGGGCGGGCTCGTAATGGTAAACGGGCAAGTTGTCACCGAACTGGGCACCAAGGCCGACCCCGAGCGTGATCACATCCGGGTAAACGGCAAGTTGCTACATGGCGCACAGCGGAACGTCTATCTGCTGATGAACAAGCCTAAGGGATACATAACCTCAGTAAGCGACCCCGAACGACGTCCCACGGTGATGGACCTGCTTCGTGGCGTGGGAGTGCGGGTGTATCCAGTTGGGCGACTTGACTACGCCAGTGAAGGCCTGCTCCTGCTCAGCAATGATGGAGCG